>OBAE01001144.1_pt1 | contig 14881 bp, 13 predicted proteins | sample 1517641 | NCBI WGS metagenome assembly OBAE01 (sample SAMN04571701, study PRJEB22368) | human gut metagenome | biome: human gut; material: stool | host: Homo sapiens | place: Luxembourg | collected 2012-08-30 | reverse complement strand
GGCCCGTTGGTCAAGTGGTTAAGACAGAGGCCTCTCACGCCTTTAACATCGGTTCGAATCCGGTACGGGTCACCAAGTTCAAACTCCGCCTTTGGCGGGATGATTTAGCTCCATCTTTATGATGGAGCTACTTTTTTCGATAGGAGGCCCCCATGGCAAAGCAATCCATCCGTCTCTCCGACCATTTCACGTATGGCAAGCTGCTGCGCTTCACGCTTCCCTCCATCTGCATGATGGTCTTCACGTCCATCTACGGCGTGGTGGATGGTCTGTTCGTCTCCAATTTCGTGGGTAAAACGCCCTTTGCCGCCGTAAACCTGGTCATGCCCTTCGTGATGATCCTGGGCGGCATGGGCTTTATGATCGGCACCGGCGGCACCGCCCTGGTGTCCAAGCTGCTGGGCGAGGGCAAGCAGGACGAAGCCCACCGCACCTTCTCCATGCTGGTACTGTTCACACTGCTGTTGGGCGCAGTGCTGTCCGCCGTGGGCATCCTCACCATGCCCGCCGTGTCCCGTCTGCTGGGCGCGTCTGACGCCATGATGGCCGACTGCATTCTCTATGGCCGCATCGTCACCGGCTTCACCTTCGCCTTCATGCTGCAAAATGTGTTCCAGAGCTTCTTCATCGCCGCCGAAAAGCCCCGCCTGGGCCTTTTCGTCACCGTGGCCGCCGGCATCACCAACATGGTGCTGGACGCGCTCTTCATCGCCGTTTTTAACTGGGGTGTGGCCGGCGCGGCCATCGCCACCGGCCTGAGCCAGTGTGTAGGCGGCGTACTGCCCCTGATCTACTTTCTGCGTCCCAACACCAGCCTGCTGCACCTGCGGCCCGCCGCCCTGCGTCTGCGCCCCATTCTCCAGTCCTGCGGCAACGGCTCCTCCGAGCTGATGAGCAACATCTCCTCCTCCCTGGTAGGTATGCTCTACAACTTCCAGCTCATGCGCCTGATCGGCGAGGACGGCGTCTCCGCCTACGGCGTTCTGATGTACGTCCAGTTCATCTTCGTAGCCATCTTCATCGGCTACTCCATCGGCAGCGCGCCGGTGGTCAGCTTCCACTACGGCGCGCAGCACCACAGTGAGCTGAAAAACCTCCTGCGGAAAAGCGCCCTGCTGATGGCCATCGGCGGCGTGACCCTGACGGTCCTGGCCCGTGTGCTGGCCGCCCCCTTGTCCCGGCTGTTTGTGGGCTACGATGCCAGCCTCTACGCTCTGACCACCCATGCCTTCCGGCTGTTCTGCTGGTCCTTCCTGTTGGCAGGCTTCAACATCTTTGCCTCCGGCTTCTTCACCGCCCTGAACAACGGTGCCGTCTCCGCTGCCATCTCCTTCCTGCGGACGCTTGTGTTCCAAGCCGGCTCCGTCATCATCCTGCCCATACTTCTGGGCGTGGACGGTATCTGGTGGGCCATCACCGCCGCCGAGATCTTTGCCTTTATCATCTCCGGCGTCTTTCTGGTGCTCAAGCGGAATAAGTACCACTATATGTGAGCGTTTTCCCCTTGCAATCGCATAAACATAGTGCTATACTATGTTTACTAACATAAGGGAGGTCTTCCCATGCTCGTATCTACCAAAGGCCGTTACGCCCTCCGGGTCATGCTGGAGCTGGCTCAGGACGACGGCGCCGCCTATCTCCCCCTGCCCGCCATTGCCGAACGGCAGGGCATCTCTGAAAAATATCTGGAGAGCATCATTTCCGTGCTGTCCAAGGCCGGCCTGGTGGACGGTCTCCGTGGCAAGGGCGGCGGCTACCGTCTGAACCGCCCCGCCGCTGACTACTCTGTGGGCCAGATCCTCCGCCTCACCGAGGGCTCTCTGGCCCCCGTCACCTGCTTGGAGGGCGACGAAAACACCTGTCCCCGCGCCGGTCACTGCACCACGCTCCCCATGTGGGAAAAGCTGGACACCATCATCAACGACTATCTGGACAGTGTCTCCCTGGCCGATCTGCTGACGCAGACCGACGGCAACGCTCTCTGAAAATGCATCGAAAAACCTCCCGGACCACACGGTCCGGGAGGTTTTTACTTTTCATGTCCGACTCAGCCCTTATGCTCCGTCTTGGCCGTATCCGTCTTGCTGGCAGTGTCGGTCTTATTGGCGGCAGCATCCTCCACCGCGGAGACATTCGCGGCAGCGGCCGCGGCGTCTGCCGCTGCCTTGTCCTGGATGCGGTCCGCCGGGATACCGGCAGCCTCGGCCTCACCGCGGGTCATGGTGATGGGCGCGGCGGAGTCCTCCACCAGCTTTGCCATCAGCAGATAGCGGTGATGATCGTCGCCGTTCTTGCACACGGACAGCACCACCACCTTGTCGCCCGCCTGGGGCAGGTTGGTCTTGTCCACGTTCACGCAGCCCTCGGCACTGTAAAAGGCGTTCTGGTTGGTGTCGCTCTTGTACTTAGGATCGCTGGCCGCCTTGCCCAGCGCCTCAAAGAATGCGTTAAACACCTTCTCGTCCTTGAAGTCGTGGTAGTACAGGATGTGGCTGGTATCATAGGGGATGCATGCGAAGAACTTATAGGTCAGCTGACGGCCCGGCTGATAGATGTACATCACGGCGTTGTCGTCGAACTTCAGCGTCTCGCCGTAGCTCTGCAAACCGCCGAACATGGTCCGGTTGGCCATGTTGTGGCCGTAGATCACCGTCATGGGGTCGCTGAGGTCAGACTTGTTGTAGTACGCCTGGATGTACAGCGAGCCGGCCTTGTTGGTCTTGCCGTCCAAATCGCGCTGCAGGTAGTAATCGTCGTCATACCCGGTGCTGCTCTTAGTGGACTTGGGGCTCTGCGCCAGATAGTGGCCCTTGCTGATGGCGCACTGGGTGGCGTTAGGGATCTGGATGAACCCGAACACGTCCGGGTACTTCTTCTCGTCAAAGCTGACACCGTCCGGCAGCTGGATGGGCTCCGGCTCCACGATGACCTCATCCTTGGGGTCCGGTTCCGGCTCCTTCTGCCCGCCGCAGCCCACCAGCACGGCAGAGCCCAGCGTCAGCAGCGCCATCACAAGCGCCATTCGGCGTAAAAAGTGCTTCTTCATCTTCTCCATTGCTGCTCCTTCCCGCGGCTCCTCTCTTCCTCTCGAGCCGCTGCGGCGTGTCCGCCGCGTCGCAATATACTTTGATATGATACCATACAGCGCCCCTGATTGCAAGCACTTTTCCTCTATCCGACCCTTATGCCAGCGTCATGCCGTACTGGCCCAGCAGCTTCTCGAACCGCTGCCGCTGCGCCGGTGTCATGCGGGCCGTATACTGCGCCGCCAGCGCCTGGGCCAGGTCGCCGTTGCCCCGCTTCAGATAGTTCCCCACGGCCCGCTGCAAACTCTCCGCCGCCGTAGAGCTCAGGCTCTCGCCCCTGCTGCCGGTATCTCCACTATCTGTAAGACGGACGCCGGAGGCGGAAAGTTTCCTCTCCTGCTCCGCTTTGTCGGAAAAATGTGCCAGCAGCGTCTGATACAGCTTCTGGTCCTGACTGCCCGCGTCCTCATACGCCGCCTGAGCCGCCTCCAGCTGCTTCTGCCAGTCGCCACGCGCCTCCTGCCAGCGGTCATAGTCCGCCTTCTCCTGCGCGTCCAGCATACTGTACTGGTTCTGCAAAGCCTTGCCCTCCTGCTGATACTCCGCCAGCGCCGCCTGCCGCAGCTCCGGCACCAGCGCTGCCAGCTCCTGCAAATAGCCGTTGTACGCCTGCTGCCCCGCGCTCTGGGCGTAGCTGGAGGCATACCCGCCGGTCAGGGCCGCCGCCTTGCCCAGCGTGTCCTTCATGGCCGCCGCGCCGCGGGCGGCATACAGTCTGGCGTACCGCTGGTACGACTCGTCCTCCTCCGGATCGTAGTCAAAGGCCTCACGCCCCGCGATCTGGTCATACAGGGTCTGCAAACGCTCCTCGAACCGGGACCGGTACGCCTCCGGCTCCAACGCCGCCACGCTGTCCCGGTAGGCCTGCGCCGCCGTCACCTCGTCCGACGGCGTATAGCCCCTCTCCAGCTCCTGCAGACGCCGCGCCGTGCCCGCCGTGACCTCCGCCCTGGGTGCCGCCGCCTCTGCTGCTGCCGCCGCCGTAGGCGCGGACAGCAGGCTCCCCCACGTCTCATCGCCGGCAATACCGTCCACCATCGTCAGCCCGTTCTTCTTCTGATAGTCCCGTACCGCGGCTCTCGTCTTCTTGCCGAAGATACCATCCTGGTCCAGACTATACCCCCGCTTGTTCAATTCATTCTGCAGCTGCCGCACCGCGCTGCCCTGTGAACCGTATGCCACCATCGTATACGTCGATGCCATGCCTCTCTCCTCCTCGTCATGTCGTGCGCCGCCAGCCATACACGCCGGCGATGCCTGTCTCCACGCTCTCCCACGCTGCGCCTGCCGGTGTCTCCGGCGCCGCAGGGCTGTCTGTCAGGCGCACGCTGCCCACCGGGAACAGCATCGCCTCCACTGTCTGTCCGTTCACCGTCAGCGCACCGGATACCGCCACATCCCCGTAAAACACCGCCGGCCACACGCACTCCAGCGCCTCCTGCTCCGCGTATTTGCCGAAGGCCGCGCCCATTCCGCCGGCGCGCAGATGCAGCGTCACCCGGCTGGTGGCCGCCGTATACCGCACCACCCGCACGTTCCCCACCGTGTCCTCCGCGCTCAGCTCCACCTCATAGGAGGTCCCGCTGTCCAGCCCGCCGCCCAGCAGCTGCTCCGCCCCCGGCAGCAGCGCTGTATAGCCGCTCCACGCGCCGCCCATAGGTCGGAAGCGTGCCCGCAGGACCACCGTATTGTGCCCCTGCACATCGGCGCACTGTGCCGCGCACTTCACCTTCAGATACGCCCCGTCGTCCTTCTCTGTGCCGTCCGCGGCGCACCGCGCCGCCATGGACGCCGTGATGGCCGGCGGATAGTATGCCGCCACCGTCACCGCCTCGCCTGTCACGGTCACTGACCGTCCCCGGCTGTCCGTCACCGTGACCGTGGGCCGCAGCGTCCCGCTGATGCCGATGACCGCTGTCGTCCCGGTCGTGCCGGTCAGCTCCTGCCCCGCAAAGCGGAATTGCACCGACCGCACGGACGCGCCGCCCTGTGCCGCCGCCGTCGCCGCGTACCGTATCCGGCTGACGCCCTGCACACACAGCCCCCAGCTCTCCGCTGCCGTACCGTCGTTTACTACCTCCGTGGTCAGCGCCGCCGTGGGCCGCATGGTCTCCGGCACATAGGCCGTGAACGCCGCGCTCAGGCTCCCCACCGGCGTACCGCCGCTGTACACCTTCACCGTCACCGTCCCGGTGCCGTGCGTCGTCTCCGGCAGCTCCCCGGCCAGCGACTCCGGCACCGTCCACTGGTACACCACGCGCCCCGCGCTGCTGCTCACCGTCCGCAGCGCGCCGCTGCTCAGCATTCCGGAGGCCGCCCCCAGCACATAGCTGAACGTAAAGCTGTACCCATACCCGGGCCGCGTCAGCGTCAGCGTCCCCGTCTGTCCGATCACCGCGTCCCCCGCCGTCAGCGAGAAATCTCCAATGTCCTCCACGCGCTCCACCGGCAGCGCATAGCCGTAGCTGTCGTCTCTGGCAGACCCGGAGCCGCTGTACAGCCGTATCCCCAGCGGCGCGGTGCCCACTGCTCCTGCCGCCGTCACCCAGCCGCTGTCGTACTCGATCGCGCTGCTCCACCGGCTGGGCGATGCCGCCTTCAGCGTCTGCCCGCTGCACACACTTCCGCCGTCCACCGTCACCGACAGATAGATAGGGTACCCAAAATACGATGCCCCTGTCAGCGGCGCCACCGTCACATAGATCCTGTACTGCATCGCGCTGCCGCTGCGTCGGCTGTCATAGCCGAAGCTGACGCCGATCTTCGGCACGCCGCCCCACTGGATGCTGTCCAACGCCGTATAGCTCACACACTCACCCTCCGATCCACCGGAAGGCCAGTCCGCCCTCCGCCGCCTCCATGCTCCACTGCCCTACATCGATACCGCCCAGCACCGTGATGTTCGTGATGTACAGCCGGTTGTTGGACACATAGGCCACCTCCGTGGCGTCCTGCCAGAAGGACAGCCGCGTGGCGGTGAACACCGCGCGAAAGTTGTTCTGCTCCACCACCTTTTCGCCGTCCACCTCTCTGCACGTCAGGTCCTGTCCCACAGCCACGCCATACACCGGCGCGGCCCCGTCGTAGTACACGATACCCGTGCGGATATACCCCTCCGTGTCCAGCTTATAGTGCGCAAAGGCCGCGTCCACCTTCTCCACGTTGGCCTGCAGGTCAGAGAAAAAGCTGTAATACTGCGTCACCGCCTCCGGTGCCGCCTCCAGCTGGGCGCTGAGCTTCGCCACATAGCTGCCGAAGTCCGAGCTCGCCACATATTCCTCCTCCAGCTTCGCCGTCAATGCCGCCGTGGTCTTCTGTACCTGGTCCGCCGTCTTCAGGATCATGCTCCGCAGCGTCTCATACTGCCCGTCCGCCGTCTCCGATGCCGCCGTGCCCAAGCGCCCGTTGGCCTGCCGCCGGGCGGAGGCCTCTCCGGCCCCGCCGCCCAGCGCCTCCAGCTGTCCCAGCGCCAGATTGAGCTGCTGGGCCATCTGCACCAGATACGCATACTGCTGCGTCACCTGCTCCTGCACCGATCCCGCCGGTGCCATCGGCAGGGCAAGCACGCTCATGGCCCGTCACTTCCCTTCTCATACACCGCTGCCGCGCTGTACACCCGGCACGGTCCGTCCCCGGCCAGCTTCAGCCGCAGGTGTCCGCACCGCCGGGGCCGCACCTGCAGCACCGCGCCGCGGGTCTGCCCCACCTCGCCGGATACACCGCCCACCTGTTCCCAGACGTTGTCCCCGTCATAGCAGACATACGCCTTCACCGTGCTCCCGGCCGCCGTCTTTAGCCGCAGCTCCAGCCGCGAGAGATACTTGTGCTCCGGCGTGTACAGTCCCAGGTCGCCGCTTTCGGCGCTCCAGGAGAACCCCGTCTCCGCCGTTCCCAACGTACCGCTTGTATCCAGCAGCCGTCCGTCGCTGCACAGTACCGTCATCTCCCCGTTCCACCGGGCGAAGGCCACCGCCGCCGTATCGTCCTGTCGGTGCCACAGCCGCTTCTGCGTGTCGTACACCAGCAGTTCCGTCTCTCCCGCCGCGTCCACGGCGGACAGCCAGTACCGGCCGCTTTCCCCGCCGGCCACGCCGCCGGTATACCGCTTGTCGCCCAGCGCCCGGGATACGCACACCGGCATACTTCCGTCAAAGGCGTACACCCCGTCGTTCCCCAGATAGTACACCACACCGTCCGCCACGGCCACGGTCCTCTCCGCACCCTTCCGCACGCCGCTGCACGGCACCGTCACGATCTGGTGCCCGCCGCCCGCCGCCGGATAGATACGCTCCATGCAGCTCTCCTTGAAGAACACCACGCCGCCCATGCAGGCCGCCGCCCCGGTAAAGGGCCCGTCCGAGCCTCTGGCGGCGGCGTAGCTGTCGGTGCTCAGCCCCGCAAAGCTGTTCCAGTTGCGGAAATCTCCCAGCGCGCAGGCGTATATCTCGTTCACCGCCTGACCGTCCACGATGCCGTACTTGCACCCCCACAGCCGGTTGCCCTGCTCCACCACAAAGTCCATCTCCGGCATCAGCCGCATCACCGTCACCGCCGCCGTCTGACTGTCCAGTGTCCGGCACAGCGCCGGCACCAGCACCCAGTCGTCCTCCGCCGCCTGCAATATGTGCAGGCCGTTCAGCTCCGCCGCGCCGCAGCCTGCCACCGTCACGCCGTCCCCGGCGCGGAAGCCCAGTCCCACGCCCACAGCGGCGATCTTTGTGTACACCTCCGTCAGCGCCGTCCATGTGCTGCCGTCATACCGCCGCATCACGCTCTCCGATCGCTCCGTGTCCAGCCACAGATCCCCCGTCCGGGGCTCCTGGGGCGCCTCCGTGCCCGCCGCGTAGCTGCCCAGGATCTCCCCCGTCCCGTCGCACAGGGTGAACGTCACCTCTCCCGTGGTGGCCCGCACGTTCTCCATGCTTCCGAAGTCCGTCAGGTCCTGGGTATTGATGTACTTCTTGTCCGGAAAGATCAGCAGATACGCCCCCATGCTCACCAGCTGCTTCCGGCTGTCCGTCAGCACCAGTCCTGTTTTCGCGCCGTTCACATACAGCGCCGTGCCGTCCACCCAGAACAGTCCGTCCTTCTCCGTCATGCCGTTGGGCTTCGCCAGCTGCGTCACTGTCCGCCGCAGGGGCCGCGTCTCCAGCGCCGGATACCCGCTGCTCCACAGGTTCTCCATCTGCTCCAGGCTCCCCGCGCCGCTGCCCGGACGGCGGTCCAGTCCCCCGAACTGCTCTACGCCTGCCCGCTGCTGCGCCGCCGCCTTCAGCTTGGGAAAATACATCTCCGCCGCCCCCTTTCAGCACAGCCGCAGTGCCGACGCGCCGCCCTCCGGCGCCGCCGTCCTGGCCCGGTAGTCCCGATAGGTCAGAAACGCGTTGTTCCACAGGCCCGCCGCGCTGTTGTACCGCGCCGTCTCCCCGTTGGCATAGTGCACCTGCGCCTCCACATAGTGCCGGTACAGCTCGTCAAAGGGCGGCGCCGCCGTCAGCTCCGTCTCCTCGGTCAGCACCGGCAGTTCCCCCGTCTCCCGGCACAGCTCCCGCCGCACAAAGCCCTCCGCCTGGGCCAGCCACCGCAGCTTCTCCGCGCGCGCATACCCATTGGGCAGCAGCGCGTCCACCCGGTCCAGCACCTGTTTTGCCGTCGTCCTTGCCATGGCCGTCACCTCAGGACGCTCTCTCGTCCACATAGCGCCGGGCCGCCTCCGCCATCATGGCGGCGTTTTCCAGCACCTCCGCCACGCACACCGGTACGCGCACCTCCACGCCGCGCATGATCTTCCAGCTGCGTCCGTTGACGGACACGATGACAAAATTCTCCTCCTGCTTTCTGCCTCTGGGCAACAGCACCGTTGTCATTTTCTCCTTCATCGCCTCTCCTTTCCGCTTTCAAAATCCTCTCCTGCGGGAAAGGTGTCCGGGGCGGCGCACCGCCCCGGCTTTCCCCCTCAGTTCGCCTTGTCCTCGTCCGAATAGCTGCTGCCGCACTCCACGCGCACCATGTACTCGTCGTACAGGATAGCCGCGGCATGTACGCCCTTCCAGCCCACGCTGGAGCGCTGGTCCAGCGGGTCGGCGGTGCCGGAGCTGCCGCGGGGCTTCACGATGACCTCCGTGCCCTCGCTCAGGTCCACCACGCCATAGGCGCCCTTGCCCAGGAACAGGCAGCCGTACACGGCGCAGCCCTGCTTGCCGCCCTCACCGGGGTAGATGACCTCCTTGTCGCCCACAGTGACGGTCTTGTCCAGCACCAGCTTCGCGTCGGTGTTGCTCACCACCTGGCAGCGGGTGCCGCCCAGCACCACATAGCGGCCCGCCAGTGCGCCGGCAGCCACAGTACCGCCGTTGAAGGTCACGTCGGTGCTGGCCATAACGTTGCCGTTCACCTTCAGCGTGCGGCTGTCGGCGGCCAGGTCCTCGCCGCGATAGATCTTCGCCTCCGTGGTCTCCACGAAGCGCACGCCATGCAGCTCGCCGATCTCGCCGGAGAAAAGCTCCGTGGCCCCGGCATACTGGTGGGCGGCGATCCACGCCTCGTCCTGGCGCAGGTCAAAGGCCACGCTGGGGTGGATGATGCACACATACTTGCCGTCAAAGGTGGGCGCGTTCATCTTCTTCAGCTGGGTCGCCGCCTTGGCCACCAGCTCGCTGGTCATGCGGCAGTCCTTATCCAGCGTCATGCGGCTGGTCACGTCGGTCTTGGTGCCGTCGCTGCCGATCTTGGGCGCGTAGATCACCTGCTTGCCCTGCTGGATCTCGTTTCGGGTCACCGTGTCCAGCGTCAGGCCCATGTTGCTGCCGTGGCGGTCAGTGATCTCCAGCACCACGTCGTCGATGGCCGTCAGATCCAGCATATCCGACACGGTGGTGTAGTCGCCGTACTGCGCCAGCTCCTTGGTGATGTAGCTGACGGAGATACCGCTGCCATCGGGCGTCACGCCCTCGGTCAGAGGCTTCAGCGCCTTGTCAAAGGCGCCGAACTTACGCCACTCCACGGTCTTGCCGCCGCCGGCAGGCAGGCCCTTTGTGGCCGCGAACTGGTTGTGCACCAGCTGCGGTTTGGCGTTCTCCAGCAGCTCCATGCCGTAGTAGGTCTTCATCTCCGCGCTCAGGCCCGCTGTGGTCTGGGTGTTCTCCGCAAACATCTGCAAATTCATCTCCATGTTTTCTCTCCCTTTCTAAAATCTGATCTTCTCTCCATCCTGTACTCTCTTCCGTATCGCCGCCAGCTCCGCCCCGCTGAGGCCCTTGGGATCCCAGCGGCTGACGCTCCTGCGCCGTCCGCCGTTCTCCGCCACGCGGCTGCCGCCGCTGGCGATGGCCTGGGCCATCTGCTGCCGCGCCCGGATCACCGCGAATTCCATCGCGGCCTGCAGCTGCGCCTCCTGCTCCCGCTGCCGCGCCGTCTCCGCCGCGGCCGCCATCTCCCGCAGCCTCTCGTTCTCCTGCCGCAGTCCCCGCAGCCGCCCGTCCAGTATCCGCCGCACCCGTGCGTCGAATTCCCCCTTGTACCGGCCACGTATCAGCGTCTCGAAGTCCTCTTCCCCGCCGGGTACCCCCTGTTCCCCGTCAGGTACCTGCTGCTCCCCGGCGTCGGGAGCCATTCCGCCCGTCTCCTCCGCAGTCTCCTGCGCCGTCTTTTCCAGCTCGTCCATCCGAACTCTCCTCCCCGTGGTAGGTCACGACCCAACTTCCACCCTGCCGGGGTATTGCTGCGCCAGCAGCGCCAGCCCGCATCGCACCAACGCGAACTCCCGGGCACAGTCCCCTGACCCCGCGATCTCCGCGTATCCCGGCGCGCTTTGGAACCGTTCCAGCCGCCCTGTCTCCCGCAATCTCCCCGCCAGCGCGTACACCAGCGCGGACGCCGCCGCGCATACGATGTCCTTCCCATACTCGCCGTACCCGGCGTGGCCCCGCACCGTAAGGTGCGCGCCGCCGCAGCTGGCCCGTATCATCTGGGCCGTACCGCCTGCCGCGTGGCCTGCCGCTGCCGCGTCACAGCGTCGCTGCTCCGGGGCGCCGCCGCCTTTCCGCCGCTGCTCTCCCGCTTCTCCAGCTCTCGCTCCAGCGCCTCCGCCAGATGGGTCCCCTGGCTCTTGTCCAGCAGCGTCACCGCCCGCCGCAGCGCCTCCGTCAGCCACGCCTTCTGGTCCGTCTCCTTCTGTCCCTGCCGGATGACCTCCGCCAGCGTGTCCTTGCTGCGGAACTGCATCAGCTCCAGGCACCGCAGCGCCTGCTCTGCCATATCGCTGCGGAAGAACCCCATCTGAAACAGCTGCAGGGCCAGCTGGTTGTACTCCATGGTCTGGTACGGCGTCTCGTCCTGTGCCATCACCTCCAGGTCGAACTCCGGCACGCGATAGCCCCCGGTCAGCAGCGCCCTGGGCCGCAGGCCCCCGTTGCCGTAGGCGACGAACGCCCCGCCGTCCCGGCCCAGCAGCCGGAACTGCCGCGGCACGTCGTAAAACTGCCGGATCAGCTCGATGCACAGCGTCACCACCTGTGAAAACGCCTCATACCCGTCGTCGATCATGTTCCGCGACAGCTTGCCGCCCGCCTCCTGCAAAGCCGCAATAGCCGTGGCCGCCGTCACGCCGCCGGCGGTGCCGCCGCTCATCACGTCCCGGTTGCCCGCCGTCTCCTTCATCTCCGCGATCTTGTTCTGCAGCACCGCCACATATACGCTGTCCAGCGCCGGCACCCGGATCGGCGCGATGGAGTCCGCGCCCAGGTTCCCGTTGGTGTGCACGAAGGGCCTCGTCCAGTCGGCATACTCGTTCTCGTTCACCGCGCCGTCCGCCCGGATGAAAAACCGCGGCGTCGCCGCCGCCAGCGTGTTTTTCAGAATAGCCTGGTTCATCAGGTCGATCTGCTTCTGCGCCGACTTGCACAGATCCACATACCCATACCCGCAGGGCGTCCCCTCCTCGGGAAACAGCGTATCGAACACGAACGGGTACTTCCCGTGGTCGTACCAGCCCCGCGCCGCCATCTCCGGGTCGTTCTCCGTGGCATACAGCACATTCTCCCCCACGAACTTGCAGTACTGCAGCACCTGCCGTCCCTCACGCTCCGTGTGGTAGTACCAGTCCACCACCAGCGACTGCTCCGACGTGTCCACCTTGTCGTCGAACAGATACCGGCTCACCTGCGCGCCGCCGCGCCCCAGCTTCCCCTCCAGCTCCGGCCACCTCCGCACCAGATGGTTGTTGGGCACCAGCTCCGTGCAGAAAAAGTGCTCCGACTCCTGTATGTCCGTGACCCCCGGCTCCCAAAACAGGTTCAGCACGTCCATGCTGCGGATGCTCACGTCGCCCAGCCCGTGCAGCTTTTCGTTGTCCCAGAACACGCCGTACACGGCGCACCCGGACTTCAGCTTGTCCCACCACGCCTTGGAATACGTCCGCCTGAACCGGTCGTTTTTCAGCAGCACCGGCAGGATACGGCTCAGCGTCTCTGCCTCCTGCCGGTCTCCCGGCTCCCGGGGCAGCACCGTCGGCTCCGGATAGCAGTCCATGGCGTCCGCGTGCTTGCTGAGGATGCAGTTCACCAGCCAGCCGCTGGCCGGCCGCACGTCCTCCGGATTGCCGCCCTCGCCCGCCTTCTCCATCTGCTCCCAGTGCCGCAGCTTCCAGAACTGCTCGTTGTCGATGATGCGCCTGTCCAGATTTTGCTTGCCCGCGCGATAGCGCCGCAGCACCTCCGCCGCGGCCCGTACCGCCTCCGCCCCGATCTTCACCGGAGCACCGGCGTCCCGCGCGGTCCTTGTCTCCTGCTCCATCCGAGCACCTCCCTTTCATGTTCTGTCCCTGCCCCCGCCCAGCCCGAAAGTTGCCCGCAAACGTGCAACACCCCAAATTTTTTGTCCCAGCCTTCCCGCCAAAAAAAGCGCAAAAAAAGAAAGCCCTTACGGGCTTTCTTTTTTATTTGCTCTTAGTGACGCTTTTTAGCGGTCCACGCCATACCGGTCACGGACAGCACCGCCGTCACCGCGTAGATACCCACGCCCGCATCAAAGGTCTTGGGAGAACCCTTGGTGGTGGTATCGGGGGTGGTGGTGCTGGGGGAATAGTAGTAATAGGAGGTGGGCTTGGTGTAAGTCTGGTTCGCGCCATACTCAGTATTACCGACCTTAACAGAACCCTTGATCACGGTCAGCGTGTCGCCGCCGCTCATGCTGTTTACCGCGCTCTCGATGTTCGCAGCGCCGACGTAGTAGACGCCCTTGAGAGAGGCTACTGCCGTGCCCTCGGTAGCATAGGCGCTGACGTCACCAGCGAAAACACCACTGTAAATGGCCGCTGTTCCTGTGTACAGCACATTGCCATTCTCTCCCTTATAAGTGACCTCAAGCATTTTCTGCGTATCCGCCGCGCGTTCAAACGTACCGTTTTTGATTGTCAGCTCGCCTACGGCCTTGTTCTCTGCATATTTTGCCGTGAACAGCACCGCTTCCGCAGAGGACAGCGCCTTAAAAGAGCCGCCGTTGATGGTTGTCTTATGCCAGTTCATAACAACGAACTGGGATGTATTAGAGAAATCACCGCCGTTGATGGTCAGCACACCCGCTTCATCGTTCTTGATTGCATTTAAGCCACCGCTGAATGTGCCGCCATTGATGATCATGGTCGGCGTATTAGTCTTGCCAGTTCCGTTATAATAGCCATTTGCTACCATGCTGGAGAAGCACCCATTCTGCGTAACAGATACCCCAGCATAAATGGTCATCGTGCCAAGATTCTGAATGGTGTAAAACGAGTTGTTTCCGCTATCTTCCTTCGTTTTTCCGTTCTCCTGACTTCTGGTGAAGCTGCCGCCGTTCAGAACTGCGGTTGCCCCCTCATTGTTAAACAGTGCCGCGCGGGCGTGGCTTACGTTATCCACAGTGCCGCCGTTGGTGGCAGTGATGGTCAGAGTACCGTTATTGGTGATGGTATGCTGGCCATCCGTATTGGTCAGCTTGTGGCCATTCAGGTCAATCGTGACGTTTTTGCCGCTGTCGATGGTAATGCTCTCCGTCAGGTCATTCAAAAGCACCACCACCGTGGTTTCACTACCGCTCGCGGCGTCAATAGCAGCTTGCAGGGTGTCATACTCTGCGCCGCCGATTTTTGCTGCCTTTGTCGATGTGCTGCCGCTGACATCTGCTGCCCAGACGGTAGCGGTGAGTCCCAGCGCCAACACCAGCGCCAAAATGGTTGCCAATATCTTTTTCATTTTTCTTACCCCGGGTTTTTTAGATTTCCGCAGGATGCTTCGTTTTAACAAGCTTAAAACGCCAAAGCAGAGGTACCTCTGCGGATAGTCAGATTATAGCACAGCTGCATAATTTGTCCAGCCTTTTTCTGGAAATTCTCCACATTTTCGTCGTCTGCGGAATTTGGACCGGGGGAGGGCCGCGCCCCTCCCCCCGGTTTCTCACGGCTCCCGCCGTATCTCCGTCCTCTCCCGGGGCGCGATGGGCCGCATCATGCAGAAATACCGGCTCTCATCCGCCGCATGGTCCTCCTGTCCCGTGTCCACATCCTCCGGCGCCGTGGTGCTGTACGACAGCCCCGGTACCGTCCGTATGAACGCCCGGCAGTTTTCGAACACATACAGCATGGGGTACCCCTCCCCGTCAAAGCTCATCCGGTAGTGCAGCTGCATCCACCCCGGTATCCGACGGTTGTCCCCCTTCTCAAAAAACAGTCGGTGCTTCAGCGCCGTCTCATAGATGCTCTCGCCCCGGCTGGCGTCCCAGATGGCCGGGTCCGCCACCCCCCGTATGGTCCGTCCCCGCAG
>OBAE01001142.1_pt1 | contig 14893 bp, 25 predicted proteins | sample 1517641 | NCBI WGS metagenome assembly OBAE01 (sample SAMN04571701, study PRJEB22368) | human gut metagenome | biome: human gut; material: stool | host: Homo sapiens | place: Luxembourg | collected 2012-08-30 | reverse complement strand
CGCATGAAGGAGCGCAAGAAGTACGGCCTCAAAGCCGCCCGTCGCGCGCCTCAGTTCTCCAAGCGCTGATTTTTCAAGAAAAGCCAGAAACTGCAATGGTTTCTGGCTTTTTTCTTTTTGCTTGATCTGGTTTGTTTTGACCTGCAACAGCCCTTTTAGAATGGGCTAAAACTGGGCTAAATTGCGAGAAAAGGGCTAAAAAAAGGGCTAATTTTTAGCTGCCTTTCTCTCTCGTATTTTCTTGTCAAGCAGCTCTATTGCTCCCGGCTTTTTAATGAATTCTCTGTAGCATTCCAATGTCGCCGCAGCAAGTCTGTCTCTAACATAATCCGGCACGGAATCAAGGTCAAATTCAACATGATCGGTGCGGTCATAGATGATTCCCTCATGTTCAATGCTTTCCGCTTTTTGTGTACTTCCGTCAAGCTTGACAACCACAATATACTGCGCGGGCTTCGTTCTGCTTTTGTACGCTGCGGAATTTGATTCACCGTTCTTTTGCTTCATAATCAATACCCCCATAATTATTTGGACTATCGGTCCACCCGCAATATAGCATAACATCACCGCCTCCGGGCGATGCTCCAGTGCAATTCTGGTGAGTCCCGCATTCGGACATAAAAAAAGACCCGACTGCTGCAACAGTCAGGTCTTGCGCCCTCAGGCGATATGGTTTTGCACTATCGATACCATATCACAACCATATCACAATTTGCGCAGACAGTCAAGCCGGCTGGACTGCGCAAGGAAGGATGAGCGCCATGTCTGAAGCTATTGATGTCATTGCCGAGGAAACGGAGGTAAGCACGACAGAGCTGGCGACGGTGCTGGACGTGTCTGTCCGGCAAACAATAGGTGATATGATAATCTAAGCGGCAGCTGCCATGAGAGCAGTTGCCGCTTTAATATTTCCGATTGCGCCGATGGCGCGAGTAATATCCGATCCATTTTCCTGTTGTTATCCTGGCGTCACATGGCCGACCTGCATCTTTGGGAATGATCCAGGCATGGCCGACCTTTCCGGCACCAGCGACCCTGCCGAGGTTACACAGGCGAAGCACGCTTGCCATGGTCATACCCCACTGCTCCGCAGCTTCCCTCGTAGACATGTAATCGTCAACAGCCATATTCCCCGTCCCTTTCGCCAAAACAATACCAAAAGCAGCTGATATTTAACCGATTTTTCCAACGCAAAGCGGAACGGAAATGACAATTTTTCGCTCCGGCAACTACGCGAAAATCGGGGTCGGCGAGCCCGCGGCAAAGGGCCGCCCCCTCTTCACAGTACCTTGCACCTCTGGCGTCATGATACCAGCTCGGAACGCTTTGGAACAGGCAAACCGGGTGGGTGATCTTGCGCTTTCCCGCAGTCCTCCTTTCGTGCGATATGCTCTTTGCACGAAAGGAGGGCTTTTATGCTTGTTGCAACGCACTACACGGTATCTTTAGACATTGGCAAGGGTGTTTATGTGGTGAGGAACAAAGACGCGCCTATGTGTCCTGAATGCGGTGTTCTGATGTCCGGCTACGATCACCGGAAAAGGAAGGCCATAGGAGCAGACGGCAAGCCTCGCATCTTTCTGATCCGGCGCCTGCGCTGCCCGGTGTGTAGACAGATCCATGCTGAGATCCCAGACAGCTTGATCCCGTACAAGCACTATGCGTCTGAGGTCATCAAGACTGTACAGCAGGGGGATGATTCTCTCTGTCCAGCCGATGATTCCACAATCCGCAGGTGGAAAAAATGAGTTTACCCACCTGCTTTGCCTGTACTTATCCGCTCCGGCTCAGTATGCTTTATATGAACGAATTCGTATCACCTTGTAGTAGGAGGGGATATTGGAACAGTTGCACCGGGCATTTATCAAAAATAGAAAGGAGCGAAATATCATGAAGAAATCATCAAAACTGTTCTCTGCAATTTTGGCTGTGATGCTTATGGTTTCCGCTTTGGGCGCTATTCCCGCAAATGCCGTCGAAGCCGAGGTGACAGTGAATTCTCTGCCAGAGCTTGAGGAGGCTATAGCTGCAGCAGTCAATGGGGATATGATCTACATTGCCAAGGATATAGATATCCAGGAGGAAGTAAGCTTAGGAAGCGTTGACAAGACCGTGTTCCTCGCCGGAGCCGAAGGGACAAGCGTTGTCCTTTCAATATCGCCGGATTTTCCAGATGGGCAGTCTGTCTCTTTTGCGAATCTTGTATTTTGTGGCGGTCAGAGCAGCGGCCTTTCATTTGTCCAGAGCGGGGGCACCTCTTATTTCCAGACAGTGAGATTTCAACACCCGAATGAGAGTTCGGGGAAAAGCGCCTGTCTCGTTGAAGCTGGTAATGCTACTTTTTCAAACTGCCACTTCGAGGAAGGCCGCGCAGAAAAGGGCGGTCACATCTATGCGGGAACCGATGCCGCAGTCCACGCGGATAACTGTGTCTTTATGACAGGGGCTGCGTCTGAATGCGGCGGCTCCATTTACGCGCTCGGCTCTGTCAATATTACGGACTGCTCTTTTTCCAATGGCGGTGCTGAAAATGCTGGAGGCAGCGTCTACGCGGCAGGACCGCTGCGATTGGTAGACTGCACCTTTTATGGCGGCAATTCCGGCATGGGCGGACAGCTCTTTTGTTCCGATACCGCCGCTGAAATCATAGGCTGCTCTTTCGCTCAGGGGTACGCTTCACGATATGGGGGAGGAATCGGCTCGGATGGAGACATCTCCATTGCCGATTGCACGATCACCAGCTGCTCTGCTGGACAGTACGGCGGCGGAGTATGGAGCGCAGGTACCGCCGAGATCCAGCGGTGTAAAATCTATGGCAACTCCGCAGAAATTGCGGGTGCAGACTTATATGCAGCGAATGGCCTCACAGCACTTGACACCGCTGGGGACTACCTGACGCTTTATGAAAGCGAACTCGCCGCCGCAGAGATGAACGCCGCAGGCTGGTATCTTGATGACGCCTCGCAGCGCTATGCCGGAAATTCTCCAACTATGGCATTTGCAACTCCGAGCGAAGCCAACGGCCAGCCGATTGCGTTGGCATTCGCCCTTAGCCGGGTTTCGTTGCCCGATCCGCCGGAGGAGGATTCCGGCAATGACTCCCAGTCCGATCCGCCGGTGCCAACAACGCCGCCTTCATCGTCTTCCAGACATCACAGCAGTGGGACAACTTCACCGGCGCAAAATAATAAACCCACAAGAACTCCGTTGCGTTGTGGCACCGCCGAGATCAACACTTCTGCAGCAGCTGAGTTGTGCCAAGTATTGCCGAAATATATTCCAGAAGGCAAGATTATCTCCCGCGCGGAAGCAACCGGCTATCTCTATGGGATTTTGGATCGCGAAGCAACCGCTGGCACTTCTCCAAAGACGCCGGCCTTTTATTCCGACACAGAGAACATTGCCTATCGGAAGGAAATAGATTCGCTCACTGAGGATGGAATATTCTCCGGATGCGGAAATAGCAGGTTTGCCCCAGACAGTCCTCTGACCCGCGCGCAGATGATTATGATCTTCGCTCGCTTTGTTGAGCCGCAAGAGTACGGCATCAGGCATATGGACATAACTGGTCACTGGGCGGAATCCGGGATAAAAACAGCAGTTGCGTTGGGCTGGATGGAGGACAACCCGATCGATCTTCATGCTGCAATTACTCTAAGTGATTTCGTGTCCTTCTTGTCTAAGGTCGTAAACGCGCAATGATCAGAATTCAGCTATCAAAGCTCTTGGGTGAGAAGCGGCTGACCCAGGCAGACATAGCAAGGATGACCGGGATCAGGGCTGGTACGATCAACGACCTCTACCATGAAATCGCCACACGAATCAGCCTTGAGCATCTGGACCTGCTTTGTGAGGCCCTCGACTGCGATATAAGTGACCTGCTCACCCGAAGCAAAAGAGATTCGCCCTATGTAGCACAGCAACTCCGCCACCGTGCCGGGCATAAATGAAGAAATAGCAGGCGCCGCTCTGACGCCTGCTATTTTTATATCTCTGTCCCATCGGGAAATTTGAAATAACAAACAAATTCCGCTCCAAGCGCGGAAGCAATCGCGTCGAGATCGGCAGAAGAGAACTTTCCAGTCTTGATGCGCTGACCGAAGGCCTGTGAAGTCGTCCCCATTTTGCGAGCAAGTTCGGCTTCGCTCATTTTTGCATAGGTTTCCGCGAGCTTGATCTTTGTTGAAATATCCATGTGCACACCTCCTGAACATAATATAAACGAAAACCTTTCTAATGTCAAATAAAAAGCTTCAAATATACAGAAAAACATTAAAGAAAACCATTGACATCTGAAAGGAAATCCTTTATAATAATACTCGTAAGGCAGAGGAAAAGCCTCTTACGAAAGGACGGTGAGGTGAATGAACGAGATGCAGGTCGCGGAGGCTCTGCTGAGAGCGATCCTCGAACTCATTGAGAAGTGCGAGACGCTTGAAGAACTCAGAGCCAGCGTGAAGCGAATCATGGGTAAGTAAAAAAGTGAGCGGCCGCCCCGCAAAGAACGCCGCTCACAACACCCCGAAAGGCGAGCGGGAAGCCTTACTCCCGCCGCCTTGATTATAACCGAGTAAGGCAGAAAAATCAAGGAGGAACGCAAAATGATGATGTCCGAATTTATTGACCGAACCGGCTTCGAGCCGACCGCCAAAGAGTACGCCAAGATCGAAGAAGCCTATTACGACTTCGACGGTGACAAGGACGCCTTTTGTAAGGCTTTCGTCAAAGACGGCGGGGCGAGGAAGCTCTGCAAGGCCAGAGCCGCCGAGATCGACCGACTGAACAGCCTGCTGATGGAAAGCGAGCGACAGTACAAGAAAGATGTCGCCGACCGCGAGAAGCGTATCGACGAGCTGACCGCCGAGCTGGACCGTGAGCTTGAATGGAAGCCCAGCGATGGTGCTGGCACGAACATGGAGCAGAAGCGTTACGAGGAGCTTGCCAAATACGGCAAGGCGATGACCGACGAGGAGGCCAAGGCGTTTATCGCTGACGAGTGTGGCTTCGCTCCCGAGAAGATCAGCATTCTGCATGAGGTCAACACCTACGAGGTCAACAAGCACCGCCGCCTTCGCAAGTCTGGCACCTTCGACCGCGTGCCCGTGTACGAGTCCACCGATTGGAATTATGTCCGCTTTGACTGCGCCAGCTTCATGTATGAGCTGGTCAACGGCGAGCTCCGCTTCTACTGCTGCTAAATCACCGCCCGCCCCGGAGGTCACGAGGGCAGAAAGGCAACCACGATGAAGATCAATATCACCGATGAAATCAGGCAGGAGATTTTGGATATGCTCAACAGAGATACTGTAAAGGAATACTTTGAAAAACTCCGCGACACGGAGAAGAACCCCACTCGCGGACAGGTTTACGCATACCGGAGCTGGGAGCAGAGCACGGAAGACCGAGCCGATATGTTTGAGGTCAGAGGGCTTCCATGGGGCAGTCAGATTAAGGACGGCGTGATGAAAGAATTCGTTGCTGCATTAACCGCAGCTGATATTGACGAGATTATCGTCACAGATCAGTCAACCGCGCTCATGGAAAGTGTCCACGCCTTGGTAGCCGAGGGCGCGTATCTGGAGGGCATCGGAACTGTTACCCGCGATCCACTGCACGATCCATCAGGCCGCCGCGAGGTCAAAGGGCTGGTATTCAGATTTTGAGAAAGGAGCGTCTGTATGAATGAGAACGAAGCCAGGACGCTGATCGAGCGTTTTGCAAAAAAACAGCAGGGCGGGCGTTTTGCCTGCCCCCGCTGCGGGAAGATGACGATGGATGCGGAGAGCGTCACCCGCAACGCACTGAGCCGCAGGGCGACGGGCCATATCTGCGATGCCTGCGGAATGCAGGAGGCATTGGAGGACATGATGGACAGCATAACTCCGCTGACCGCATGGGCTATCGTCGCCGCGCCAGAAAACTGGCGCATGGAGGAAGGAGGCAGTGAGTGTGAGGCGTGACGACGAGCTGATGTTCTACACAGAATGCTGGCGTGAGCTGCGAAGCTTTCTATCAGAGGTCGTGCGGGACAACACGGGCGAATATCCTTTCGCGCAGGATGTCTTGAATCTGATGCGTAGTATCGAACGGAAATATGAGAGGTGCTAATATGAGCAAAGATTGGACATCGGAAGATGTGCCGAAGCTGACTTGCCCGGTTTGCGGGAAAGAGTTTCATCGGGAGGACATGGACTTCACTCGGGATTGCCACGGCATCACTTTCCGGCTGGTGTGTTTCGACTGCTATGATAAGGTCATGGGGAAAGGCTACGACGGTGCTTATTATACCGAAGCAGACGAATGTATCGAGGAGGACTATTGAGCATGAGTAAATCTTGGACGCCCGAGGAGCTGGCCGCTGCCAGTGCCGCGATGAAAGCGAAGGGCCACATGAGCTACGAGGATTTCTGCGCCGCGCCAGTGTTGCGGCTGGAACACAGAGGCCGCGACAGCTGGGATCGCCCCGTCTACGAGTGCGACGGTCGGCTCTATGTTGATGTCGACCCGCGCCGGAGCAGACCGGCAGACATCTACACGAAGCAGGGCAACGCCTTTGACGGCGAGCCCTGCGACCCTGTGCCGGAGGGAACGATCATTGAGTTTGTTCCAGCACGGGACACATGGGATTTTTGAAAGGAAAGCGCAGCGGCCACGCGCAAGCACCTCTCTCGCCGCCGTAGGAGAGTTGCAACACCACCTTTGCGGCGTGGGAGGGCAGACGCCCACCCAAATGCAAAAAACGCTCCTGCGCCCCCGTAAACGCGAAAGCGCCGGAAAACAGAAAAAGCCCCCTCGACAGGACGGTAAAATCCTGCGAGGGGGCTTTCGGATTTATTGCTCTTTGTGAAGGAGGCCGTGCATCAGCTCACGAGCATTTGCTGCGTTGGCGTTTTCCTGTGGGGGCTGCGCAAGCAAGGCCTTTTACCCTGGCGCGCGCAGCGTCCATTGGCTTCTGTACCGGTGGCGCTGCAGCTGCCTGTGCTGAACCCCATCGAAGGGCTGCTCGAAGCAAGCCGTAGGGGTCAGTATCCTTGGATGCTGCTTTTTTATATGCTTTTCCAAAGGTTGCGACTGCGCGATCTCTGTTCGTAGCACTTTGAGCAAAAGCATGAGAGAACACATCTTTTGCCATGTTTTGTTTCACCTGCCTTGAATTCTTGAATTTATAACCCTCTGCGGTCATCCTGGGCTGACGAAGGAGGAACGCGCTGACTATGACGCGTAATGAAGAAGGGCGGTGCACCGGATGACCGCAGATGGCGGATAGATTATCCTACGGGAGGTCCCCGAATGGCATTTTGGAAAGGTCCTGTCATCTGAATATGTGCCTCCATGCATGGTGTTTTTGACATGGTATTACCTTGGGGCAGAGTATTTCTCGCTTAACTGTCGGGAGTTTCCTTGTCGAGATCATTTCCCCAGCGAAGTAAGGGGCGGTATCATTTGAGTACGGCGATACTCTCCCATCAGCTCCAAAAGTTCAGCTTTGCATACTTGTCTAAACATTGGGCCTGTCGGAATAACAGACTGTCCGTGAAAAGACCGGCCATCTCCTCCAGCATCGCTTTCGATGATCCGCATGAGCCTTTCTATGCTGATTGCGATATATGGCAATCCATTCAAATCAACTGCTGTCAAAGATTGCAGGGCCTTCTCTCTTCAAATTCCGAATATAACGCGATATCAGTGCCTGCAAAGATATCTCCGTGCAGTTTCCGCCCATAAGGCGGGCCGCTTGGCGCAGCGTCAAAAGATCAACATAGTGCAGGCTCATAGCAAGGCGCACCTGCTGGTTAGGTACCGTGCTGATCGAGCGCTCTATTTCTGCGCGCATTTCCAAAAAATCTCGCCGCTTGTCAGCGATCTCTTCCAAGATGCGAGCTTTTTCACCGCTCAGATCCGGCTCGCTGCGAGGAGGCGACAGGCTATGCAAAAAACTGGTGCCTCGGCGAGTTCTTGCGGCCTCTTTCGCCTCAATGTCGGACAGCGCCCTTTCATGTGCAATGATTTCGGCTTTGAGCTTCCAAAGCCTTTCCAGTTCCGCACGGGTCATGGTACAAACCTCCTTCGTGCCGCCGAGGGTGATAGTCTCAATTTTTTGCTCGCTGCGTACATATCCTGCATACGGAGGAACTGCGCCCGCACCATCAGCCGAAGCCAGCGGCTTTTGATTCGTCGGATACTTCGCTGGGCGTTCTCTGCCCACTTCGGAGAGTTGTTCCAGTGATTCCGGAGCCAATTGATGATGAACAGTTCCCTTGTGTCGGCATCGTAGCAGATGACGCCGTGGCGGTGTTGCAACCGGTCCAGAATGTCCCTCACCTCATACCGCTCCAGCCCTGTCTCGAACGCAATCGTCTTGATGCTGACCTCATAGCACCCGCAGAGATTGGTGCGGGGATTGGTCAGGCAGTACAGGTAGACATACCGCTCTTCCGGCGTGAAATTATCAACCACCTGCGGGCTTGTCCAAAAGCCGGTGTTGATGCTGTTGATTCGCCCCATGCTCTACCTCCATTCGATGAAACCGCCGAGGGTGCCCGCTCCCGCAAAGAGAGCGAGTCCCGCCAAGCTCTGCCAGATGACACGGCTGAGCGGAATCAAGTCCTGGTCGCTGGCCCCGGCAGTGCCGATCAGGAGCAGGAACCCGGCAGCGCTGATGACTCCGTAAAAACGCTTACCCATCTTGCTCCCCCTCCCACGATTCGTACATCTGATGAAGCTGCTGCAACTCGTCCATAGCGTTCCTGCCAAAGCCGCGCCGTTCTCCATTGCCGCTGCCGTTTCGGATGCCCCAACGGTCGCGGCTGCATCTGCGAATGACCAGATTCCAGTCCTTCCATCGGTTTTTATTCCCGGTGCTTTGCGCGGACTCGTCTATGTAGTCGATGCAGCGTGTCAACTCCTCTTCGCCGAGATCGTCGATCAGCCGGGCGTATTCCTCCTCGGTAAGCCGCACCCAGCCGTGCGCGCCGTGCTTGTGGCGCGTAGCCGCCCCTGCGGGAGTGGGCGCGGCAGCGCCGGATTGCTTGGTCAAATCCGAAACTGGCGGTTTTCCTTCCCCCGCGCCCCTATTCTCCCTCTCTTCTCTCTTTTTCTCATCTAAACCTATACTAATCTTTCCTATTCTTATCTGTGGTTCCAAAGTGGAACCAGATTGGAACCGATTTGGAACCATTTGCTCAGCTTGGCTAAGTTGAGGTGTCAGAGGAGCCTCCGAGTATGCTTTCGATGGCTCAATCAGGAGCCTTGCAAGCTCTTCCTGATAGTCGGTAAGGCGATACCGGTCGCTTTTGATAGTGTTGTGGATTTTCCAGTGTCGAATGACGATGACTCCAGACTCAAATCCGATGACAAACCGCTTTGTCAAGAGAATCTTCAAGTCATCGACCGACGCGTTCACATAGTCTGTGATACGCTTTGGATTGTTGACAAAACCATCATCATCGGCACGCATATTGAGGTGAAAATAAAGCGCTTGTGCCGAAAGCGGCATTTCAAGAAAGGCATCGCTGTCAATGATTTTTCGCGCAAACATTCGTTTCTCAGCCATGGGTCAGTCCTCCTCGTACGGAAGCAGACCGACAGAAACATCATGACTCAAAAGAATAGCTGCGAGGCTTTCTGCCTCAGCAACAGAAATTCCGTTGAGACGAATCACTTTGTGTTCGTCAAAGGCGTTTGCAAGGTTGTCGCCAGCATAGATCAACAGATCATGCTTCATCGTGCTGCACCTCCTTTGCCTTAGGATCTTCGCCGGAGGTTTCCAGCACACGCTGCTGTGCGGCAGAGCCAAGCTCGGCAACGATCTCTTTCACCCGTGCAAGGATTTCAGCGTCGGACTGGGGACGGGCTTTCGGGGACGTGGCCTTGAGAGCAGCTTTGCCGGGCGTGTACTCCCGCGCTGCGGTATCGAGCAGATACAGGTCACTCGTGACCTCAGACAGGTAATGGCTCAGAATGTCCATGCGCCAGATAAGCTCCTTGAAGGTGGCACGCAGGACATATTGGTCTGTGTCATCGATTTCCTCGTCATCGAGACGGAAGTCCATCGCACTGTTGAGCAGATGATTCGCAAGCTGTGCGCCACGAAAAGCACCGAAAATCTCATCGGACAGCAGATAAGCGGCGCGGGTCTTTTCACAAGTTAACTTTTCCATCAAAATTTCCTCCTCAAAATTTGCCGGAGGCGTTGACTGCGCAGCCTGTCTTATGTAAAATAGGGCTGACAGTCCGCTTCGGCGGTCGGTTTGTATAGGGACGCTCACACTGCTTGGTCGGCTGGTGGGCGTCTCTTTCTGTTGTGCGGCAGTCCTCGCAGACCTCGCCGGGGTCGAGGTTGGCACCGCAGTGAGGGCAGGTTCGATAGTATGCCATCTGCGTCACCGTCCTTTCTGTCTGGGCTTGCGGTAGGTTGTTGCAACAGCGTTCAGCGGCTTTGCCGGGTGCGTGCAGCGGGCAAGCCATGCGTCGATGTGCTCCTGCCGGAAGAATACCTTGCCCCCAGGCCGCAACTGGATGTATGCCAGCCGCCCTGCGGCCCGTGCCTCGTCGATGACCGACAACGCACACGGAATTTGCTCGGCGAGCTGTTGGCGGGTAATCAGATCAGTCACTATCACACACCTCCACCAGTTCCGTCACATCAATGCCCAGCGCGTGAGCAATGCGGCCAGCCGTTTTCGGACTTACGCCACGACCTGAAATTGCATTGTTGAGCGTTGGACGCGGCATTTCTGCTGCTTTCCGAAGGTCATCTGCGTTCATACATGCCCGCGCCATTGCAATTTCGAGTTTCTGTCTTTGAATCTTCAATCTACTCACCTCTTCAATTAAACATTTGAACTAATGCCCGTTCACATAATACAACATTCGTTCAAATGTGTCAAGGTATAATTTACATTTGTTTTAATGCTTTTGCATTGACTTTGAATTGCCTATCGTGTATCATAAAAAAGGGGTGATTTTCAGAATGACCATTGGAAGTAAAATTAGGCAGATTCGATTAGAGCGCGGAATAAAGCAAAAGGATTTGGCCGCTTCGGCTGGTATACCTACAATTACGTTGCAGCAATATGAACGAGGCGTTACGAAACAACCGAAAATCGATCAAGTCAAAAAGATAGCTATAGCATTGGATGTTCCTGTTTCCGTCCTTCTGAATACAGCAGAGATTGAGAATAGAGTTCAGGAAGAAACCTTGGAGCTAATTGCAGAAAATTTAGGGACAACCCCGTCGGCTCTTAAAGGCGAAATTGAATCTGCGAAGCGTAAAAAAAGCCGCAAGATTCTTAGTCAAGAAGAAGTCAACCGACAAATTGCAGAAGCTGAGCAGGAGCACACAGCCTATTTGGAAAAGCTCTGCTTTGACCCGAGAATGCCGGACGAGGATTACCCCGCCAGAATCCGCTATGTCACCTCATTCATTGAAAACAATTCAGACACACTAAAGCTCGCAATGCCTGGCACAAGTATGCTTCCGGATGACATTGAGGAAGCAAAAAAAATAAGAGCCGCCGGTGGAACACCGGACAGCTCAAAATGAAAATGCCGCTCCAGACTGATACTCTGGAGCGGCGGAAAGCAATGCACAAGGGAAACACTCATACACGGCTCGGAATCATTCTACCATTTCCTCCGAGCCGTGACAAGGGAGGATTGTTGAAATGGATAATCAGTTTGAATTTTTGGTGTATCGCACAGCGGAAGAAGATATTTCAATCAACGCTGTTGTCAAGGACGAAACCATTTGGCTCACGCAAAAAGCCATGGGCGAGTTGTTCGGCGTGGACAAATCCTCCATCAGCCGACATCTGAAGAACATCTTTGCGGAGGGTGAACTTCAGGAGGAAGTGGTTGTTGCAAAATTTGCAACAACCACTCCGCACGGTGCGATTGAAGGAAAAACGCAAACCAAGGACACACAGTTTTATAATCTGGATGCCATTATTTCTGTCGGCTATCGCGTCAACTCCCACCGCGCAACGCAGTTCCGTATCTGGGCCACCGGCGTTTTGAAGGAGTACATGACAAAGGGCTTTGCGTTGGACGATGATCGTCTCAAACAGGGAAAGACCGCTTTCGGAAAAGATTACTTCCGTGAGCTGCTTGAGCGCGTTCGCTCAATCCGTGCCAGCGAGCGCCGCATCTGGCAGCAGATCACAGATATTTTCGCCGAGTGCAGCATCGACTATGACCGCAATTCCCAGATCACACATGATTTCTACGCCATGGTGCAGAACAAATTTCACTATGCCATTGTCGGTCAGACTGCGGCCGAGATCGTCTACTCCCACGCTGACCGGAGCAAAGACAACATGGGGCTGATGACATGGAAGCACGCGCCGGATGGACGCATTTTAAAGTCAGATGTCTCCGTCGCGAAAAACTATCTCGAGGAAAAACAGATCCGTCAGCTGGAGCGCGCCGTCACTGGCTATTTCGACTACATCGAAGACCTGATCGAGCGGGAAAACACCTTCACGATGGAGGAATTTGCCGCCAGCGTAAATGAGTTTCTGACCTTTCGCAGATATAAAATACTTCCGGACAAGGGGCGCATTTCCGCTCAGGCCGCAAAGAAGAAAGCGGAAACCGAATATGCCGAGTTCAACAAAACGCAGCGAATCTCCTCCGACTTCGATAAGGAGGTCAAGCGGATGCTGGAAAGCGGTCAACAGGGAGAACTTGACTGATGGGCCGCCCGAAAAAGCAAACGCCCCAGTATAGCATCGATGTAATCAACGGCTATACCTATTACCGAACGCGAATTGTCGATGCGGATGGAAAGCGGGTTTCGCTCCGTGCGAAATCCCCCGAGGAGCTGGAGGCGAAGAAAGCCGAGGCTCTGCGGCAGATCGCGGAAGCAACCTTCCGGCTTGAAAATCCAACGGTTGCCGATTACTGCGAAAAGTGGCTGACAATGAAGACGGCCAACATTAGGGCAACGACCCTCGCGGATTACCGCTCCAAGGTGAAACAGCATATTATCAAGCCGCTGGGGGATAAGCTCATGGCAGATGTGACGCCGGATGATATCAATCTGGCCATTCTCCCGGCATCGAAGCTGTCGCAGTCGGTCTATCAATCTGTTCAGATGCTCTACAAGCTGATTTTCGAGGCCGCGGTCAAAAGCCGCATCATCCAGGACAACCCTGCCGCAGATTTAAACCCCAAAGGTGGAAAACCACCGAAGGAAACGACAGCTTTGACAGACGAGCAGGTAAAAATCCTGCTGGATGCGATTCGCGGCCTGCCTCCCTATCCGTTTGTCATGATTGGTCTATATGCCGGCCTGCGCCGGGAGGAAACACTTGCTTTGAAATGGGACAGCATCGATCTTGACGGGAAGACGCCAACGATTAAGGTCTGCCGCGCATGGCATACCGAGCACAACCGCCCCGTCATATCAGATCAGCTAAAGACAAAGGCTGCACGCCGGAATATCCCCATACCGCCGCAGCTCGTCGAGTGCCTGAAAGAAGTCAAGTTGAAATCGACCTCCGAGTATGTTTTCGCCAGCAGCATCGACGGAGGCCCGCTGTCCTACACGCAATTTGCACGCCTGTGGAAGTACGTCACGGTTCGCTCCACCAAGCCGCGCACCTATACCCGTTATCTTGAAAACGGAGAGAAGCTGAAGCGCACCGTCACCCCTGTTTTGGGTCAGCGCGCCACCCATAACAATACAGTCATCTACAGCATGGATTTTCAAGTCAAGACTCACCAGCTGCGCCGTACCTACATCACCAATTTGATTTATGCCAATGTGGACCCGAAGACGGTGCAGTATCTGGCTGGACATGAAAATATCAAGGAGACGCTTGATATCTACGCAAAGGTCAAATATAATCGTCCCGAGGATATTGCGGCAACAATCAACAGCGCCTTTGCCCCGAAGCGGCAGGATGTCTCACCATAGAAAACTCTTCATAAAAGGGCTAAACAAAGGGCTAAATATCAAGATAAATATGCATAGTCCTTGAAAACAAATGGTAATTCAACGAAGGAAAATCAGCAGTACGGCCTGAAGGCCGCCCGCCGCGCTCCGCAGTTCAGCAAGCGTTAACAGCTCTTCTTACAAGCACCCGCTTCGGCGGGTGCTTGTTTTTTGCCCTCAGGCGGGAAAAAGGGTCTTGACATGGATGGTTTATCCATGATAAACTCACGGCAGGAAATGGTTTATCCAAAATAAACCGAAAGGAGACCGCCGATGGATGAAAGAAAAATGGGCACGGTGCAGACGCAGTTTGCCGAGCTTGTATGGAGGCATGAGCCGATCGGCTCCGGCGAGCTGGTGAAGCTGTGCGAGAGGGAATGGGGCTGGAAGAAGCCGACGACCTATACCGTGCTGCGCAAGCTCTGCGAGCGGGGCATTTTTCAAAATGAAAACAGCGTGGTCACCGCGCGGATCACACGGGAGGAATACTACACCGCACAGGGCGAACGGCTGGTGGAGGATGCCTTTGACGGCTCGCTGCCCGCCTTTGTCGCGGCCTTCACCGCGCGCAAGGCGCTCTCGGCGGAGGAGGTCGCCGCGCTGCGGGAGATGATCGACGCATACGGAAAGGAGTCGTGAGCGTATGAGCGGTATTTTTCTCAAGCTCCTCAATCTGAGCATTTCGGCGAGCTGGCTGGTGCTGGTCGTGCTGGCGCTGCGCCTCGTGCTTAAAAGGGCCCCGAAGTGGGTGAACGTCCTGCTCTGGGGCATGGTCGCGCTGCGCTTGATGCTGCCGTTCTCCATCGAGAGCGCGCTGAGCCTGATCCCGAGCGCGGAGACCCTCAGCCCTGAGGTCGTGCAGTTCGACCCTGCGCCGACCATCACGAGCGGCGTGGAGCTCATCGACAACGCGGTGAACCCTTCGCTGAGCGAGAGCTTTGCCGCCGCGCCGTT
>OBAE01001134.1_pt1 | contig 15000 bp, 10 predicted proteins | sample 1517641 | NCBI WGS metagenome assembly OBAE01 (sample SAMN04571701, study PRJEB22368) | human gut metagenome | biome: human gut; material: stool | host: Homo sapiens | place: Luxembourg | collected 2012-08-30 | reverse complement strand
GACATTATCGAGCATTTTGGCAACGCAGATGCCGTGCCGCAGCTGCCGGAGCGGTGCTTAAGCCGCAAGGCGGGAATTGTGCGGTGTTGCCTTAAATTAGTGTCAGTATAACACCCTGCGGGGCAGAAATACAAGTCAAATTTGTTAAAAGTTACACAAAATCCAAAAACGCGAACTCGCTGCCTTACATCTTGTGGTCAGCAAACAGCGGGTCATCCTGCCACAGTACGGTGTGCCCGGCGGCGCGGGTGGCGTTCAAGTCAATGATGCGCTGGTTGCTGGAGCCGCGGAACCGCAGCGAAATATCGTGCTGCGCGGGGATGAATTCGCCGTCCACCAGCACATCGATCAGGCTCAGCATCTCGTCCGTCACTTCGCAGTGGGCGTGGCTGGGCTGCAAAAGTTCGGTTTCGTATACATTGCCGGTGTAGCACCAGATGGTTTTGTGGGGGTACAACACCCGTACTTCGTGCAGGAACGGCACCAGCGCACGCTGGTTTTCCGGCTCAAAGGGTTCGCCGCCCAAAAGGGAAAGCCCATCAATATAATCCGGGGCAAGGCTGCCCAAAATTTCATTGCGCACGGCTTTATCAAAGGGCAGGCCATAACCAAAATCCCAGGCAACGGCGTTAAAACATTCCGGGCAGTGGCGGCGGCAGCCGGAAACAAACAGACTGGTACGCACGCCCGTGCCGTTGGCAATATCACAGTATTTTATGGTTGCGTAGTTCACGCGGGAAGCCTCCTTATAACATGCAACACTATATCTTGTATGGTGCTGCGGCAAATCATCACAATAGGCAGGTGCCTTGCACCAGTATACCAGCCGTGCCGGGCAAAAGCAAGCGGCCAGGGAACAATAAAATCACATATCATCGCAGTTTTGAAAAAAGTGCCTATTTTACCCAAAAAGCCAGCGCTTTTTTCGGCGTTTTGTTTTGCAATCTTTTTGAACGTCCCATCGCGCTATATGGCATATATGGGTGCTATTAGCAAATTATATACAATATATTGTGGTATATTGGCTTGACTTTGCCGGGTCGATGCGGTAAGATAAATACGCTCGCCAAAATCATGGAGCGGTTTTGGCGTGGGGTATCAACCCGGCAGCTTTTATTGAGGTAAGGAGATAACAGTTCATGAAGATCATCAAGCGCAACGGCAGCGAGGCCGTTTTCGATATATCCAAAATTATTGCAGCGGTGACCAAAGCCAACAACGTTGTTGCCTCCAACCAGCGCTTGACCAAGGAACAGATCACGGCCATTGCCGACGATGTGGCGCAGGAATGCCAGAGCCGCAACCACGCCATGAACGTGGAGGAGATCCAGGATCTGGTGGAAGACGCCATCATGCAGACCAAAGCGTATGAGGTGGCCCGCAAATATATCACCTACCGCTATGTGCAGAGCCTGCGCCGTACCCATAACACCACCGACGACCGCATTCTGTCCCTCATCGAGTGCAACAATGAGGAAGTCAAGCAGGAAAACGCCAATAAAAACCCGACCGTCAACAGCGTTCAGCGCGATTATATGGCCGGCGAGGTCAGCAAGGACCTGACCATGCGTATGCTGCTGCCTGCCGAGATTGTAAAGGCACATGAGGATGGCATCATTCATTTCCATGATGCTGACTATTACGCCCAACATATGCACAACTGCGACCTGGTCAACCTGGACGACATGCTGCAGAACGGCACGGTTATTTCTGGTACCCTCATCGAAAAACCGCATTCTTTCTCCACGGCCTGCAACATTGCCACCCAGATCATTGCGCAGGTGGCATCCAACCAGTACGGCGGCCAGAGCATCAGCCTGACCCACCTGGCACCGTTTGTGGATATCAGCCGCAAAAAGATCCGCCGCGATACCGAAGCGGAGATGAAGGAACTGGGCATTGATCCCGGTGAAGAAAAGCTCTCCCAGATCGTTGAAGCCCGTCTGCGCGAGGAAATCAAGCGCGGTGTGCAGACCATCCAGTACCAGGTCGTTACCCTGATGACCACCAACGGCCAGGCACCGTTCATCACGGTATTCATGTACCTGAACGAAGCGGGCGAAAACCAGCGCCTGAAATCTGACCTTGCCATTATCGTGGAAGAAATGCTCCGCCAGCGCTACCAGGGTGTTAAGAATGAAAAGGGCGTCTGGATCACCCCCGCATTCCCCAAGCTGATCTATGTGCTGGAAGACGATAATATCCGCGAAGGCACCCCCTATTTCTACCTGACCAAGCTGGCCGCCAAATGCACCGCAAAGCGCATGGTGCCGGACTATATCAGCGAAAAAAAGATGAAGGAATACAAGCTGTCTAAGGGTGAGACCGAGGGCAACGGCGATGTATTTACCTGCATGGGCTGCCGCAGCTTTTTGACCCCCGACCGTTCCGGCACTGGCTGGAATAACGTGGCCAACGCCCAGAACTATGTGCCGGGCAAGCCAAAGTACTATGGCCGCTTCAATCAGGGTGTTGTTACCATCAACCTGCCGGATGTGGCCCTGTCCTCCGGCGGTGAGCCGGATAAATTCTGGAAAATTTTTGATGAGCGCCTGGAACTGTGCCACCGCGCCTTGCAGTACCGCCATAACCGCCTTAAGGGTACCCTGTCCGATGCGGCACCCATTCTGTGGCAGTACGGCGCTCTGGCCCGCCTGAAAAAGGGCGAGCCCATTGATAAGCTGCTGTACGGCGGCTACTCCACCATCAGCCTGGGCTATGCGGGCCTGTATGAATGCTGCAAATATATGACCGGCAAGAGCCATACCGATCCCGCCGCAAAGCCCTTTGCCCTGAGTGTGATGCAGCACATGAACGATAAGTGCAACGAGTGGAAAAACGCTGAAAATATTGATTACTCGCTGTACGGCACCCCGCTGGAATCCACCACCTACAAGTTTGCCAAGTGCCTGCAAAAGCGGTTTGGCATTGTGCCGGGCATTACGGACCGCAACTATATCACCAACAGCTACCATGTGCATGTGACCGAGCAGATCGATGCGTTCACCAAGCTGAAGTTTGAAAGCGAGTTCCAGCGCCTGTCTCCGGGCGGCGCCATCAGCTATGTGGAAGTGCCCAATATGCAGGATAACCTGGAAGCTGTCATCAAAGTGATGCAGTTCATCTATGATAACATCATGTACGCAGAGCTGAACACCAAGAGTGACTACTGCCAGGTGTGCGGCTATGACGGCGAGATCAAGATCGTGGAGGACGATGGCAAGCTGGTGTGGGAGTGCCCGCACTGCCATAACCGCGACCAGAGCAAGCTGAACGTTGCCCGCCGCACCTGCGGCTACATCGGTACGCAGTTCTGGAACCAGGGCCGCACCGCCGAAATCAAGGACCGCGTGCTGCATCTGTAAAACGTATAAAGATAATGTAAATCTACAATTATATCTTAAATAAGACAAAACATCTTAAATAAGAGAAATTGTCCTGCAAGCAAATCTACAATTATATCGTGAATAAGCGTTTTCGCGCTGTACGAAAAAATACAATTATATCTTAAATAGGCAGTGCCTATCTTAAATAAGGAAAATTGCTTGCAAGAGCGATTTATAATTATATCTTAAACAAGCAAGGCCGCTTCCACCTTACAGTGGAAGCGGCCTTTTGCTGACAGAATATAGAAGGAACATTCGCACTGTACTATGCGGATGTCCCACTGTCTTAGTCAAGGATAAATTTTACCATGTCTGGTGTCAAGGATTCTCCGTTCTTTTTGCGTGGCGTTTTCTTTGGCTCAGGTTTGTCTTTTTCTGTCAGGCACTTTACGACAACGCGGGTAAGAGCTTTCTCGTCAATGTCTTTGCCGGTTTCGAATACCTTGTCGATTACAACGGCAATTTCTTCGGCGCTGTAATCATCCATAATCATCTGAATATTGCGGATGACGTTTTTCTTTAAAGGAAGCAACGCCTTATCTGCGGCTTCATAGTTCTCTCTCAAGCATAACAGAAACGCATCGCTTTTCCTTAGATGGAGAGGTTCTGTTGCTGCGGGATACATTACATGGTAAAATGAATATAAACATTCCTTATTGTCGAGAGGTTGTGGCTTATGGCGGTCGATAACAGATATGACGTTTACGGCTTTGATGATGATGGTTTTGATAGACAGGGCTATAACGTTGATGGTTACGATAGAAACGGATATGACCATGATGGTTTTGACGTTGAAGGTTTTAATGCACACGGTTATGACCGCTATGGGTTCAATCGGCGCGGGTTTGATGTCGATGGCTTTAATAGGCAAGGATATAGCAATGATGGTTATAATCGTGATGGTTTTGACCGAGAAGGTTACAATCGCAAAGGATTTGATGCTAATGGCTATGACAAAGATGGTCGTGATATTCATAGTTTTAGCAGAGAACATTACGCCCTTTCTGAGGCCAAGGAAAACTCCCAGATAGAGATAAGTTCTATTCACAGCAAAGCATTTCCAAATGATGTCCTACAAATCAGCCTAAATAACCATTCCGTAATAAATAAGACGGCAATATATGTTGTACCTAAAGCACAATATCAATTATTGAGAAGTCTAAATGAACAAAGTGGAAATGCAACCTGTGTAAATATCCAATTTACTGGGGGAGGAAAAGTCGTATCTATTCCTTGTATCAGAATAAGCGGAACAAATATTTATATTACTACCGCAAGTAACAACAGATACACATCTTTCAATCATTTCTGGCCTGTTCAACTGAATTATTCTGAATATTGCTATGCGACCCTTTCGTTTCCATCTATTGAAGATATACAGTATTGTGAAATTGATAAACAGTCAACAATAATGCCATCACCATCACCAGATGATGAAACCGAAGTAGGCTTTTCTGAGATAGTTAAATCGTCTTCCAAAACTTCTGTTGTAATCCACGAATCAGCACGCGAGTCGGCAAAGGTATGTTTGGTTACTGCAAAAACTTATGAAGCAATTGGTAAATACCTTCCCGGTAGCCATTACAACTATACAACTAAAAACATTTCTATACAAAATCAGCAAAAATCATTTAAAACATTACAGGGATACTTTATAGAAACCAAGAATATAACAATTATCAATGCTGTGGAATTTGTAAGAAATGACGGTTCATTGAGCCTTATTCAATATACGGCTTTTTACAACGGAAACATCTATAGTAAATTTAAAACTGACCCTGTGGCCGAACTTGATGTTCATAATCGTTCCAAATTCCGTGATGCAATTATCGCAGAGGCTCGCATTTCTGCTCTCAAAACATCGACAACATCTAACTCAAACCTAACGCAAAAAGTCGATTTACCAAAGAAAGACTTTCCTTTACAAAAGGACCTTCCTCACGAAAGACATTATGAATCGGACAATGTCTGGCACAGTCAGGTGAATCTTTCGGAACTTTCAGCAAATCAAAAAATCATGCTGTATAGCCAAAAATGTCACTGCTACAAGTGCGCAAAGAAGTTTAGTCAAGACACAATCGTAGACTGCACAGCTTACGTTTCTACTAAACGAGGCAATGTTGTACCTGTAACAGCGCAGTATTGCAGTGGCTGTTCCACCTTTTTTATGAACCACGAAGTATTTGAGAGCTATAATAGAAAATACGGTGGATTGAAATTCAACTGTGAGCTTGACCGCAGCTACATTAGCCGAGGTGCCAATATGGGCTTTGCCGACGATTCCTTCCTCAGCAGAGCAGGATATTCTGTTAAGGCTTCGGTTTCTCAAAGAAAACGCCAAGTCATTCTTGCTGAATTACTTGACAGCGGTCAGGCAACCAAGTGGGAGATTACCGAAAAAATTTCTGAATTCATTAAGCTGCGCCGAGGTAACCCTGATATGGCGAACGCCATAGCTTGCTGGGAAGAAGATATTGCGTTTGTTGCTGACTATAATGCCAAGAACCAGCCAAAAGCAGGACGAGCCGCATTCAAGCAAGGTGGTAAAATCACGCGGTAATCAAATATCATATTTGCTTCTTCCTGCGATGAATGCTAATATAGTATCTATCACACATAGAAGTACGCATGGCCGAGAAGATAGGTTATCATGGATACGCCTCATTTTGTTGCTAAGATAGCTAATAAAATAAAGCGAATATAGAAAAGAAAAATCTATACCGTAAAGTAACCGCCCGGTACAAATCCTGTACCGGGCGGCTGCTTTATGATGAAATAGCAGAGAATGGCAGAAAGTTACAGCTGGTCGATGGTGGGGTAGCTGTCAATGGCACCGTAGCGCTGCACACTGTAACCGCAGAACCGGTTGGAAAAATCCAGCCATTGGTTCAGCTGGTCCGCCTGCAGAGCGGGCAGGGCGGCGAGGTCCACCCCGTTTTTGTGCAGCTGCCACAAGAACGAGCCGATGAACCCGTCCCCGGCGCCGGTGGTATCCACGGCCTTTACCGGCTTGCTGGCGGAAAAGCCGTGGGCGGTGCGGGTGTAAGCGTGGGCACCGGCGCTGCCGCAGGTGTAGAGCACCAGCTGTACATGGCCCACAAACAGGCTGGGCAGGGCGGCTTCAATATCACTGGTGCCGGTCAGAAATTCCAGCTCTTCGTCCGAGATTTTGACCACATCGGCCAGTGGCAGGAACTCCAGCACCGTGCGGCGCAAAGCATCACGGTCCGGCCACAGCGGAAAGCGCAGGTTGGGGTCAAAGTCAATGATAGTCCCGGCGCTGCGGGCTGCGGCAATGGCAGTTTTGTGGGCTTCCCGCATGGGGCTTTCCACCAGGGCAACGCTGCAAAAATGCAGGGCATAGGCGTTGGCAAACAGGCTGGTATCCACCTGCTCCGGGGCGTACAGCAAATCGGCTGAGGGCTTGCGGTAAAAACTGAACGTCCGGTTGCCGTCCGCTTCCAGCGAAACAAAGGCCAGGGCGGTGTTGGCTTTGTCCGTCAAACAGATGTGGCTGGTATCAATGCCGCAGGCGGCCAGTTCGTCTACAATTTTGTGGCCGAACGGGTCATCTCCCAGCTGGGTCAGCAGGGCAGAATCCCCACCCAGGCGGGCATAAGCACCGCACACGTTGGCGGGCGCGCCGCCCACACGGGGGCTGAAAGAGGGAACCTTGGCAAAGGAACAGCCGGTTTTGGACGGAATCATATCGATCAGCGCTTCGCCGATCGCATACAAGGTATCATGTGCCATGGAATGTCCTCCGTTAAATCGAAAGGGAATACAGGGTGCTGCCTGCGCCGCAAAGCTGCACGGCAACCTTGCCCGCTGCCGGGTAATACCGGGTGGAAAGCACCGCGGCACCGTCGTTCAGGAATATTTCCAGCGAGGAAGCATCCCCCACAACACGCAGGCTGCGGCAGGGGGCATCCAGCACAGCCTTGCGCTCGGTGCGCCCGGCGGCAATCGCTGCATCGGTAAAGCGCAGGGTACAGGTGCGGTCCGCTTCGGTGTAAGTCAGGGTCAGGCCGTTGGCAATGGTCAGGACAAAATCCCCGGCGGGGGAGGCGGTCAGGTCAAAGCAGGGGTCCGTTTCAACCGTTTCGCCGTCTGCCGGCTGGCGGGCTTCGCCGCGCAGGGCGTTCAGCTCGGCGGCGGGGGCTTGTAGCAGGCAGCCATTGCCGTCCTGGGTCAACACGCGGGGCAGGGTCAGGCAGTGCTGCCAGCCATACTCCACGGTGGGGTTGGTGTAATCGGCATCCGGCATGCCCATCCAGCCAAACTGGATGCGGCGGCCATCCGCGGCGGCAAAGCTTTGGGGCGCGTAATAGTCAAAGCCATCGTCCAGGGCGTGGAATTCGCTCAATGTGCAATCGGTGCGCCAGTCACCCTGCAGGGCAAAGTAACCGCAGCCGTACACGTTCTGGCAGGCAATGCCCTGGGGCGATACCGCCAAAAACCACTGGCCGTCCAGCTCAAACAGGTCGGGGCATTCCCACATGTAGCCAAAGGCTTTGGGGGTAGTGATGGTGTTGATGTGGTTCCAGTGCAGCTTGTCGGCGCTTTCAAACACCAGCACTTCGCCATGGTCGTCCAGTGTTCGGGCACCCAGCACCATATAGTAGCGCCCATCCAGTGCAAACACTTTGGGATCGCGCACATGGCAGGTCAGCCCGGCGGGATAATCCTGGTTGTACATCAGGCAGCGCTTGTTGTCCAGATGGATGGCATCGCGGCTGGTGGCAAGGCAGACATTGTGCCCGCGCCCCTGCTTGATGTAGTCATATTCGCCGGGGTGCTTGACATTGCCGGTATAGTACAGGTACAGCATGCCGTCCTCTACCAGAGCGGAGCCGGAATAAACGCCATGGCAGTCAAACGGTTCGTCCGGGTACAGCATTACGGGCAGGCGTTCCCAGTGGAACAAATCGCGGCTGCGCACGTGCCCCCAGTGCTTGACCCCTCCCGTGGGGTCAAACGGGCCGTACTGATAAAACACATGGTATTCATCGCCGATCTGGCACAGCCCGTTGGGGTCGTTCAGCCAGCCAACCGGGGGCTGAACATGCAGCTTTTGCCGGTGGGGATCCGCCGCCGCGCGGGCGGCCCCGGCGGCTTCCACCATGGGGACAAGACGCTTCAAATCACGCTGCAAGGCATTCATAACAAGTAGCTCCTTATTGATTGAGAGGGGAAAACATCAGGCTTTGGCTTCCTCGGCTTCGGGGGTCCAGATCACCCAGGTCACAGCGAAGGAAACGCCGAAGGAAATTGCCATCATGATGAGGTACTGCAGCGGCATGTGCAGATGCAGCAGGATGCCGAAGATGCCGGTCACGCCGGTGCCGGTGGCACCAAGGCCGGTCACGCTGGCATACAAAGCGCCGCAGGCACCGCCGACCAGGCCGCCGATAAAGGGCTTAAAGTAGCGCAGGTTGACGCCGAAGATGGCGGGCTCGGTAATGCCCATGCAGGCAGAAAGGGCGGAGGGCAGGGCCATAGACTTAACTTTGGCGTTCTTGCTCTTGAGGGCAACGGCAAAAGCGGCACCGCCCTGGGCAACGTTGGCGGCACTGGCCAGGGGCAGCCAGTAGGTGAAGCCAAACTTGGCCAGCTGGCCAAGGTCGATCAGGGTGTACATATGGTGGATGCCGGCCACAACGGTGACGGCGTACAAACCGCCCATGATGAAGGAACCGATGCCGAACGGCAGCTGAATTAAAGCCTGAACGCCGTTGATGATGCCGTCCTCCAGCGTGGTGAAGATTGGGCCGATGACAGCGAGGGTGAGATAACCGGTAACGAAAACGGAGACCAGCGGGGTAACAAACAGGTCGATCATGGCAGGCACAACTTTGTGCAGCCGCTTTTCAATCTGGCACATCAGCCACACGGCAATGATAACGGGGATAACGTGGCCCTGATAGCCGACCAGCGGAATTTTGTACAGCCCGCCAAACACCGACTGGTAGGTCTGCACGCCCTCAGAAGCAACGGTCCAGGCGTTCTGCAGGTTGGGGTGAATCATGATCATGCCGATGACAGCACCCAGGAACTGGTTGCCACCAAACACCTTTGCGGCGGAGAACGCGATCAGGATAGGCAGGAAGGTGTACGCCGTGTTGGAGAACAGCTGGGCAAACACATAGATGGAACCGCTGGTATCAATGTTCAGGAAGCCGTTGTTGACCATAAAGTTCAGCGCTTCCATAATGCCCATCAAAAAGCCGGAAGCCACGATGGCCGGGATGATGGGAACAAAGATATCGCCCAGCGTCTTGATGGCCCGCTGGTACCATGGTGCTTTGGAAGCGGCAGCCTGTTTGACTTCCTCCTTGCTGGCACCGGTGATTCCGGCCAGGGCGGTGAACTCGTCATACACCTTGTTCACAATGCCGGTGCCGAAGATGATCTGCAGCTGGCCCTGGGCTTCAAATACGCCCTTGGCGCCCTCAGCATTTTCAAGCTCTTTTTTGTTCACCTTGGAATTATCCGCAATCACCAGGCGCAGGCGGGTTGCGCAGTGTGCGGCCGATACAATGTTGGAAGCACCGCCGATGTTGTCCAGTACCTGCTGGGCTGCTTTCTTGTAATCCATGTTGCACGCTCCTTCTTTTATCTGTTGGTCCGGTAGGAGGTTCCGGGGCCTGTTCCATTTGACAGCTTTATTATATACGAAGGTGAGTGCTTTTTCTATTGACCAAACGACCCAACTTGCAAAGGCTCTGTTATCGATTTCACACAGTTTCACACCGTTCTTTGGTAAAATGCACAAAAAACAGGGGACTGCATGGAAAGGGTGCACAAAACAAAAACTTCCCCGCAGTGATGCAGGGAAGTGTGGCGCAAAGGATGCTTGTTATAGCGACCAGACATTTTCATCTGAGTTGTCATCCCCGGTGGAGGCCCGGCATTTTAACTCATAATCCAGCTTGATCATCTGCGGCTCGGCATGGGGGTCCGCCAGCATGTCCAGCAGCAGGCGGGCGGCTTTGTCCCCGGCGGTGCGGTAATGCAGATGGGCGCTGGTCAGCGGCACATAGGCAACGCGGCCAATGCGGTTGTCGCCCACAGCGGCAATCATGATGTCATCCGGCACCCGCAGACTGTGGCTGCGGCAGTATTGCAGCGCACCCAGGGCGATGGAGTCGGTCGCGCAGAACAGGCAGTCCAGCCCCGGCGCACGGCCAAACAGCTGCTCCGCCTGGTGGTAGCCGGATTCCATGTTGAACTTGGCAATGCTCATCCGCTGCGGCTGGGGCACGAGACCTGCATCCCGCAGCGCACTGTCAAAGCCTTCGCGCCGGGCAAGGCCGACGGCTTTGTCCAGCAGGGTCACGCCCAGGTAGCCCGGCTTGCGCCGCCCCTTTTGCAGCATGTGGGCAGTGGCTGCCTGCGCCGCGCCGAAATCATCGTGGAACACACAGCTGAACCCGGGATACTGCTGCCCCACGATTACCACCGGCACATGCAGGCTTTGCAGCACCGCGTGGTGTTCCGGGGTAAACATGGTGGCAATCAGGATAATGCCGTCCACCGTATCATGCCGCAGGGTATCCAGCGCGCGCACTTCGCGGGTGTTGTCGTTGGCGGTGTTGATCAGCAGCAGCTGGTAGTTCTGGTCGTCCAGTACCCGGCTGATGCCCTCCACCATGCGGGCGCAGCTTTCGCTGCTCAGCCGCGGCATGATCACCCCAATCTGCCGCGTGCGGCGGGTGCGCAGCATCTGGGCCTGCATACTGGGGCGGTAGCCGGTGGCTTCCACCGCAGCGGCAATCTGGGCGCGCTTTTCGGCGCTTAAGTACCCACCATTAAAATAGCGGCTGACCGCTGCCTTGGATACCCCGGCATATTGGGCAAACGCGGTAATGTTCATAGGCCGCACTCCTGTCCGGCTGCCGGCGGGGGGAAACTTGCCGGCGCACTTTTTTATCAGTATAATGCAGAAACTGGCAGGGTGCAACGGGAAAGAACGGAGAAAAGAAAAATAAGAATGAATGGCATGAGGCAAAGAGTAAAATAGACAAAAAAACGGGGATTGAATTTGTGCTTTTGACGGAGAAAAAAGAATGAAAGCTGAATACAAAAAAGCACACAGCTAAAAAGATTTACCAGAATGAATTCGGTGTAAAAGTTATCTTCCGCGCTGGCACAGGATGAAAAGGTATGCTATAATATAATATTAGTTACACGATGAAAAAGTAAGATGCCCCTGATGCCAGTGCGGATGTGCGCGGGGCAATGATATGTGTTTAGTGAGGAAAAAGAATGGGACTGCTGCAAAAAATTCAGGCAAAAACCGAGGAAGCCCGCGCGAAGGAAAAGATCCGCCCGCTGCTGGAAAGCCGCATGATGCGGGACATCCTGCTGGAGATCGGCCAGCGCGGCAACGAAGCGCTGGACCCGCAGTCCGTTCCATTGGCTATGCGCCGCCGCGCCACCCAACTTGCCAGCGAAAGCGGCCTGAGCGGCCTGAAGCAGTGCGCTGTGGATGAACTGCATCTGGACGAAGCGGGAATCACGCTGGTCTGCAAGGGGGAGCACACGGCATTTTTGTACGCAGACTATAACTATGAAAACATTGAGGATACCGACTGCCTGCCCGCTGTGGCCGAATACCTGGTGCAGCACATGCGCGGCTATTATAACATTACCCGCAGCTTTTACAGTGTGCCCAAAGCCAACGGCCATGTGGAGGAAAAGACCCGCGAGGTGACCGTGGTGCGCCACCACGAGGATACCCCCTTTGCCCCCGGCCCGGTGCAGAAACAGCATTTGTTCTGATGCACATGAGATATCCCCCAGCATACAGGAATTATGCCGCCCCGCATCTTGACGCGGGACGGCATTTTTGCTATACTAATTTAGTATCCGGCAGGAACCCAGAACATGGAGCATTCCCCAAGAGGTCGTAAGAGGGAGCACTCGAAATCAAGCAGGCATTTTGGAAGCTGCACTTGAATTTATAACGATCCATCGTCAAAAACACACCATTTTCTACAATTAAATTTTTGCTGTTCTCTCCTACTTTTCTCTCCTTTTTCCGGAGAAGATTTTGGGGGATTACTATAAGGAGCATTACCCAAGAGGTCGAAGGGGTCGCACTCGAAATGCGATAGGGCGTTTGTAGCGCCGCCAGAGTTCAAATCTCTGATGCTCCGCCAATCAACGGTACAGTGTGCTTTTTTTGAGCGCTCTGTACCGCTTTTTTATGCAAAAAGCAGAATTTTTGAGTTTGACAATTTCATAACAGGAGAGAATACGCCCTGTTCTGGAGAGAAATCACACTTTTTTAAGTGTCATTTTCCGGATTTGAACCCATTCCAAGCCCGTTCAGCATTGCTTCTGCTGAAGAAACCTTGGAAGCGTAGTCCAAATGCGAATAAATATTCGCGGTGGTAGAGAAATCGCTGTGTCCCAGCCACTCCTGAATCATCTTCATCGGGACACCGTTTGCCAAAAGCAAACTGGCGCAAGAATGCCCTTACGGTATAATTACGACAAACCGGAAAAGCCCCGTATATCAAGGGTTTTCGGTTATCTGGCAAGGCTTTTCATCCTTTTCCAAACCGAAAAATCGAGCCGTGAAGTAGTTATATCGTAGGGGGTGTTATAGTAACGACAAAAATAAAATACCGTTCGGGCAGGCTATCAGCCCGTCCAAGAAATCAAGACATTTCCTCTGAAAAGAAGAAATGTACTTTTTTGTACCCAAAATCAGATGCCGACAGGAGGAACACAATGCCTGAAAAAACAGCACAGAAAGAACCGGACAAAAAGCTCGCGCCATCCAAAAAAGCCGAAGCCGCAGCAGGAAGTAGTCATTCAGATTCCGCTCTCCGAGCTGCATCCGTTCCCGGATCATCCCTTTCAGGTGCGGGAGGATGCGTCCATGCAGGAAACCGCCGAAAGCGTCAAGGAATACGGTGTCCTCGTCCCCGCGCTGGCACGGCCACGGGAGGACGGCGGTTATGAGCTGATCGCAGGCCACCGCCGCAAACACGCCTGCGAGCTGGCAGGACTGACCACCATGCCCGTCATTGTCCGCGACATTGACCGGGACGCTGCCACCATCATCATGGTGGACAGCAACCTCCAGCGGGAGAACATTCTCCCCTCCGAACGCGCCAAAGCCTACAAGATGAAGATGGAGGCCATCAAGCGGCAGGGCGCACGAACGGATCTGACTTCGCCGAAAATTTCGGCGAAGTTCCGCAGCGATGATGAAGTTGGTCAGGATTCCTGACGCTGAAAAAAGCAGATGGAGGCCGCCGCGCCGCTTGCCCCGGACGGTACGCTCCGGGTAGATACTTCCGTACCGGAACGTGCCGAATATGAGCAGCAAATCGAGGCACTTCAAGACGGCAAGCGAACCTTGTACGAACGCTACCTCATGGGCGAGATTGACCTGAACACATACAAGGTAGAAAAGACTGCATGTGATGAGCTGCTTTTGAAAACGAAAAACGCCTATGCCGCAGTATTGGCACAGGCGAAACAGAAGCAGGACGAACAGGTGCGGCTGGACAGCCGCAAGGAAGCGACCAAAGCGATTTTCGATACGGACACGCTGACCACCGAGCTGCTGATTGACCGGGTGCTGGTGTACTCCGATAAGCGCATTGAGATCGCATACAAAATCGTCCTTTCTGTTTTGGTATATATCTATTATCTCATACTATCGTCTTTTTGTGTGTAGTAAGTTTTATTCTCCAGTGTTAAGTTGTACGCCTCACGCCGCTCCACAGCCCCACAAACGCGCCAAACGGCGGGCGTTCTGGCTGTTTCGTATGTGTGCTGCGTGTGGCATCTGCCCCACACCGGGCGGATTTGGGAGGTTACTGCGAGTGAATCAGAACTGATTCACTTTTATGCCCTGTTCTCTGGAAAGTGAATCAAATCTGATTCACTCCCAATAAATTCCCCGAAAGTATACGGTTCTGATTCCCTACTTTTATTAGACTGGAAAACGTGAATCGGTTTCGCATACTTTCGGGATAACTTTTCGATTTACAGCTGCATTTGTCCACTTTGCCCCAGCTGCGGGGACGACTTGCAAGGCTGCCGTTCGGCTGCAACGGCATCATGGGTATTTTTACCCCAGCCAGGTTCTCTGCCTGCCGCCCTCATTGTGTGAACTGTGACTGGACGGAAGTATCTTTACGACCACATCTGTCATTGCGCTCCACTCCGCCATGGGGTGTTTATCAGAGATTGAATCGCTCGTGCCCGGTGGCAGTCATGGCGCGTACTCTGTCTGCGCTGCCGTACTCGTAAGTTGACGGCAATGCGGTGAATGTACCTTGCTTGTCGGATATGCAGTTTTCAAGGTGCCGAATCTATTTGAGACGGGGAGGTGCTCTTGCCAAAATCAAGGCAGCTCCTACGCGCTCACGCGGGTCTGACCGCACGGACTTTTCAGAACATAATTGATCACATTGATTTTGGGGATTTTGTAGGCGTTTCCCAGCCGGATGCAGCTGATTTCGCCCTCTCCCAGCAGGTCATAGGCCGCGTGGCGGCTGATGCCCAGAATGGCTTGCAGATCCTTGACCGTTACAATGTCCGGATACTCCGCAAACATGAGCTTGTACATTTCTCTGATTTCTTTACA
>OBAE01001126.1_pt1 | contig 15069 bp, 13 predicted proteins | sample 1517641 | NCBI WGS metagenome assembly OBAE01 (sample SAMN04571701, study PRJEB22368) | human gut metagenome | biome: human gut; material: stool | host: Homo sapiens | place: Luxembourg | collected 2012-08-30 | reverse complement strand
CTTCTTTGGTGAGGTTTGTGATGCCAAAAGTCTTGTTTACATAAAGTGTATACAGGAAATAAGAATTAAGTCCTATATTACAGAAAAGTATAACACTTCCTCTTGCAATTGCGATCCTTATGTAGCTTTGAAGCTTTTTGTTGTTAAAATCGCACTTATACAACAAACAGCCGTAGATGATACCTGAAATAATAACTACCATTGCAAGCTGTGGACTGTAGGCTCTCGGAGATTTGTTCTGCACTATATATCCTAGAAAGTCAAGCACAAATGTAGACATTCCACATACCACAGGTCCGTAAAGCATACCTATAGTACAGGTTGCAAGAAAAGTGAAACCGATCCTCAAGTCAGGCGTTACCTCAATGGAAAATGATCTGATAGCAAACGCCAACGCTATCAGTATTCCTGCTGTTGTTAATGTTCTAAGATCTTTCAGTGACTTGAAAGAGTCATAGAACATTCTTCCGAAGCTCTTCATAAATTTACCTCCTTATTCTGCGAGCTTGTCGCTTTGTGCATAACGGAGCATAAAAACAGCTCTGCACACTACCCATGCGGGATGTGCAGAGCCGCTATAAAAAGCTTCAATTACACATTCAGCGGGATGCGAAAACCGAACCGCAAAGGTTCTGCCTTTTTCGTTCCGACGGCAACTCCCCGTCCGACGGACACTTAACGCTCAGTTTTCTACTCTGTAATATGTCAAAGTCTTAAAGACTCAGACCTCATGAAAAATTAGAATGCAGTTTCATTGAGGATCTTGTAAAGCTCTTCCTCGAAAGGCTTCTTCATTGAAAGAGCCTCCTGAATATCTACATCATATATCTTGCTGTCCTTCATACCAACAACTCTGTTGCCAATGCCCTGCTCTAGCAGTTCAACAGCGTGATAGCCCATTTCAGTTGCGACAACTCTATCTCTTACTGTAGGAGAGCCGCCTCTCTGAACATGACCGAGAATAGTAGCTCTTGACTCGACACCAGTAATATCCTGAAGAGTTCTTGTGATATACTCTGTCTTGCCAACACCCTCAGCAACTACAATGATAAAATGTGTCTTGCCTGACTTCTTTGTCTGCTCCATCTTCTGAGCAATAGCATTGAGGTCATAAGGCTTCTCAGGTGTGATAACAGCCTCAGCGCCTACAGCAGCAGCAACGTTGATAGCAATGTGACCAGCGTTTCTGCCCATTACCTCAACTACTGAACATCTGTCATGTGACTGTGCTGTATCTCTGATCTTATCGATCATTTCCATAGCTGTGTTCATAGCTGTGTCATAACCGATAGTATATTCTGTGCATGAAATATCGTTGTCTATAGTACCAGGCAGACCAATGCATGGGATACCCTGTGCTGAAAGGTCAGCCGCACCTCTGAATGAGCCGTCACCACCGATAACTACGATACCGTCAAGACCCATTTCAAGACACTTATCTCTGCCCTTCTTTACGCCCTCGATATCTCTGAATTCAGGACATCTTGCAGTATAAAGACAAGTACCGCCTCTCTGGATTATGCCTGAAACAGTTCTTGCATTCATCTCAATAACTTCACCATTAAGAAGACCGTTATATCCTCTGAGGATACCTACGACTTCCATACCCTTTGCAAGACCAGCTCTGCATACTGCTCTGACAGCAGCGTTCATTCCCGGAGCATCTCCTCCGCTGGTAAGTACACCAATTTTCTTAGCCATGTAAAATACCTCCAAACCAGGAAACAATTTATCCTGTTACTTTCCTAATAATCTATAATGAGCATAGCACAAAGCCCCTGAATTGTCAAGGGCTTTGTTTGTTTTTTAACATTTTATTAAACGTTTTCGTTATTCAGCAGGCACAACAGCCGGAACTGGTGTTGTTTCAGAAGAGCTGCCTGTGTTCGTATCAGGCTTAGGCTCTGTTGCCTTTGTTGTAGTGGTCGTAGTAGTCACAAGACCTGCGGAAACTGTAACTGTAAGCACATCACCATTTTTAACATTCACAGTGTTTCCAACATTAACGCTTGTCGCCATAACATATCCTGCAGAAACAGAGCTTGAGAAATCGGTAACGACCTTATACTTGATATTATAAGAATCAAGCAGCTCAAGGTAAGCCTTCTTTGACAGGCCAGAGAAATCAGGAACAGGAACATTTTCAGGGCCTGCACATACTTTAAGAACAAGCTCATTTTTCAAAGACGGATCAAAATCAGTGCCCTCTGGTATGCTCTGCTCTTTAACAACGTCCTTATCGTCAACATCAGAATAATAATATTCAGCTTTGATAGTAAAATCCTCACCAAGCTGTTTTACAACAGTATTGTATTCCAGACCCACAACGTTAGGCATTATAGCGCCATAGCCATATTCTGACTGACTTTCAGCATCAGTCACCTTAGGCGTAGCAACTGTGGTGCTGTAAACGAATACCTCGCTGTCAACTCCATCTGCATCATCAGAAGAAATGACCTTATCCTCAGACGAATCATTATTGCTGTCCGACGGACCTGAAAACAACTCATATAGCAGAAAAACTGAAAGCAAAAGCACTATAACAAGCACCGTCCAGCCTATTATCGTAGCCGTTTTATTCTTAGGCTTTTCTTCCTCACGAGTCTGCTGTGGCATTTGCCTTGACTGCGTTCTTTGTCTTGGAACATGCTGTATAGGAATAGTCTGAGTTGAACCCTTAGGGTGTTCCATATGCGTTGTATGCTGCTCAAAAAGTGCAGTAACAAGCTCTGAAACTGTCTGTATTCTTTCTTCACCACGAACTCTCATAGCTCTTGAAAGAACTCGTGAGATATGCTGTGGTATTCTCGGATTGACTCTGCAAGCTTCGACCATAGTATCATTCTTTGTACGGGTATAAGCGTCAAGGGGCATACAGCCTGTTAGTATTCTATAAAGAACTGCAGCAAGTGCATAAACGTCAGTCCATGTGCCCTGCCATTCTAACGAAGAATATTGCTCAGGGGCGGTATATCCTGAATAGAACTCAGGAGAAAGCCCTGTATTGGATGTTCTTATAGAACTTATGCAAAAGCCTGTAAGTTTAAGCTCACAATCAGTTGTAACAATAATATTTTCAGGAGATATTCCCCTGTGTATGATACCTGCATTATGTATAATGCTCAATGTTGTAAACAATGGCACAAAAAGCTTTTTGACCTGTTCCCATGTGAGAAAGCCTGTATTTGACTGTAAAAATTTCTTTAGCGTCACGCCCTCCACATATTCGAGTATGACATAGGTCGTATTATTCTCGCAAAACATATCCTTTGCCGTGGCGATATGCTGAAGATTTCTCATGCGTGAAAGAACTTTGTTAACGTCTGCAAACTCAGACATAAATGTCTTATACTTAGCCAGACAATCTGGATTCACCACAAGTCGCTGACTTTCGCTATCTCTTTCGCAAAGAGTGTCAGGCATATACTCTCTTGCCACACACTTGCATTTGCCAACCATATCGTAGCAAATGTAAGACGCACCCTCACCATTATATGAAAGCATTTTTCCGACTATATATCTGTTGTCAAGCACTGTTCTCGGTGCAAGATAAGCCTGTAAATGCGGGATATCGTCGGTATAGCTACAATAATGACAGCGACCGTCAGAACCAAGTTCGTTCATACAGCCCATACATAATTTAGTACTAGGATCCATACCGAACCTCCTTTTTACGTTATTCATCAATTTATATTAGCAACAAACCGAGCATAAGTCAAGTTTTTTTGTGAAATTGTAGAATTTACGCAACAATTTGTATTTCTTTTGTAACATTATGACCCTTTTACAGATACTCAGGATAAATAAGCATAGAAGAATAATACAGATACTTATTATCCGTATCGAACGTTACATTAAGCACCACAGGCTGATCATCACCTGCGTCATTCTCATACCAATAGCGGTATATATAATTTTTAGTGTCTTTTGACCATACGATGCCGTAATATTCAAGGTCTATGGCATCTGACAAGCCACTCCACTTTGCTCCTTGTTCAAACTTATCAAGGTTGATAGCTTTACTCTTTTTTTCACCGTTTGCATTGTTTTTAAGCACCTTGAAATTTGAATATTTTACAGTTTGTATACGTTCTTCATCATCAACAGTAACAAGTGCCGCCCATTCAGGATAATTTATGCCATCAACATTAACACTGTCATCAGACTCAATGATATAATCAAAATTCAGTGCATTGTTCACTCCCTGAAAAGCCGATTCGTCCTTAAAGTGCATATCAAGCTTTTTCTGAGCCTTTGCAACATCTACGCCGATATATTCAGAAATGCTCTCAGCGGTGTTTTCACCCTTTCCGCTTATAATATTCACAACGATAAGGACGACAAGCACCACAAGAAGCACTACCGCCACTGTTATAAGAATAAGCTTGAGCTTGCTTTCAGACAATTTATGTTTTTTCTCACCCACTATTTCCACATTTTGCGGTTTATTCTGCTTTTTGAAACGCTTCATGATTGATGTATTTTTGTCTGGTCTTAATCTTGTGTCACAGTTAGGACAGAAAATGTCATCATCGTCAACTGACTTGTGGCATTTAGGACACTCCATAAAAACAACTCCCTTTTGCAACATCCGTGCATTTGCACACTTTTTCAAAGTAAGTATACCATAATCTCTGTAAAAAGTCAACAAACGAAAAAACAGCGGACAGAAATCTATCCGCTGTAAAAAAACATATATCAGAAGTGCATCTGATCTGGGTCTTCGATATCCTTTGCAAAACAGCCTGCAACAGGTATCGTTTTGCTGCGATATTTTGAAAGGCCTGCTGCTGTCTCATCGTCAACGATAAATGCCTTATCAACAACTGCATTCTTCGCTTTAAGTGTCATGACCTGAACGCCTATAGTATCTCTCGTGGACTTAGGCATAAGAAGTGCAGTATCAAATATCATTGCTCTTCCGTTAGTTGTGCGAAGCATTATCTCAGCGTTATCCTGCACAAAGAACATTCCCACAAGCTTAGCCTTTGCAGAATAAGCATTGGCAAGCTTCTTTCTGTTGGTCTTTGTTTCATAGGCATTGAGCGGCACTTTTGCCACCTTTCCGTTTTCAAAACAGAATATCATATAGCCCGAATAATCTACAGTATTCACCATGGACACAACGCCCTCACCGTCATCAAAACCAAGCTTTGCAGGAATATAGTCGCCAAGAGAGCTTGCCTTTGTGTCGGCAAACTGCGATACCTTGGTCTTATACACAGCCGCCTTGTCTGAGAAGAACAGAAGCTCCGTCTTGTTGGTGCTTTCCATTTCCTGAAGCGGACCATCGCCCTCTTTATACTTCTGCTCGCTTGCCATTCTCAGTGATTGCGGAGTACATTTCTTGAAATAACCGCTTTGAGATAGGAAAAGCTTGCAGGCGTAGTCAGGGATATCGTCCTCTATGTCTATCTCCTCGATATCAGTCTTATAATAGAACTGAGTTTTTCTTGGCTGACCATACTTCTTTGAAACTTCCTTTAATTCGGAAATGATGATATTCTTTATTTTTCTGTCGCTTCCAAGAATATCTTCAAGCTCTGCAATAGCTTTTTCAAGGTCCTCAGTTTCGGCAGTTCTTTTGAGGATATACTCACGGTTAAGGTGTCTGAGCTTTATTTCAGCCACATAATCAGCCTGTATCTCATCAATGCCGAAACCTATCATCAGGTTTGGAACGACTTCGGTTTCTTCTTCTGTTTCTCTGATTATCTTTATAGCCTTGTCGATATCGAGAAGTATTTTTCCAAGACCTTTCAGAAGGTGGAGCTTGTCTTTCTTCTTTGCAAGGTCAAAGCTTGTTCTGCGTCGAACGCAATCCATTCTGAACGCTACCCATTCTTTAATTATATCATAAACGCCCATTATTCTTGGATAGCCGTGAACAAGTATATAGAAATTGCATGAATACGAGTCCTGAAGCGGTGTCAGCTTATAAAGCTTTTGCATAAGCTTGTCAGGGTCTACGCCCTTTTTGATATCTATACCTATTTTCAGACCGTTAATGTCCGTTTCATCACGGATATATGATACCTCTCTTATCTTGCCTGCCTTAACGAGAGCAATTATCTTCTCGATTATTGCTTCAACTGTGGTAGTGGCAGGTATCTCAACGATCTCAAGACACCTTGACTCCTTGTCATACTGATATTTTGCTCTCAGCTTAACAGAGCCTTTTCCTGTGCGGTATATCTTATCAAGCTCCTCCTCATCATATAGAAGTGAAGCACCGCCCGGAAAGTCAGGTCCTTTCAGCGTTTCAAGAGCGTTGAAATCAGGATTTTTCATAAATCCGATAGTTGTCTCGCAAACCTCGCTGAGATTGAACGGACAAACTGATGAAGCCATAGAAACGCCTATACCAACATTTGCATTAACAAGTATTGACGGGTAAGTAGCAGGAAGCAAGGTCGGCTCTGTGGTGGTGTTATCATAGTTAGGAACAAAATCAACAGTGTCCTTGTCTATATCTCCGAAAAGCTCCTGACAGATAGGCATGAGCTTTGCCTCAGTGTATCGAGAGGCAGCATAAGCCATATCTCTTGAATATGCCTTACCGAAGTTACCCTTGCTCATTACATATGGGTGCAAAAGCGCTTCATTGCCCTGTGAAAGTCTTACCATGGTTTCATATATAGCACCGTCGCCGTGAGGATTGAGCCTCATGGTCGCACCAACGATATTGGCAGACTTTGTGAGCTTTCCGTTTAAAAGTCCCATTTTATACATGGTATAAAGCAGTTTTCTGTGTGAGGGCTTAAAGCCGTCTATCTCAGGGAACGCTCTTGAAACAAGAACGCTCATGGCATATGGCATATAGTTCTTTTCAAGAGACATTGTTATCTTTTCATCTGCAACAAGTCCTGCGCCCTCGATATATGCGTTGTTATTTGGTTTAGCAGTCTTTTTAGGCTCTGCCTTTTTTCTTGCCATAAAATCTATCCTTTCTGCGCCGAATATATTTTCAGCTGCAAATTATGAAATATCCGCCATATCAAGATAATCAACACCATTATTGGTGATGAAATCTTTTCTGCCCTGCAGATCGTCACCCAAGAGCATATCGAACATCCATTGTGTCTGCTCGATATCGTCAGGCTCTATCTTTATAAGACGTCTTGTGGCAGGGTCCATTGTCGTAAGGCTCATCATCTCCGCCTCGTTCTCTCCAAGACCTTTTGAACGCTGGATATCAAACTTTTTATTGCCTATCATTTTGAGTATCTTTGTCTTTTCGTTCTCGTCATATGCAAAGTAAGTCTTGTCGGAAGTCGTTATCTCAAAGAGCGGTGACTCCGCAATATAAACATATCCTTTTTCAATAAGGGTCGGCACAAGTCTGTAAAGCATTGTGAGTATAAGCGTTCTGATATGGAAGCCGTCAACATCGGCATCAGTACAGATAACTATCTTGTTCCAACGAAGATTGTCAAGATTGAACATAGATATCTCCTTGTTCTTGCCAGTCTTGACCTCAACGCCGCAGCCTATGACTTTTATAAGATCTGTGATTATCTCGTTCTTGAAAATCTTATCATAGTCAGCTTTCAAACAGTTGAGTATCTTTCCTCTCACAGGGATAACAGCCTGAAACTCTGCATTTCTTGCCATTTTTACAGAACCGAGCGCCGAGTCGCCCTCCACGATATAAAGCTCACGCTGAGAAAGGTCTTTTGAACGGCAGTCAACGAATTTCTGCACTTGATTTGAAAGGTCGATAGAGCCTGCAAGCTTTTTCTTCAGGTCTATTCTTGACTTCTCAGCCTTTTCACGGCTTCTCTTGTTTACAAGAACCTGCTCTGCTATCTTCACCGCTTCGTCAGGATTTTCAATAAAGTATATCTCGAGATTGTGCTTCAAGAACTCTGTCATGCACTCCTTGATAAACTTGTTTGTGATAGCTTTCTTTGTCTGATTGGCATATGAAGTCTGTGTAGAAAAAGAACTTGAAACAAGCACCAAGCAATCCTCGATATCCTGAAAAGTAATAGGCTTTTCGTTTTTCAGATACTTATTATTGCTTTTGAGATAAGCATTTATCTGAGATGTGAAAGCACTCTTTACAGCGTCCTCCGGTGAGCCACCATGTTCCAGAAAGCTTGAATTGTGATAATATTCAAGACATTTTACCTGATTAGAAAAAGTGAACGCCACAGAAAGCTTTACCTTGTAATCGTCCTTGTCCTCACGGTCACGACCCTTGCGGTCGCCTGTGAAAAACTGCACCGAGGTCAGAGGCTTTTCACCTGCTATCTCTGCAACATAATCAGCGATACCATTCTCATAATAGAACGTCTTTTCTTCAAAAGAATTGTTCTCACGCTGTATACGCAGGATAAATGTGATATTAGGGTTTACTACAGCCTGCTTTTTCAGAACGTCCTCAAAATATTCGTTCTCAATTTTTATATCAGTGAAAACTTCAAGGTCAGGTCGCCAATGTGTCTTTGTACCTGTCTTTTTCTGCTTTGTTTCTTCCTTTTTAAGACCGCCAACGTTTCTTCCCTTTTCAAAGTGCAGGTCATACTTATATCCGTCACGGAAAACTTCGACGTCCATAAACTCAGATGAATACTGCGTCGCACAAGCACCTAGTCCGTTAAGACCCAACGAATATTCATAGTTATCTCCGCCGTTATTATTATACTTGCCGCCTGCATAAAGCTCGCAGTAAACAAGCTCCCAGTTATATTTTTTCTCACGCTGGTTATAGTCAACAGGACAACCACGTCCGAAGTCTTCCACCTCGATAGAATCGTCATTGTACTTTGTAACGATTATCGCCATGACCGTCACGAGCCTCGTCTATAGAGTTTGAAAGAATTTCAAAAACAGAATGTTTACAGCCCTCAAGTCCGTCAGAGCCGAATATTACCGCAGGACGCTTTCTTACTCTGTCCTCCCCCTTAAGGGATACTATATCTTCATTTGTATATTCCTTTTTATTTGCCATTTCTCATTTCCTTTCTTACGGATCTGAAGAATTTTTTACATACAAATTATATTATAACACAAAGTCAACGATTTTGTAAATACATTAATTAAACATTTTTCAGAACAATGCCGAACGTTTGTTTTGTTACTAATAAACAAAAATATAGGCTATTGATTATTTGAAAAAAATATTATATAATATAGGTAGCTTAAAAAAATCGGAGGACAAAATGGATATTACAATAAATGCACCGCAGACCGAAAGCAACTCAAACTCTGCCAAAGCAATGTCCCTTAACAATGGGCTGATATGGTTCATATGCTTTGTTCCGCTTATCGGCTTGTTTCTTGAAAACTATGCAAACTCTGCCACCGCAGGAGCTTTTCTGTGGATACTTGTTCCGCTGTTCATGATAGGCTGTTCCATTGCAGATTGCAAACAGCTTATAAAGCATGGCATTAACGCAAAGCACCTTTACAAGTGGGTATGGCTAACGCCTTTTTATGTTTATAAGCGTGAAAAGCTTTGTGGAAGAGAGCGTTATAAAGCAATAATGTGTGGATTTTTCATTATCGCTGCACTGTTCATGAATGGTTTTACGCAGAGCATAAAAATAGACAACGACTATATGCTCGTATCTGCACAGAACAGTTATGTGCAAAGCCTTGACAACTTTTCGGGAAATTCAGCAAAGGTAATCGGTGAGTGCATAGCTTCTTATCTTGGTGAGGACGCAAAGTGGGATTGCACAAAGAACGATCACAACTACACAGTAACAGTAAAAGGCAAACATGGCTCTGATAACTACACTATTTCCTTTTTAATAGTATATGACGGCTTCACCTACAGAAAATTCACCATTTCAGACGTGATAAAAAATAAAGTTTCACTCCGTGACGATGAATTTAGTGCTGTATGCAAAGAGATATTCACAGAAGATAAAAGCGGCACCGACAGTAGCAATGAAGAAAGTTCAAATTCACAAACAAAATAATTTTATGAGCGGACTTTGTTCCGCTCTTTTTGTTGTCAGTGTACATAAATGTGTACAAACTGATATGACACGATTTGTGTATATGCACAAAGGTGATAAATTTGTCACTTTTTTATTGACTTTGCAAAGCGAAAGTGATATTATTGTCACATAAGGTGATAAATAAATCACCTTGTATATGCAGCTGTTTAAATCACAAATGAAAGAAGATGTAGAAATGAATGACAAAACGGAGATAAAAACAGACAAAATATCATACAAAAAGTATTACAGACAGATGGGTATTTTGGGCACGCTGGGTGGAGCGATGTGGATATTCTATTGGGTTATGGAAAAGGTGCTGCCTGCGATAAAGAAAGGGCACACACTTACCAATGTGATAAACCTTATCGTATCTTTGGGAACGCTTGCGCTGATCGCCATATGCATAACGAAGATGATATCCACAGTGGGCAAAAGAGATACAGATGACGAGCTTACTCAGCAGACAACAGCAAAGGTCAATCAGACTTTTATAACGTTCCTGTTCACGATTGCCTGCCTGTTTATTTCAGTTATGACTTTGTTTTCCGATATTTTAGGAAGATTTAAGGTCACACTAAACGAATATGTTATAACGGGCTTGATATGGTTTTGCTATGCGGTGTACAATTTTATAGGGCTGTATTTTGAAAGTAAATTCGATGATGACGAGAACTAGAGGGATAAAAATGAAAGCGAAAAAAGAAAAGAAAAAGATAACTCTGAGAGAATATCACAAAAAGCGTATGGTAACAGGAATTGCAATACTTGTCACAGAGATATTTGAAAACACTGCGGAGCATTACAAGCTTGATAATACAAAATGGGCGACGGTGATATTCGTTGTGTTGACTGCTATGACGGCTTTATTTGCAGTAATATGGCTGTATGCAAGCTGTCAGAAAGTTGACAAAGAGGACGAAATGGCAAAAGAAAATATGCTCAAGGCACATCAAAGTATCACAAAAATGTTTTTGATAATATTAGCAGTAGCGATCTTTATATCAATGTTCTGGGAAGGAAGTATAACCATAAAGATAAACAGCGACAGACTATATCAAGTATGGTTTATATTCTGGTTCAGTTATATGACCCTTGAAAGCGGATTTTTCCTCCACCATGAGGGCAAGCTCAGCACCGATGAGGAGGACGAGTAATGCCGGAGCTAAAAACAAAACTCAAGGAATATCGTGCCAAGCTTGACATGAAGCAGGGTGACCTTGCCGAAAAAGTGGGCGTCAGGCGTGAAACTATCATACGTCTTGAAAAAGGACAATACAATCCGTCATTAAAGCTTGCAATGGATATTGCAAAGGTATTTGGTGTATCTGTAGAGGATATTTTTTCATTTGAAGATGAATAAAGCTGAAAATACAGTAAAGCAGACGGTTTGCAGGATTTTGGTGCAGAAGAAAAGCATATACTGAAAATGTAAATACAGACATATAAGCACATATTCTAGCGTAGACAGATAAATATTGAATATACGTTACTTTTGCTATGATTATCTTTAGTTTACGCCATATTACTGTGTATATTAGTGTAAAGGGCAAAAGTGAAATGAATTGTAAGAAATCGAGAGAAATGGAGCAAAACGAAGAGAATTAAAGAGAATGAGGGATATAAATTAAAGATTCGACGTTTTGACTATTGACAATCGGGAAAAGCTGTTGTATAATAGACAACGTTGTGAGTTCACAGGGCGAAAATGCGGCTGTGAACAGACTTTTTAAAATTCTGAATGGAGGAAATAATATGTCAACTTATATGCCAAAAGCAGGCGACATTACTCGCACATGGTATATTCTCGACGCTGAAGGTCAGTCACTCGGTAGAGTTGCTGCTAAGGCTGCTCACATTCTTCGTGGCAAGCACAAGCCAACTTACGCACCACACGCTGACTGCGGCGACCATGTAATCATCATCAACACAGATAAGGCTGTTCTCACAGGCAAGAAGCTTGATCAGAAGTCTTACAAGTGGCACACAGGCTGGATCGGCGGTCTTAAGGAGATTAAGTATTCAGATATGATGGCTAATCAGTCAGACAGAGCTATGACAATTGCTGTTGAGGGTATGCTTCCTAACAACACACTTGGCAGAGCAGCTGCAAAGAGACTCAGAGTATACAAGGGTGCTGAGCATAACAATGCTGCTCAGAAGCCTGTTAAATACGAACTGTAAGGAAGGAGCAATTTAGATGTACGAATCAAAGCAGCCATATTTCTATGGCACAGGTAGAAGAAAACATTCTGTTGCCCGTGTTCGTGTTTACGAGGGTACAGGTAAGATCACAATCAACGGCAGAGACATTGACGATTATTTCGGTCTTGAGACACTCAAGCTCATCGTTCGTCAGCCATTTGCTGTAACAGATACAATGGATAAGTACGATATCGTTTGCACAGTAACAGGCGGTGGAGTAACAGGTCAGGCTGGTGCAATCAGACATGGTCTTTCAAGAGCTCTTCTTCAGGCTAGCGATGAGTTCAGACCTCTCCTCAAGAAGGAAGGCTTCCTCACTCGTGACCCAAGAATGAAGGAAAGAAAGAAGTACGGTCTCAAAGCCGCAAGACGTGCTCCACAGTTCTCAAAGAGATAATCAGATACCTCAAAACTTGCGTATTTACGCACTTTGCGAGTGGTCAAAAACTCTTTGGTCAACATTTGGTCAATTCAAAACCTCTCTGTTCGCGCAGGGAGGTTTTTTGTTTGCCTTTATGCAAGGCACAGCTCGATCTGTTCGGCAGTTCGGGCTTTTGTTTTACGCAAAACATCAGCGTAGATGTCAGCAGTTACGTTCACATCACAGTGACCAAGATGCTCAGACACGACTTTCAGGTCGATACCGCTGTTTAAGAGCATTGTAGCGTTGCAATGACGGAGCTGATGAAGAGTCATATCTTCAAATTCCGTTCCTTTGGTGAAGCGTTTAAGGGACTGATACACCGAATTACGGTCACGATAGTTTCCTCTTGCCGAAACGAACACCATTTCAGGGTGAGCGAAGTCATCACCGAGGGCATATTTCAGCTTTTCGATATACTCTTTCTGTGCAAGAAGTACCTTTTTCAGCTCCTGCCCCATACCGATGATGCGGATACTGCTCTCGGTCTTAGGATCAGTCAGTTCATGCTTTCCGCCTATGTCGGTCAACGTGTGGTTTATCGAGATAGTGTTGTTCTCAAAGTCGATATCCTCCCAAGCAAGTCCAAGGCACTCTCCCGAACGCATACCCGTGTACAGCAGAACCTTGATGATACGCTTGAAATCCTCGTCCCACGGCTTACTTTCGAGGTATTCCATGAACCTTTTGAGCTTGTCTTCCTCTAAAGCCTTGTTTTTACGACTTTTCTTACGTTTCGGCAGTATCACGTTACGGCAGGGAGTGTCACGAATGAAGCCCTGCTCTGCTCCTCTGCGGAAGATGCTCTGCACTATGACGTACAGTTTCTTTACCGTCGCAGGGTTCAGGTTATAAGACTGCATTATCTGTGTCAGCCTGGGAGCGTTGATGTCCTTTACCTTAACATTACCGAGAACAGGCTCGATGTGGTTCTTGTACTGCCCCTTGTAGGTATAGATCGTGCTTTCTTTCAGTTCCTGCGGAGCGTAGTTTGTGAAATACCAGTCAGCAAGCTCGGAGAAACGCATATTCTCATTGAGCTGAGAGTAACCTTTGCAGTGTCTCTCGAACTCGAAAGCGTACTCCTGGGCGAGCTTTTCGGCTTTCTTTGGTGTCACTCCGTCGGGCGGAGTGTAGGTTGTTGATTTTACAAGCTGTTTGCCGTTCATATCGCAGCCGACAAACACCCTGATGCGGAATGTGTTTCCGCGTTTTGTTATATTCGCCAATGTAAATCCTCCTAAATTTACACTACGGCATATCTCTGTATTTAGCATTGTAGCGCACTATTCTATCTTTGTCAAGTGCTTTCGGAGATATGCCGTAGCTTTTTTTCTTTTATTCTAACTCTGCATTTCTTGTTTTGTTAAACTTATACCGGGCAAAATCCTCCGCAAGTCCACAAGCGGATATGAACGCCCTTGCTTTCTGTAGATCACGGGATAGCTGATCTTCACGCTTGATGCGCTGTGCTTCGGCGTTCAGCTTCTTACGGCTAAGGTAATGAGCGTTCTCCTCTTTCTTCTTGTACTCCGAAAGCTCCGAGGACACCGCTTCAAACTTCTGCGTCACAGCCCCAAGCTCCTGCACGGCAGTGTCACGTTCTTTTTTGAGCTTTTTGATGTTCTTCTCCATAGCAACATACTTCTTAACGGTGTCGCTGAGCTTGTCATAGTCCTCTTTGGAAAGTGTGACCTTTTTGCCAAACACGGACTCCTTGGCTTCGATACTTTCGATCTCACCTATGTTCACCTTTTTCTTTGCCAGTTTCTCAAACTCGGCAACTGTCTCATCACGCTCGGCGGTGAGCCTTTCGATCTCAGCATTGAGAGCATTTATCTTGTCCTGATGTTCGCCGTACTCCTCGACCTTATAACTGTAACCCCTGGACTTCTTCGGTTCGGAAATTTCAATGCCGTGAGCATTGCAGATATTCTTCAAAATATCCCACTCATTGCGTCTCCAACGGTCATTCGCTTTCGCATCATTTCCGAAGCCCATTTCCTCCATTGCTTTGTTCTTCGCATTGCGGACTTCAAGTCCACGAGTGAAGTGACCTACGGGGATATAATTGATGTGCAGGTGCGGAGTTGATTCATCAAGATGCAGCACCGCATTGAACACATAGAAGTTAGGATTTCTCGCCTGAAATCCCTCCATATATTCACGCAGACATTCAGTCGTTATCTCGGCATCAGGAGTGCCGACGCCAGTGTCTTTTCTTGTTCCGATATAAACGAGATGTTCGTAGAAGCTTTTTTGCTTGTTCGTGCCTGTAATAACACTCTTGCTCGGCAGGCGATTGAACAGGTGTTCAAAGTAGTTACCGATCTTACGATCCTTTCTTTTCTGATTAGCGTTGTATCTCTCAACCGCTTCATCGAAAAGCTGATGATAAGCATCACTCAGAGCCTGATGAACGAACACAACATTGTTCGGTGTTCTGGAGCTGTCGATATTCTTGGCAGAGAACTCTCTGTTGTTATGTGA
>OBAE01001120.1_pt1 | contig 15109 bp, 10 predicted proteins | sample 1517641 | NCBI WGS metagenome assembly OBAE01 (sample SAMN04571701, study PRJEB22368) | human gut metagenome | biome: human gut; material: stool | host: Homo sapiens | place: Luxembourg | collected 2012-08-30 | reverse complement strand
GAGGGACTATTTGATTAATATTAACTTCGTCCCAATTTTAACGGGACACTAATGAAAATCGTGTAACACACGAATCGCATTTTGTTGCTTGCGTAATCCGTAAAGATTATGACAATCAACGTCGTATGTCGCAGAGACGCTATCAACAGAAACCGTTTAGCCCCTCTTGCTCTTGTCTTTACCCATGACCGCCGCCGTAAGTTCGTCGGTCTGGGCATTTCGGAAGCTTTGGTGCATTGGGATTTCGACAAGCAACAACCTACCGCCGACTGCCCCGATAGAGCAGAAATACAGTTTCAAATAACCTCCAAGATACGTGAATACGAGAGGAAAATCAAAAAGTTGGAGGTGCTGGAAATTCCCGTTACATTCGATACGCTGTTTGAACAGAACGGCAAACGAATCAACTGCACGGTCGGGGAGTACTTCAAACAGATTATCGAACGCTTGGAAAAAGTCGAAAAGTACAGTTCCGCCAGCAAACATAAGGTAACGTTGGTCCTTGTGTCGCAATTCCGCTCGGTCAATATGCGTTTTGATGAATTGGATTTGACGTATTTAAGGGAGTTTGAAATCTTCTTGAGTCAAAAGGGTAATGTAAACAACAGTTGCAATTATGCAGCATTCCAATACTGCCGGTTGTATCTTATTGAAATTCTACATCAAACCACAACACACTGCAAATGTATACAATTTACTTTATGTTGTATCTTATCGAAATTCTACATCAAACCACAACACCCTTCGAAGGTTTTTGCCCGCTATCAGAGTTGTATCTTATCGAAATTCTACATCAAACCACAACATCTGGACTGACAAGACAGATCAAGAGATGTTGTATCTTATCGAAATTCTACATCAAACCACAACTGCAAATGTATACAATTTACTTTACATTCCGTTGTATCTTATCGAAATTCTACATCAAACCACAACTGCAAATGTATACAATTTACTTTACATTCCGTTGTATCTTATCGAAATTCTACATCAAACCACAACTGGTCCTCGAAGCGCTTTTGCTCCCGCCTTGTTGTATCTTATCGAAATTCTACATCAAACCACAACTGATGATGACCACGCGCGAAGGGTCTATGCGTTGTATCTTATCGAAATTCTACATCAAACCACAACGTGTTCATACCAGCTTCGAAAATGGACTAGTTGTATCTTATCGAAATTCTACATCAAACCACAACCGCGTAACGATCAACCCGCGTTTACGCAGCGTTGTATCTTATCGAAATTCTACATCAAACCACAACTCTCGATCCGTTCTTCCCATAAAGCCTCCTGTTGTATCTTATCGAAATTCTACATCAAACCACAACCGGGGATTCTGTCACCGTGCTGATCACGAAGTTGTATCTTATCGAAATTCTACATCAAACCACAACCGGGGATTCTGTCACCGTGCTGATCACGAAGTTGTATCTTATCGAAATTCTACATCAAACCACAACACCTCGCGCTGAACGGTGGTCGCTGGTCCGGTTGTATCTTATCGAAATTCTACATCAAACCACAACACCTACGACATCGACCTAACAACGAAAATGGTTGTATCTTATCGAAATTCTACATCAAACCACAACAACTACTAAGAACAAATTATGAACCAACGGGTTGTATCTTATCGAAATTCTACATCAAACCACAACATTATGAAAACGCGTACAACGATCCTTCGAGTTGTATCTTATCGAAATTCTACATCAAACCACAACAGGCCAACCCGGAACTGGTCGCCGCCTATCGTTGTATCTTATCGAAATTCTACATCAAACCACAACGTAGAAACGCCGGACATGGAAACACCTTCGGTTGTATCTTATCGAAATTCTACATCAAACCACAACGTGTACGGCCGATTCGTATCTCGCTTATTGTTGTATCTTATCGAAATTCTACATCAAACCACAACCGGACGACCGGGAAGAACATCAACGGAGCCGTTGTATCTTATCGAAATTCTACATCAAACCACAACTATCGTGGATTGCTTCCTATTCTGCTATACGTTGTATCTTATCGAAATTCTACATCAAACCACAACGTTGGAGGCCTATTCGGCATGATCGGAGCGGTTGTATCTTATCGAAATTCTACATCAAACCACAACGTTCTCGTAAACGCAGTTTCCCCTGTTTTGGTTGTATCTTATCGAAATTCTACATCAAACCACAACTTGTACGAAATGTTTAGTTTGTAGGTTGTAGTTGTATCTTATCGAAATTCTACATCAAACCACAACGCCGGACGCACGCGTAAAAGCTGTGCCGTTGTTGTATCTTATCGAAATTCTACATCAAACCACAACTACAGATCGCGCTGCCGTTAAGAACGGCCGGTTGTATCTTATCGAAATTCTACATCAAACCACAACAAACGAAGCAGCCACAACATCGGACAATTAGTTGTATCTTATCGAAATTCTACATCAAACCACAACTAAAGTTTTTTTTATATATTTGTGGTGTAAGAATTCTACATCTTATCACAATAAGGCTATATGCCGAAGGTTTTCAACCTATTGTCTCCGCGTACTCCGTGGAGACTTTTTTTATATTTCGTGAATAATTTAAAAACCGTCGGTTGCTATTGCGGAGTGTGCCGGCGCTGTGGCTTTTTGCCTTCGGGAGTTCATGGTGCCGAAAACAGAAGGTCGCATGTCGGACCGTCCGCCACTCGCCGTGCGACGCACCGACATGAAGCATCCCCAATTGCAGCGTTCATCAAGGGCATATCGTTGGAATATGCAGGAATACTTTATATCGAGACTCTGAAACCGGGAAAACACGCGAATGGAAATTCAGCGACGCCTTCTGTTCCCGGGCGCATTCGCGCACGAGGCTCTGCCGCGGGCGGACGATGACGAACCGGATAAAAAGCGCACCCCGAAATCCTTTTCCGGATTTTCGGGGTGCGCTTCATTCGGGCGGGCGGCTGTCCGGCGCGTTATCGGGCGGGATGTTCCGGGCGTTTGCTGAAAATGGCCTTGATCCGGTCCATGTCGAACTTGGCCGAGCGGTCGTAGCAATAGATGCCGTTCTGTTCCTGTTCCACGTCCGTGAGCTGGGTGTAGCAATAGCCCCACACCTGTCCGGAGAGCGAGAGCAGCGCGTCTACCTGGCCTTCGAGCCGCGTGTAGAACTCTTCGAGCGTACGGGGCGCCTGTCCGTAACCCCACGATTCGGTCTGGGAATCCGTGGCCTGCTTCTCCTGGTCCTTCACCCATTTGATGCCGCCGAATTCATCGACCAGGTAGGGGCACGAGCCATCGTACTGCGGCCAGGCGTAGTTTGCGGTCGCCTTCACCTCGTTGAATCCGATGTTGCGCGTCTGGTCGCGGGTCGTCCGCAGGCGGGGATGGAAGAACGTGCCGTCGCTGAAGATTTTCTCTTTCAGTTTGGCCGGGTTCTGCTCGTAATTGTGGACGGCCCAGATGTCGGTCCTGACGACGGCGCCGCCGCTGACGGTGTTGACGGGGCGCGTCGGGTCGAGGCGCCCCGTCAGGTCGTAGACGTCGGAGGCGAAGCGCGGGAACTGCGTGTTGTCGGGCCACCACTCCTCGTTCATCGGCGTCCACGTCAGCAGCGAGGGGTGGTTCCGGTCGCGGACCACGCATTCGGCCCACTCGGAGAGGAAGTTGCGGGCCGTTTCCACGTCGTTGGCATCCATTCCCCAGCTGGGGCTTTCGCCCCAGGTGATGTAGCCGAGTCTGTCGGCCCAGTAATAGTAGCGTTCCTCGAAAACCTTCTGATGCAGGCGTGCGCCGTTGAACCCGGCGGCCAGTCCCAGCTCGATGTCGCGGCGCAGGGCGTCGTCCGACGGGGCGGTCCAGATACCGTCGGGGTAGAAACCCTGGTCGAGCACCAGCCGCTGGTAATAGGGTTCGTTGTTGAGGTAGATTTTGTTGCCTTCGATGTGGACCTTGCGCATCCCGACATAGGATTTCACGGCGTCGAGCACCTGGCCGTCGGGGGCGACCACCTCGTAGGTCAGGTCGTAGAGGAACGGGTCTTCGGGACTCCAGAGCCGGGCCTTTTTGACCGGGATGACGACGACGCTGCTGTTCGACGCCCGGACCTGCCGCGTGCCGACGACCTTGCCGCCGTCCCGAAGGGTCACCCGGAGCGTGTTCGGGCTTTCCCGGAAGAACTGCGGGGCGACGATCAGCTGCTGCTGGTCGATGTCGGTCGTCATTTGGACGCGTGCGAGGGCCTCGGGAGCCACGGCCTCCATCCACACCGTCTGCCAGATGCCTGTCGTGCGGGTGTAGTCGCAACTGTGCGAGGCGTATTGCAGCGACTGTTTGCCGGCAGTCTGTTTGCCGCTGCGCAGGTCGCTCGTGGCGAAGACGACCAGACTGTGGCTGCCGCCCGGCTTCACGAATGCGGTGATGTCGTAGGAGAACGACGTGCTGCCTCCGAAGTGGCGTCCGACGAAGCGGCCGTCGACATACACCTCGGAGGTGTAGTACACGGCTCCGAAGTTGAGCATCACGTTGCGTCCCGACCAGTCTGCCGGAATGTCGATCGTACGCTGGTACCAGATGCGGCCTATGAAGTCCGTGTGGCCGACGCCCGAGAGCTTGCTCTCCGGGGCGAACGGCACGATGATTTTGCCGTCGAATCCCTTCGAGCCGGCGTAGCCGCGTTCCAGGCCGCTTGCGCCGAAATCGAACGTGTAGGTCCATTCGCCGTTCAGGTTGATCCAGTCCGTCCGCTCGAACTGCGGGCGGGGATATTCCGGGCGGGGGATCTGCGAAAACAGACACGCGGCCTGAAGCAGGAAAAAGAGGGTGATTGCGGTTTTCTTCATGGTTGTTTTTGGTTGGTTTGCTTGTTTTCGGGGTGGTTATTCCGGTGCGATGTCGAACCGGCCGGGCGGCTCCGTGCGCTGCGCCCCGGCGAGCGGCGGCAGCATGCCGCAAGGGAGCAGCAGCAGGATGTGCGCATGTTTCATGGCTTCGTCTATGGGTTTGCTGTGCCGAAGTTACGAAACTTTTTCGGAATACGGAGCGGGTCAGAGGTTAATTTTGCAGGGGAACAGGCTGAAGACCCGAAAAAAATAGACTATATTCGTACGATCAAAACTGCCCGACTGATAGGAAAAAGAGACTCTTGCACTGTTGGGGACCCTGCACCTTCGTCGGAGCGCAGGTCCCGTGGCCGACGCTTTTCAACGGCCGGAACCTGAAAGGCTGGAAGACGGTCGGCGGGACGGAATCGTTTTTGTGTTATATTTACGGATAAAACGAATGCGGTTATGGAACGGGAGAACGTCTTTTATATCAAAAACATGGTTTGCAACCGCTGCATTCTGGTCGTCACCCGGCTGCTCGAAAAAGCGGGGTTCACGCCCCTCGATGTCGGACTGGGAACGGTCGTCGTGCAGGAGAAGCCCGGCCGGGAGCAGCGGGAGGCGTTCCGCAAACTGCTCGAAGCCTACGGGTTCGAACTGATCGACGACAGCCGGATGCGCCTCATCGAGCAGATCCGGACGGCCGTGATCGAATTGGTGCATTACAGCGAAGATGCCTCGAAAGTCAACCTGTCGGATTACCTGCGCGAACGCTGCCACCGTGATTACAGTGCGTTGAGCAAGCTCTTTTCGGAGGTCAACGGCATCAGCATCGAGAAATACTTCCTCGCCCAGCGGATCGAGCGGGTCAAGGAACTGCTGGCCTACGGCGACCTGACCGTCAGCGAGATCGCCGACAAACTCCGTTATTCGAGCGTGGCGCACCTCAGCGCCCAGTTCCGCGCCCAGACCGGGATGTCGCCCACTGAATTCCGCCGGCTGAAAGGACGCGGCCTGAAACCGCTGGATGAAGTGTAGGTATAAATCATATCCATAATTCTGTAACACCCGGAGCGTGTCGGGACCTTACCTTTGTTCCCATGGAAAAGAGTAAGATCATCACGAATACGTTCCCGGTCGCAGGCATGAGCTGCGCTTCGTGCGCAGTCCGGGTCGATAAGGCGCTCAACGGCCTGCCGGGCGTCGAGTCTGCGCATGTGAACTACGCTTCCGCTACGGCGCGGGTGGACTACCGTTCGGGGGAGTGCTCTCCCGGGACGCTGAAGCGGGCCGTGCAGGCGGCCGGTTACGACCTGCTGACCGACGCGGAAGGCCCGGCGGAGGACGAGGCGGCGCACGTTCGTGCGGCGCATTACCGGGCGCTCAAACGGCGGACTCTTTGGGCGGCGGGGCTTTGTCTTCCGATTGTGGCCGGAGGCATGCTGTTCATGGACGCTCCGGCCGTGAAATACGCCGTGTGGGCGCTCTCCACCCCGGTCGTTTTCGGACTGGGACGGGAGTTCTTCGTCAACGCCTGGAAACAGCTCCGCCACGGGGCGGCCAACATGGATACGCTGGTTGCCGTCAGTACCGGAATCGCCTATCTGTTCAGCCTTTTCAACCTGTTTTTCCCGGAATTCTGGCTGTCGAGGGGCATCGAGCCGCACGTCTATTTCGAGTCGGCGGCCGTCATCGTCGCCTTCATCCTGCTGGGGCGGCTGCTTGAGGAGCGGGCGAAGCGCGGCACGACGACGGCCATCGCGAAACTGATGGGCCTGCAACCGAAAACCGTCACGGTGATCACCCCTTCGGGCGAACGCTCCGTGCCCGTTGCGGAGCTTCGCGCCGGGGATCTGGTCGCCGTGCATCCCGGCGAACGCATCGCCGTGGACGGCACGGTGGCCGAAGGCGCGTCGTATGTCGACGAGAGCATGCTCAGCGGGGAACCGCTCCCCGTCTGCAAACAGGAGGGTGCGGCGGTGTTCGCCGGAACGATGAATGGCAACGGTGCGTTCCGTTTCCGGGCCGACAGGGTGGGGCAGGACACGGTGCTGGCCCGGATCATCCGCATGGTGCGGGATGCGCAGGGCAGCAAGGCCCCCGTGCAGCGGACCGTCGACCGGATCGCCGGCGTTTTCGTTCCCGCCATCATCGTCCTCGCCGTGCTGACCTTCGCGGCGTGGATGCTTTTCGCTCCGGAGGAGGGCTTCACCCGCGGGCTGCTGGCGCTGGTGACCGTGCTGATCATCGCGTGCCCCTGTGCGCTGGGTCTGGCGACGCCCACGGCCCTCATGGTCGGGATCGGCAAGGGCGCCGGACAGGGCATCCTCGTCAAGGACGCTGCGAGCCTGGAGGTGGCCCGGAAGGTCGACACCGTGGTGCTGGACAAGACCGGAACGCTCACCGAAGGCCGTCCGTCGGTCGTGGACGCTGCGTGGGCCGAAGGGCCGGAGACGGCGCGGCGGATTCTGTTCAGCCTTGAAAAACGCTCGGGGCATCCGCTTTCGCAGGCCGTCGTCGAATCGCTCGGCGGGGAGCGGGACGTTCCCGTGACCGGGTTCGAAAGCATTCCCGGACAGGGTGTCCGGGGCGTCGCGGAGGGGCGGACCTGGTATGCCGGGAACGACGCGCTGCTGTCCCGCCACGGCATCGTGCCCGACGCCCGCCTGCAACGGCTGGCCGAAGGGTGGATGCAGGAGGCGAAGACCGTGGTTTGGTTCGCCGACGAGGAGCGGACGCGCGCCGTGCTCGCCCTTGCCGATGCGCTGAAACCCTCGTCGGCCGGGGCCGTCGCCCGGCTGCACGCGCTGGGAATCACGGTCTGGATGCTGACGGGCGACAACGCCGGTTCGGCGCGCGAAACGGCCCGGAAAGCCGGGATCACCCGTTTCCGGGCGGGCGTCCTGCCGCACGAAAAGGCCGGATTCGTCCGGCAGTTGCAGTCCGAAGGCCGGACGGTGGCCATGGCCGGCGACGGGATCAACGACAGCGCGGCTCTCGCGCAGGCCGATTTGAGCGTCGCCATGGGGCGGGGGAGCGACATTGCGATGGATACCGCGATGGTGACGATCCTCTCGTCGGACCTCCGGAAAATCCCGGAGATGATCCGGCTGTCGCAGCTCACCGTGCGGACGATTCGCCAGAACCTCTTCTGGGCCTTCATTTACAACCTCGTCGCCATTCCCGTAGCGGCCGGGGCGCTCTATCCCCTCTGGGGGTTTCTGCTCGACCCGATGATCGGCGGGGCGGCCATGGCCTTGAGCAGCGTGAGCGTCGTGGCCAACAGCTTGCGGCTGAAACGCCGGCGGATCGGCGATGAGTGTGAACATGACGAACCGGTTGAAACCGAAGAAAAGATGAAAAAGGAATTTATCGTGGACGGCATGACGTGCAATCATTGCCGGATGCATGTGGAACATGCGCTGAACGCCCTCGACGGCGTGAAGGCGGTCGTGACGCTGGACCCTCCGGTGGCCGCCGTGGAGTACTCCGGGCCGGAAGTCGGCCTCGGGGAGTTGCAGAAGGCCGTTACGGAGCGGGCCGGGGAGTATACCCTGCGGGCGCGGTGACGGCGGACGCCCCTGCGCAGGCGGGGCGTTTTTTTCGTGCCGCGCCGCATCTTTCCGGCGAATGTCCGGCGGAAAATGCGTTTTAGCATTAACTTTGCTGTCGGATCGTGTAAAGTATGCTGATGGAGACTCTTTCCCGTTGGATCGGCGGCGTGAACGACGTGCTGTGGACCTATGTGCTGGTCGCGGCGCTCTTGGGGTGTGCCGTGTGGTTCACCCTGCGCACGCGGGGCGTGCAGTTCCGCCTGCTGGGCGAGATGATGCGCGTGCTGGGCGAGTCGGCCGGAAGCGGCCCGAAGGGCGAGCGGCACGTCTCGTCGTTCCAGGCTTTCGCCGTGTCGCTGGCCAGCCGCGTCGGCACGGGGAATCTCGCGGGCGTCGCCACGGCCATCGTCGTCGGGGGACCCGGCGCGGTCTTCTGGATGTGGGTCATCGCCCTTGTGGGCGCCGCGAGCGCTTTCGTCGAGTCGACCCTCGCACAGCTTTACAAACGCCGCGGCAGGGACTCTTTCATCGGCGGTCCGGCCTACTACATGGAACGCGGCCTCGGGCGGAGGTGGATGGGCGTGCTGTTCGCCGTGCTGATCTCCGTGACCTTCGGATTCGCCTTCAACTCGGTGCAGAGCAACACGATCTGCGCCGCGTGGGAGGGAGCTTTCGGCGCCGATCATGTGTGGGTGGGCGTCGTGCTCACGGCGCTGACGCTGCTCATCATCTTCGGAGGCATACGGCGCATTGCGCGTGTCAGCGGCGTGATCGTCCCGATTATGGCGCTGGGGTACATCGTGCTGGCGCTGGGCGTCGTGCTGTTCAACCTCGGGCGGCTGCCCGAAGTGCTGGAACTGATCGTCGCCGACGCTTTCGGCTGGGAGCAGACGCTGGGCGGCGCGGTCGGCGCGGCGTTGATGCAGGGCATCAAGCGGGGACTTTTCAGCAACGAGGCCGGTATGGGTTCGGCCCCGAACGTCGCCGCCACGGCCCACGTTTCGCACCCCGTGAAGCAGGGACTTATCCAGACCCTCGGGGTCTTCACCGATACGCTCGTCATCTGCACCTGCACGGCCTTCATCATCCTGTTCGGGGGCGTTCCCGACGCTTCGCTCAACGGCATTCAGCTGACGCAGGCGGCTCTGGAGAGCGAGATCGGTCCCGCGGGCGGGGTGTTCGTCGCCGTGGCGATCTTCCTGTTCGCCTTTTCGTCGATTATCGGCAATTATTACTACGGCGAAGCCAACATCCGCTTCATCACTCCGCGGCCGTGGGCGCTGACGCTCTACCGGATGCTGGTCGGCGCGATGGTGCTCTTCGGATCCTTGGCGACGCTCGATCTGGCATGGAGCCTGGCCGATGTGACGATGGCGCTGATGACGCTGTGCAATCTGGCGGCGATCGTGCTGCTGGGCCGTCAGGCCTTCCTGCTGCTGGCCGACTACACGGCCCAGAAGCGGCAGGGCATCAAAAATCCGGTCTTCACGAAAGACCGGATTCCCGAATTGAAAGACAAGGCCGAGTGCTGGTAGCGCATTACTCCACCAGCCGGCGCGTCACGCTCCACCGCTGCATCAGCCGCACCACCGCCCAGCTCACGGCGAAGGCCCCGCAGGCGATCAGCGCGATGCGCGCCAGCGCGGGAAGTCCCGGAATCCGCTGCACGAGGTCGTAGCCGGCCTGAACGAAGATGAAGTGGCAGAGGTAGATGCCGAACGTCGCGCCCGCCAGCCGCGAGAGCCATGCGCGGGGCCGTGCGGCGGCCTTCTGCACGAGGATGAAGACCGGGGCGGTCATCATAAAGACGTTGATGCCGGCGAAATACCAGACGATTTCGAGGTAGGCGTAGTTGCCCGGAAAATGTTTCTGCATCACCACGTAACCCAGCCCCGTGGCGAGGTATCCGGCGAGGAAGGTCGGGATGCAGATGCCCAATGTCTTGCGCCAGTTCCATGCGGGCGGGAATTTCACGAGGTAGAAGGCCAGTACGAGGTAACCGGCGAAGCCCGAGACGTAGTGGAACGTGCCGAACTCGTTCCAGTCGCAGACGCCGTAAAGCCCCGTGTTGCCGTAATTGCCCGTGTAGCCGAGCGCCGGGGCCAGCATCTTCACGTAGGGCAGCAGCAGCGTCACGCCCCAGATCGCGAGGACGCTCTGCAACTCGCGCCGCGAGGCCCGTTCGAGCCACGGGCTGATCAGCGGCATGATCAGATAAAGTCCTATCAGCATATAGAGATACCAGAGCGGCGTGGTGTCGTAGCAGAAGTTGAAGACGAAGGTCCACATCTTGTGCAGCGTCGCTTCGCCGGTGAACAGCGCGGGGTCGATCGACGGACTGGAGGTCCCGACGTAGCGCATATACAGGTAGTAGAGCACGGGCAGCGTCAGCGACCAGAAGACCAGCGCCAGGAGGACGCGGCCGATCCGCTTGCGGTAGAAAGCCCCCGTTCCGGTCCGCACGGGCAGCAGCAGCACGCCCGACATCATCACGAACAGCGGCACGCAGGCCCGGACGAAACTGCCTGCCAACGCTCCTTGCAGGAAGGTGGCGCGGTCGCTGTCGAACACGGCGACGAAGGCGTCGCAGCTGTGGGAGAAGACCACCAGAAAGCAGGCGATCACGCGCAGGAGGTCCACCCAGCCGATGCGTTCGCGGGCCGGGACGTTCAGGTCGGGAAGTCGGTTCTTCATTGTCGCAGAAATGGATTTCCGGCGAAGGTACGAAAAAAATCCGGGACCGCCGTGCGTTTTCGCCGCGGCGTCCCGGATTTTTGGTTGTCCGCACTCCCTCCGGCGGACGTCCCCTTCGGGTCAGTTGACCACCACCGTCGGGAAGTATTCGCGCAGCAGGGCCGCGGCGCGGTCGAGCTGTTCGGGGGTGTTCTCCCGCACGTCGCGGAGTTTGTACTCCAGCCCCATCGCCTCGTACTTATGCACTCCGAGGGTGTGGTAGGGGAGCAGTTCGACCCGCTCGACCGACTTGTAGCCGCCGAGGCGTTCGCCCAGCGCACGGATGTCGGCTTCGGCGTCGCTGATGCCCGGAACCAGCACGTAGCGTAGCCAGAAGGGTTTTCCGTGGGCTTCGAGCCAGGCGGCCGTGCGGAGCGTCTGCGCGTTTTCGCGTCCGGTGAGGGCGCGGTGGCGTTCGGAATCGGCCTGCTTCACGTCCAGCAGCACCAGGTCGACCAGCCCCAGCAGCTCCTCGACGGCCGGGTTCCACACCCCGCCGTTCGAGTCGATGCAGACGTGGATGCCGGCCTCCTTCAACGACTTTACGAGCGGAACGAGTTCCGCGGCCTGGAAGGTGGGTTCCCCGCCCGAGAAGGTCACGCCGCCGCGCCGCCCGAAGAAGGGCTTCTGGTCGACGGCCATGCGCAGGATCTCCGCAGGGTCGGTCAATGTGCCCGCTCCGGCCTCGATCGTGTCGGGGTTGGCGCAGTAGAGACAGCGGAAATTGCAGCCTTGGAGGAAAACGACGAGCCGGAGTCCCGGCCCGTCGAATGTTCCCATGGATTCGTAAGAATGTACACGAAGCATGATTGTTCCTTGTTTTTGAATAAGGGGGGTCGGGCGCAAACCGGGTTCCGGTATGCAAATCCTGCGCCCGCCCCTAAAAGCGGCTTTTCAAGCCGTTACATCCTTTCGTGGAAGCTGCGGCTGATGACTTCGAGCTGGTGTTCGCGGCTCAACTTGGTGAAGTTCACGGCGTAGCCCGAGACGCGGATCGTCAGCTGCGGATATTTCTCGGGGTGCTCCATGGCGTCTTCGAGCATCTCGCGGTTCAGTACGTTGACGTTCAGGTGGTGTGCACCCTTGGTGAAATAGCCGTCGAGCATCGTCACGAGGTTCTCGATACGCTCTCCGGCCGTCGGGCCGAGCGATTTGGGCACGATCGAGAAGGTGTTCGAAATACCGTCCTGCGAGTCGCGGTAACGCATCTTGGCCACCGAGGCGAGCGAAGCGATGGCGCCGCTCTTGTCGCGGCCGTGCATCGGGTTGGCTCCCGGAGCGAAGGCCACGCCCTTGAGGCGTCCGTCGGGCGTTGCGCCGGTCTTCTTGCCGTACATCACGTTCGAGGTGATCGTCAGCAGCGACAGCGTCGGTCGGGCGTTCTTGTAGACGGGCAGCTTCTTCAGCTCCTCGCTGAAGTAGTAGACGAGGTCCACGCCCAGATGGTCGACACGGTCGTCGTTGTTGCCGTAGCAGGGAAATTCACCCTCGATGTCGAAGGCTTCGGTGAGACCCTCGGCGTTGCGGCGGGGCGTCACGCGGGCGTATTTGATGGCCGAGAGCGAGTCGAGGGCGATCGAGAGACCGGCCACGCCGTAGGCGAGATTGATGCGGGGATCGGTGTCGACGAATGCCATCTGGGCCTTCTCGTAGTAGTACTTGTCGTGCATGTAGTGGATGATGTTCATGGCCTCGTTGTAGACGCGGGCGATCTCCTTGAGCACCATCTTGTAGTTGCGCATCACCTCCTCGAAGCGCAGCGGACCCTCCGACAGGGCCGGAATGCCCTTGACCATCAGCGTGCCGGTGTTCTCGCAGCGACCTTCGTTAATGGCCAGCAGCAGGGCCTTGGCCAGGTTGGTGCGGGCGCCGAAGAACTGGATCTGGCGGCCGATGTCCTGGAACGAGACGCAGCAGGCGATGCCGTAGTCGTCCGAGTGGCGCACTTCGCGCATCAGGTCGTCGTTCTCGTACTGGATCGAGCTGGTGTCGGCCGAAACCTTGGCGCAGAAGTCCTTGAATCCCTGCGGCAGCTCGGGGCTCCAGAGAATCGTGAGGTTCGGTTCGGGCGAAGGACCGAGGTTGTAGAGCGTTTGCAGGAAGCGGAACGAGGTCTTCGTCACCTTCGTGCGACCGTCGTTGAAGCGTCCGCCGATGGCCTCGGTCACCCACGTCGGGTCGCCGGCGAAGATGTCGTTGTAGGACTGCATGCGCAGGTGGCGCACCATGCGCAGCTTGATGACGAACTGGTCGATCAGCTCCTGGGCGAACGACTCGTCGATCGTCCCGTGCGCGAGGTCGTATTCGATGAAGATGTCGAGGAACGACGATACGTTGCCCAGCGACATGGCGGCTCCGTCCTGCTCCTTGACGGCGGCCAGGTAGGCCATGTAGACCCACTGCACGGCCTCCTGCGCCGAATGCGCCGGGCGGCTGAGGTCCAGTCCGTAGTATTCGCCCATCGTGCGGATGTCCTTCAGGGCCTTGATCTGCTCGGCGACCTCTTCGCGCAGGCGGATGCGGGCGTCGGTCATCGGGCCGGTGAGGTTGCGGAGGTCCTCCTGCTTGGCCTCGATCAGGCGGTCGGTTCCGTAGAGGGCCAGACGGCGGTAGTCGCCGATGATGCGGCCGCGGGCGTAGTTGTCGGGAAGACCCGTCAGGAAGCCCAGCGAGCGGAACGAGCGGATCTCCTCGGTGTAGACGTCGAACACGCCGTCGTTGTGCGTCTTGCGGTAGTGGGTGAAGATGTCCTTCACCTTCTCGTCGACCTCCACGCCGTTCTCCTTGCAGGCGCGCGATACGACGTTGATGCCGCCGAAGGGTTTGATGGCGCGCTTGAGCAGTTCGTCGGTTTGCAGGCCCACGATCAGCTCGTTTTCGCGGTCGATGTAGCCGGCCTTGTGCGAGGTGACGGTCGAAACGGTCTTGTTGTCCAGCGCGCGGACGCCGTTATGCTGACGCTCCTCTTCGAGGGCCTTGAGGCAGAGGTTCCAGATGTGCTTCGTTCGCTCGGTAGGTCCTGCGAGGAACGAGGCGTCGCCCAGGTAGGGGGTGATGTTTGTCTGTACGAAGCTCGTCACGTTGATCTCTTTGCTCCAAAGCCCGTCGATAAAGGTTTTGTTCAGTTCCATAGATGATATTGTTCGTTTTGAGATGATAATTGTCCTATTTCGGTCGGCAAAGATACGTTATTTTTTTCACACCGGCCAAAGAGCGGTTACAATTTTTTATAAAAATTTAAAAAATACCTACGATCAGGTATTGACGGCGCCTTCCGGGACATGCAATAGTTACAGGAAGGCGTTGCGGCGTTTGTGGCCCTGCTTTTGCAGGGGCGGGAGTGTATAAATACGAAAAACGATGAAAAGATTCTGGATTGCCCTGCTGGGTGCGGGGCTTTTTGCGACGGCGGCGTTCGCCGGCGGTGACGAAGTTCCGGTCAGGATGCACGAACTGCCCGATGCGGCGAAGACGTTGGTGAAAAAGTATTTTCACGACATCGAGGTGGTTTCCGCCACGATGGAGAAGGGCGTGGCCCCGAGCTATGAGGTGAGGCTGGCCGACGGTACGAAGATCGACTTCGACACCCGCGGCGAGTGGACCGATGTCGAGCGGCCGGGGGGTGTCGTGCCGGACGGGCTGATTCCGCAGCCGATCCTGAAATTCGTGGCTGCGAACTATCCGGGGCGGCACGTCCGGGGTGTCGAACGCGACGGCCGCAACCATGAGATCACCCTCGACAACGGACTGGAACTGAAATTCAACCGCCGTTTCCGGCTGGTGGAGACCGATCACTGACGGCCGACGATTGGTGCGGCGGATTACGGCCCGGGGGTTTGAGTTGCGCATCCGGCCCCCGGGTCCCGCCGCTTTGTAAGGTGAAAGGTGTAAGATGAAAGGTGAATTTTTCATTTACAACCTTTCACCTTTGGCTTTGATAAAAAGCGTATCTTTGCAACATGAAGTTACGAAAAGAGTGTAATTTATTGGAAATGAGCGTAGGTTAATTGCTCTTG
>OBAE01001100.1_pt1 | contig 15350 bp, 9 predicted proteins | sample 1517641 | NCBI WGS metagenome assembly OBAE01 (sample SAMN04571701, study PRJEB22368) | human gut metagenome | biome: human gut; material: stool | host: Homo sapiens | place: Luxembourg | collected 2012-08-30 | reverse complement strand
GAGAAAACAGGCTACACTTTTATTTCCGCTGAAAGAGAGCCTTATGAGAAAAAAGGATTTTTTGCAAGATTCAAGTAAATAGCTATGCACAAAGTCGTGGCAGATGAAAAGGTCTGTCACGGCTTTTTTTGTTTGCTTGACAAAACATATTTTCTGTGATATAATAAATATCAGTTAGTATACATTAACCGATGTTCTATACATTTGATACTGCACGAGAAGGGTGCGGCTAAGTTTGCAAAAAGCTTTTTGTGAAAAGGTATTTTGTTTCGATAGGCTTAGCTTCGTGGCGTGCAGTAATTTTATAGAAGCAAGTTAGCTATAGCTAACAAAGAAAGGGGCATACAAATGGGAAACATTCACACGTCTGGGGAGGACTATCTGGAGACGATACTCGTTTTATGGAACAAGCAAAACGGCGAGGTGAGGAGCATTGATGTTGCAAGGGAACTGAATGTTACAAAACCAAGCGTATCAAACGCCATGAAGATACTTCGTGAGGGAAAGTTTATCACAATGGACGAAAACGGTTTTATCACTCTAACTGACGCCGGCAGATATGTTGCGGAAAAGATCTACGAAAAGCACCTTGTATTGACAGAGTGGCTTGTAAGTCTTGGTGTTGACAGAAAAATATCTGAACATGACGCCTGCAAGATAGAACACGTTTTGTCTGACGAGAGCTTTGCGGCATTGAAGAAGCATATCAGTGAAGAACAATGAGCATGACTATTTTTAAAGGCATTCTGATACCGTTTTTGGGTACATCTCTTGGTGCGGCGTGTGTGCTTTTTATGAAGAAAAATCTGCATTATCTTGTCCAGCGAGCCTTGACAGGCTTGGTGGCGGCAGGCGTGTGGAGCTTGCTAATACCCTCTATGGAGCAATCAGCGAAAATGGGTAGACTGAGGTTTGTTCCTGCGGCGGTTGGATTTATGCTTGGAGTGCTTTTTCTGCTTTTTCTCGATAGAGTTATACCACATCTTCACATGAATGCCATTGAACCGGAGGGTGCAAAAAGCAGTTTTCAGCGCACAACGATGCTTGTGCTTGCGGTGACGCTTCACAATATCCCCGAAGGAATGGCTGTTGGCGTTGTATATGCAGGCTGGGCGGCTGACCATCATGCCATAAGCGCCGCTGGTGCGTTGGCATTATCCCTCGGTATTGCAATACAGAACTTTCCAGAGGGTGCGATAATATCCATGCCACTGCGTTCGGAGGGTATGGGAAAGGGAAAAGCCTTTGTTTACGGCGTTTTATCGGGAGTTGTCGAGCCGGTGGGTGCTGTGCTGACCATACTTTTGGCACAGTTTATAATTCCTGTTTTGCCGTATCTTCTAAGCTTTGCGGCAGGTGCTATGATTTATGTTGTGGTGGAGGAGCTTATACCTGAAATGTCGGAAAAGCCACACTCCAATATTGGAACGATAGTTTTTGCGCTGGGCTTTGTGCTTATGATGATACTTGATGTGGCACTTGGATAGGTGTTTTTTATGTTTACATAGGGATCATCTTTATGCATGGTAAGTGTATTGAATATCTTTTTGTATAGCCGGGCATATCATTTTGAAATGATATGCCCGGCTTTGTTTTGAAATGATATGCCCGGCTTTGTTTTGTGTGTAAATTGCATTTGTTAATTTGTTTATCTTAAACGTTTGATGTTAATATGAAATGTAAACGTTTTTTAACTATTATTTTCTTTGGCAATGAAAGACAAAAATAATATAAAATGATGATTACTTATAGCACAATTCACTAAGTTTGTACTTCTTTATTTGTCAAAAACATTGATTTTAAAAAACTTGCTTGCTTAATCGTTTTAAGAGATTGACATTAAATTAAGTTTGTGATAAAGTAAAAATGCAATAATTCGACAAGCTAAATTAATCAGAAATTAGCTAAAATAATGAAAAAGGAGTATGGTTATGACAGGAGTAATGAGAAGATTTTCTGCAGCTCTGGCGGCTGCTGCAATGGCTGTTAGCATTGTGCCTTTCGCAGATATCAGTGCATATGCGGAGTATGCGGCGACACACCCGGAGGGATTTGTTTACGCTGACGGCTCAAAGTTTATGTGCGACGGGAGCCCTTACTATTACGGCGGCACGAACTGCTATTATCTCACCTATAAGTCAAAGAGTGAGGTAAAGAATGTTTTCGATGACGCTTCAAAAATGGGGCTTAAAGTAATAAGAATTTGGGGAAATCTTGACGTTGGTAAGAAAACAGGCGAGATCGACTCGCAGTCTGGTCATGAGACCTTTGAGGGCAACAATGACGGAACGGGCGAAAAGGACGGAGTTTACTTCCAGTATTGGGACGATGAGGCTGGCAAGCCTATTGTGAATGAGGGCGAGGACGGCCTGAGACATCTTGATTATATTATCAAGCAGGCTGAAGAACATGATATGAAGCTTGTTATCACTTTCACGAACTATTGGGAAGCGTTCGGCGGAATGGGTCAGTATGTAAAGTGGTATCAGATGTCACAGGGCAAGAGCGTTGGCAATAGCAAAGTGGACGAAAAGGACACCTGCGATTTTTACACTAATGAAACTATCAAGGGTTGGTATAAGGATTATATCAAGACTTTGTTAAATCACACCAACTACTACACAGGTGAGAAGCTTATGGATTCTGAAGCTGTTTTTTCTTGGGAGCTTTCAAACGAGCCGAGATGTACTGTTGACGAATTCTGCAAGGACGATATTCTTTATAACTGGGCAAAGGAAATGTCAGCATATGTAAAGTCTATCGATCCTTATCACATGGTATCTGTTGGCGACGAGGGCTTTTATAACCTTGGCTATCAGGAAGCTGCAAGGCAAGATCTTCCGTCTTCCGCATATTCAGGCTACTACGGTGTTGACTTTGACAAGCTTATGACTATCGAAACTGTAGACTTTGGCACACCGCATATGTACGTTGATCAGTGGGGCTTTGACCTTGGTGATGATGACCTCGAGTGGATAAAGCGCCATGCCCAGACCACATCTTCCGCTGACAAGCCTATTATCTTTGAGGAATTCGGTCTTACAGACAAAACAAAGCGTGATGCCGCTTATTCCGATTGGCTGGATATTGTAACAGGGGACTACTATGAGGGTGTCGAATATCAGGGCTTCAACTACTGGATGATAGCTTCATATCTTGATGACGGCACTCTTTATCAGGACTATGACGGCTACACCGTTTACGGCCCTGAGGGTATCGAAAAGACGGACAGCACAAGAACTCTTATGATGAACGCTGCTGCAAAAATGGAAAAGAAGAACATTGTAAACACCACTGACAAGTCTACATACAGTTTTGACAGAAGCAAGTCAGGTAACGTTGTGGTGAATGTTTCTATGAAAGAGGGCAGCATAAGCGGTGTTGAGGTCGGCGGAAAGAAACTCTCGTCAGACGATTACACCATAAGGGGCAACGCTGTTACTATCAAGGCTTCTTATCTTAAAAGGCAGGAGCTTGCAAAGTATTCGTGCAGGATACTCACAACAGGCGGCAATCAGCCTAAGTTCAATCTGACGGTGAGCGACAGCTCTATCCCTAAGCCTATTATCTCACCTGAGATAATCTCTGTTGACGTAAACCCTAAGAAGTGCAGTGATGTTGATATCACCATGGATCGCAAGACAAGCGAGTTCAGAGGCATTGTTGCTGATGGAAAAGCACTCGCAGAGGGTACAGATTACACAACTTCGGGCGACACTGTGACCCTTAAAAGTGCATATTTCAAGACGCTTTCAGCAGGCATTGTGACGCTTAAGTTCGATTTCTATGAGGGCGAGGATAGGGAGCTTACAATAAATGTTTCCGACACCACAGGCCTTGATGAGCTTGACACATTTGAGAGCTATTCAAATGATAAGGCACTTTGGTCGTCTTATTCAAGAAACACAGGCGGCAATGAAGTTTCACTTTCTCTTGCTACAAAGAACGGTTCAAAGGCGCTTGCTTTCGGATATGATATCGGCTCGCCAAACGGCTACTGCGGAGTAAACCACCCTATTGCAGTAAGAAATGCTTCATCATTTGCAGGCGTTGAGCTTTGGGTAGAGGGGGACGGCACAGGCAACAGCCTTACTGTTCAGCTTAGAGACGCAAACGACAATTATTTTGAAGCGCAGATAGCACTTGATTTCGCAGGTGGAAAAAATATCAAGATACCATTCGCTGACTTTAAAGCGCCAAGCTGGCAGTCGGGCGGAAATCTTGATACATCAAAACTTAACCAGTTCTCGTTCTATATGGGCGGAGATTCTGCTCAAAAGACAGGTACAGTTTACATAGACGATGTTGTTTTCTATGAGGACGGACAGATCGAGAAGCCACACCTTTCCACAAAGTCAGGCATATTTGACGCTGATGCTCCAAGCGGTGTGAGAACAGACCTTGTGCTTTATGGAAAGAGCGTTGAGTCTATCATAGTAAACGGCAAGAAGCTTACAGGCGGCTTAGATTATTCTACAAGCGGAAGTCAGATAATGCTCAACGAAAGCTGGCTCAAGACGCTTACAAATGGTAATTACACACTTACATACACATTCTCAGACGGAAGCACAGATACATTTGCACTCACTGTCAAGAATGTTAAGTCATCACACATTCACAGCTACACCGCAAAGGTAACAAAGGAAGCTACATGCACAACAGATGGCGAGAAAATTTACACTTGTACTTGCGGAGACAGGTACACTGAAACTATCCCTGCAAAGGGTCACAGCTGGGTAAAGGGCGAGACAGTTGCTCCTACAGAGAACGAAAAGGGCTACACTATCTACACCTGCGCTTCCTGCGGCGAGACAAAGAAGGACGATTACACCGACCCTATCGGTCACAGGCACAGCTATACCCTCACATCAACAAAGGCTGCAACTTGCGAAGCTGACGGCGAAAAGGTATACACTTGCTCATGCGGTGAAAAGTACACTGAAACTATCCCTGCGACAGGTCACAGCGAAAGCACATGGATAATCGACAAGGCGGCTACTGCGACAGAAAATGGCTCAAAGCACACTGAGTGTACAACTTGCGGCAAGGTGATAAAGACAGAGGTTATCCCTGCAACTGGCGAGGTAAGTGACAAAAAAGAAACTGTTATCTTCACAGGCTCGGCAAAGACATCAGGCTGGGGTCAGGCTATCACACTTTCCACAACCAAGGAGGGCGGCAGTTTTGACAGCTCAGTTATCGAAAAGGACGGATATTTTGAAGTTCAGTTCAAGGGCGGCACAGACAAGGCGGAGGTCATTCTCCAGAGTTGGTCAGGCGGTGCAGACTGGGCGAGAGTTTCACCAACTGAGGTAACAGAAAAGGACGGCATTGTATACGCAAAGTACAGCTACGACGATGTTGCGGCGGCGTTCGGAACAACAGATTTCTCTAAAGTAGACCGCTTCCATGTTGGTGCGGCTAACGGAGATATCGAAGTTCTTAGTGTTAAGTATATTGTCGTGAAGTCAACAGAGCCGGTTGATCCGGTAGATCCTGTTGACCCTGATAAGCCGGAGCAGGATCCATATGTATCTATTTTCTGGGGCGCAAAATCATGTGGCTCATGGGGTCAGGCAGTTTCAGTTATGACTTCAAAAAATTATGGCAGTCTTGATGTTTCGTATCTTTCTGCAAATGGCTATTTCTATGTTGAGTATTCGGGTGCAGAGAACGAGCTTGAGCTTATTCTCCAGAGCTGGTCAGGAGGAGCAAGCTGGGCAAGAGTTCAGCCTAGCGAAACAGGCAGAGCGAATGATCATTACTATGCTAAGTTCACATATGCAGACTGTGTAAAGGAGCTTGGTACAGGTTTTGATAAGCTGGATCAGCTTCATGCTGCGGCCAAAAACGGTGATATCACAGTTTATTCTATTTGCTACTGTACACCTGCTAAGTAGTTTAAGAAAAAAGCGTTACATTTATTAAGATGCAAAAAAAGAGCGAATGACGTTACGATCATTCGCTCTTTATATTTTGTTTACTTGTTTTTCTTTTTGCGCTTTTTATCCTCTAAAGGAGTCATGCTCTTTGCACAGATCGCCATTGTTGAAGCGTTGTGCAGAAGCGCTGAGGCTGACGGCTGTAAAAGCCCGAAAGCTCCTGACAGCAGAAGCACTGAATTGAACAGCAGTATAAATCTGTAGTTACTGTTTATTCGGTGCATTAGCTTTTCGCTAAGCTGTCTTATAGCCGCAAGTTGTGTAAGGTCTGCACCACGAACTGTGATATCGGCAGTTTCCTTTGCGATATCGGAAGCATCGCTCATTGCAACAGAAACGTTCGCCGCCGCAAGGGCTGGAGCGTCGTTTATTCCGTCGCCGACCATTATTACTCTGTGTCCCTGCTCTTTGAGCTGTTGAACATATCTGTGCTTGTCCTCAGGAAGAACCTGCGCCCTGAAATCTGATATGCCAAGCTTCTGTGCAGTTATCTCGGCAGCCTTTGCGCTGTCGCCTGTGAGCATAATGATATTTGTTATGCCTGCTTCTTTGAGCTGTTTAACAGCTTCCTCAGCTTCAGGTCTGGGCGGGTCGCTTATGCAGAGCGCACCTGTGAGCTTGTCGCCTACAGCAAGATAAACTACCGAGCATGCTCCTGACTTTTCGTCGATCTCAGCCTGCTGTTCGTCTGTTATCTCTATGCCCTCGTCCTCGCAGACAAAATGCCTGCTTCCTATGATAGCACGTTTGCCGTGAAGCGTTGTTGAAATTCCGTGGGCAACTATATACTGCACCTCGGCGTGTTCCTCGGCATGGTCGATATCTCTATCGGCCGCACCCTTTACTATAGCTCTCGCTACGCTGTGAGGGAAGTGCTCTTCAAGGCAAGCCGCAATTTTCAGCGTTTCCGCCTCGGAGTAATCCCCAAGGGCTATTACCTTTTCAAGCACAGGCTCAGCGTTTGTAAGAGTGCCGGTCTTGTCAAAAACGATAGAATCGGCAAGTGCGTATTCTTCAAGATATTTTCCGCCCTTTACCGTAACGTCATCATCAGCGGCTTCTTTAATAGCGGATATAACGGCTATAGGCGTTGAAAGCTTGATAGCGCAGGAATAGTCCACCATAAGAACGGAAACTGCTTTTGTGACATTTCTAGTAAACAGCAGTGTAAGACCAAAGGCAAGAAAGCTGTACGGCACGATAGAGTCCGCAAGACGCTCCGCTTTGCTCTGCACCCCTGCTTTAAGGTTTTCTGAGTTGTCGATAAGCTCGATTATCTTGCTTATCTTTGTGTCGGAAGAAAGCTTGCGAACTTTTATCACAACTGAGCCTTCCTCGACAACGGTTCCGGCAAATACGCTTGCTCCTGCGCTCTTCATGACCGCAAGAGGCTCGCCTGTCATGGAAGCTTCATTTATGTAAGCTTCGCCCTCGGTTATCTGACCGTCAACAGGAATAACGCTTCCTGTGCGAACTCTTATGCAATCGTCCACCTGAAGCTGTGACATTGGTATAAGAGTATCTGCGTCCTTGCCTGCCAGCCATACCTGATCTGCCTTTATCGCCAAGCTGTCAGTAAGAGCGGCTCTTGTTCTTGCTCTTGTGTAATCCTCCAGCAAGCCTGATACAGAAAGCAGGAACATGACAGTGCCAGCCGTATTGTAATTTTTCTGGATAAGACAAGCGCTTATTGACGCTCCGTCAAGCACCTCAACTGTAAGCTTGCCGTCAAACAGTGCGCTTACGCCCTTTGCTATGTATTTAAGTCCGCTGTACACGATAAGTGCTGCGCCTATAGGTGCAGGCAGAATAGCTTTTCTTATATATCTTTGCATCACAAGCTTTGCAAGGTCAGATTTGAATGTTCTGTCTATCTCCTCGGTGTCATACTGATTGTCGCTGACAGGTGCTAGGTCGCTTCCTCTGAGCTTTCTTACAAGTTCGACAGCTTCGGCTCTGTGACCCTCTTTATAGCGTATAAGTATTCCGCCGTTCTCATAGTGAGCCTCGCAGGCGACCGCCCACGGGTTTGACATAACAAGCTTATGTATCGACCGTTCAAGTTCTTTTGTGAAAGCGTCGCTACCACAGCGGAAACGTATGCGGCAGGGCTTGTCATAAACGATCTGAGCTTTCATTATTCAGTTACTTCTTCCTCGTCATTTATCCCTGCCTCGACCTTAGCGTCATAGCAGATGTCAGATGCTTCGTCCTTCATGCTTCTAAGTGCTGACTGAGCGTCGCTCTTGAGCTTCATTCCCTTTGCAAGACCTGTAACGGCAAGCTCTCTTGTTTTCTTAGCCTTTACGACTTTCTTGCCAAGAATGACTGCGGCTGCTCCGCCTACTGCACACCAGAATTTCTCGTCTTTAAAACATTTTAACATAATTATTACCTCCTGTTTTGTTTTTAGATATTAGTAAGAACTAATTATTTCGGCATATACAGAAACTCTGCCAAAATACGAGCATATAACAAGTCCTCTGACAGGATCTTTACCGTGATTTCAGTATAACTCTATATTGTTTATTAGTCAAGTCAAACCGACAAATTTAAAAATTATTTAAAACTATATATAATCTTTTGCCGTAAGTTAAATTATCATCGTTTTTCTAACTTTTCATTTTTGGGTGAAGCTTTAGGATAATGTTAAAATGTTTATGATATCTTATCAGTAAACCGCAAGAATGAACATTTCAACGAATAGATAATAATTGACAAAAACCATAAATTCGGGCTTTTATTTATATGTAAGTTATGCACACAACCAAAAATATTATAACTTTTTGTTAAATCGGTTGAAGCCATAACAGAGTTATGTTAAAATATTACCATAACAATACGGGGAGGTCTGCGTTGTGGGTTATATTATCCATTATGATATATGTGCCCTTGTGATATATGCTATCACAGGAGTTGTATTCTATTTCAAAAAGCGTATTCCGTGCAACAAGAATAAGGCCTTTGGCATTCTCGTGGGCGACTCGGCTTTGTCAACTGTGTTGGATATTTTAAGTGTGTTTTCTACCGGTGAATGGGGCATAGGGCTTAAAATCTTCTTCCATACTGCTTATTATTTTACACATAATCTTATTCCGTTTCTATTTGTGATCTATATACTTTTCCTGACGGACGGCTATAAAGAGATGTCGGCTCTTTTCAAAAGCTTTTTATATACACCGATGATCGTTGACCTTTTGCTCGTGATTACGACGCCTGCAACACATTTTATCATATATGTGGATAGTCAAGGCGGTTATCATCGTGGCACTCTTCAGCCATTTACATACATTGTGGCGATTTATTATCTTATATTTGGCATCGTTTACGCAATGGGTAACAGAAGTATGCTATCAAGACAGGTGGTCACTTCTATAACAGCCTTTATCTCAATGACGGTAGTGGCGGTAATTGTTCAGATGATCAATAAACACCTTCTTGTGGAGTGCTTTGCGGCATCTGTATGTATGCTTCTAATAATGTTCACTTTGCAAAGTCAGGACGATATGATAGACCAAGGAACGAAAATGCTCAACTGGAGCAGCTTTGTCAATAGGTGTTCCATAAAATATGCCTCAGCTTCTGATTTTACATTATTGCTCATAAGGATACCGGATTTCAAAATGTTTATGAAAACCTTTGGCGGACGTTTTTCCAACTCTCTGTTAAGAAGCTTTTCCGACTATCTTTATAACTTTGTTAATCTGGGCGATGGATTTTATTTGGAGGACGAATGCTTTGCTCTTATGTTTCCGAAGGATTCTGAAAAGGTGGGGGAAACGTATCGTGCAATAAGGAAAAAGCTGTCTGAAAACTGGAATATAGGTACTGTTGATACTTTGATAACAGCCTGCTTTATGCGTATCGACTGCCCTGAGGACGTTGACAATGCAGATATGCTGGTGGACTTTATCGAGCAGTTCAAGCATCGTGAACCTGAAACCGAAAGACTTCTTCATGCAACTGACATAAACTTTTATGACAGCAAACGTCGAAGCGAGGTAGAGAATGCTATAGACAAGGCTCTGGATAATCGTGGCTTTGAGGTATACTATCAGCCGATATATTCAAGTTCAAGAAACAAGATAGTTTCCTGTGAAGCCCTTGTTAGGCTTAAGGATGAAAAGCTTGGTTTTATCCCTCCACAGGAATTTATTCCTATAGCTGAGGAAAACGGCAAGATACTCAAAATAGGCAAATATGTTTTCGAGGAAGCCTGCCGATTTATAAAGAAAGGCGTGGGAACTTCACTTGGTATCGAATATGTGCAGGTAAACCTATCGGTAGTCCAGTGTATGCAATCTGACCTTGTAGAGCAGCTTCTCAGCATTATGGACAGATACAAGGTAGACCCATCGTCTATTTGTCTTGAAGTAACGGAAACTGCGGCGGTGTATACTCCGCACATTATGGAGAAAAACATCAAGACCCTTTCCGACTATGGTGTGAAGTTTGCACTTGACGATTATGGTACGGGATATTCAAATATGACATATCTTCTCAGCCTGCCTTTCAGGTTTATCAAGCTTGAAAAGGAAATAGTCTGGGAATGTTTCAAGAGCGAAAAGGCGCATATCGCCATTGAGAGTACAGTGGCGATGATAAAGAAGCTCAATATGCAGATAGTCGCCGAGGGTATCGAGGACAAGCATCAGCTCGACACGCTTCTTGGCATGGGCTGTGATTTCATTCAGGGATACTACTTCTCAAAGCCTGTTCCTGAAAAAGATTTTATTGAGGTGCTTAAAAAGAATAATACTCAGGCTGTGACGGTTTAAGCAGTCTGATGAAAAAAGCCCTGACTTCGGTCGGGGCTTTTTTCACATGGTTTTCACTTTGCATTAAGGTTTGTTTAAGTAAGGAACGCTATAATATAGTCATAACAAAACCAAGACGGGAGGCGTTCTTGTGAACGTAAGTAATATGGCTATTCTTATTATTGCGGCTGTGCTGCTTTCTTTGCCGCTTGTTTTATCTGCTGCATTTTGTGTTGAAGAACGCTGGGGCTTTCTTTCACGAAAACATGATAAGTGGATAGACGAACATTACAGATAATAGGCAGACAGATAAGTATGAGTTGTCCGTCATACAAATACAAGCGTATTTCACAAACATACATTGAAAAAACTATAAAAATTAGTCCATTTATACATTGACTTAATCACGCAAATTCGGTATACTATTTATTGTAACGTCAGCGTGGGAAAAGTACGCAGACAGGAATAATTCTATAGTTTATAAGGGGTTTGTGAAATGACAAAGGTTGTAAAATTCGGTGGAAGCTCTCTTGCAAGTGCTGAGCAGTTCAAAAAGGTAAAGGAGATAATCACAGCGGAAAGCTCAAGAAGATTTGTTGTGCCGTCTGCTCCTGGTAAAAGATTTTCAAACGATACAAAGGTAACTGATATGCTTTACGGCTGCTATGATCTTGCTGCAAAGGGCAAGGATTTCAGCAGCGAGTTCGACGCTATCAAGGAAAGATATTACGGCATAATCAATGATCTGGGTCTTGACCTTTCTCTTGAAAAGGAGTTTGAAACTATCAAGGCTTGCTTTATCGGCAAGGCAGGACGTGACTATGCGGCTTCCCGTGGCGAGTATCTTAACGGTATCGTTCTTGCTAAATATCTTGGATATAACTTTGTTGACGCTGCCGATGTTATCTATTTTAACGATCAGGGTCAGTTTGATTCTGCAAGAACAAACGAGGTGCTTCCTCAAAGACTTGCTACACTTGACAATGCGGTAATACCTGGTTTCTACGGCTCAATGCCAAACGATACTATCAAGACATTTTCAAGAGGCGGTTCTGACGTAACAGGCTCTATCGTTGCCGCAGCAGTAAACGCTGATCTTTATGAGAACTGGACAGACGTATCAGGATTCCTGGTATGCGACCCTAGAATTATCGACAACCCACAGCCTATCACTACCATAACATATAAGGAACTGAGAGAGCTTTCTTACATGGGTGCAGGCGTACTTCATGAGGACGCTATTTTCCCTGTAAGAAAAGCAGGTATCCCAATAAACATCAAGAACACAAACAAGCCTGAGGATATGGGTACAATGATCGTTGAGTCCACATCTCAGAAGCCTGCATTCACGATCACAGGTATAGCAGGAAAGAAGGGCTTTACTGTAGTCAATATCGAAAAGGATATGATGAACGCAGAGCTTGGTTTCGGCAGAAGAGTGCTTGAAGTATTCGAGAAGAATGGTATCTGCTTTGAGCATATGCCGTCAGGTATCGACACAATGTCTGTCGTTGTTCATCAGGCAGAGTTTGCTCCTAAGGAGCAGGAGATAATGTCAGGTCTGCACAGAAACTGTCACCCTGATACAATTGATATTGAAACAGACCTTGCGCTTATTGCAGTTGTGGGACGTGCAATGAAGTCAAACAGAGGTACAGCAGGCAGAATATTCTCAGCCCTTGCACACGCTCATGTAAACGTAAAGATGATAGATCAGGGCTCTAGCGAGCTTAACATCATCATCGGTGTAAACGAGGCTGATTTTGAATCTGCAATGAAGGCTATCTATACAATTTTTGTTGATACACAGCTTTAATACAATATGAAAAATATGGCGGACGGCTTTGGCTGTCCGCTTTTTTGGTGCGAAAAAAGCGTCCCGAAAATTATCGGAACGCTCTTATTTATTTCTTCTTGTCAGAAAGCTCAGTGATTATCTGAATGAACGAATCAACGTCAGAGAAGTCCTTGTAAACGGAAGCAAAACGCACATATGCAACGTGGTCAAGCTTTTTCAGACCCATAAGCACCATATCGCCTATTTCGCTGGTGGTGGTCTCGGTCTGCATTTTGTTTGCAAAGGTGTTCTCTATATCGTCAACAAGGTTTTTCATATCATCAACACTGACAGGACGCTTTTTGATAGCGTTCTGAATGCCTTTTATAAGCTTCTGTCTGTCAAAAGGCTCAAACGAGCCGTCACGCTTGTATACCATAAGCTGTGGCTTTTCAACCACCTCGTAAGTAGTGAAACGCTTTCCGCATTTCGGACACTCACGGCGGCGACGCTTTTTTCCCTCGCTTGGACGTGAATCTATTACTCTTGTATCTTCATAGTTGCAAAAAGGACATCTCATTATAAACACTCCTTAGTTAAGAGAAAATTTTGTGCGTGATATTGCATATATTGTGCTTTTATTAATTAATTATACCATAGATTGTGGACGATTGCAAGAGGGTATATAAAAAAAGTTGCGGTAAAGGGACTCAGCAATTTTGCGGCAGACAAACCATAGGTACAAATGCAGGAGAGCGGTGAGCTATGAATTTTCACAAAATTGTGATATACCATATTTGTTAGTGTACAAAAAAACAGACAGCAGAAGCCGTCTGTTTGTGTTTGATATATTACTTGTTAAGATATTCGAGATTTTTTCTGATAAGCTCGCATCTCTGCTTTACGCAGTCAACAGAACGCAGTGGGTCTGACGGAGTGTTGAATGTGTAATCCATAAGCTTGTCGATCGTTGTTGCCGCAACGTGAAGTCTTGTGTCTGATGAAGCGTAGTAAATATACACGTCACCGTCTTCACGAACGATCGCGCCATTTGTGAACGCAACGTTTGATACGTCACCCACTCTTTCACTGCCGTGTGGTGCAATGAAAAGTCCTGACGGCGAAGCGATCAGCTTGGAAGGGTCTTTAAGGTCAGTTGCAAATACATAAATTACGTATCTAAGACCTGCGGCTGTGTTTCTTACGCCATGTGCAATGTGTATCCAACCCTTTGGTGTCTTGATAGGCACTGCGCCTGCACCGTTCTTTACCTCTGTGATTGTGTGATACTGCCTTGGTGAGATAACAACTTCATCTGTGCAGATAACAGGGTTTGTGATGTCTTCACAAAGACCGAAGCATACTCCTCCGCCTGAGCCAGTTTCGATAAAATCGTCCTGTGGACGTGTGTAGAATGCGTACTTTCCGTCAACGAACTCAGGGTGAAGCACAACGTTTCTCTGCTGTGGTGACTTGGACTTGAGATTAGGAAGCCTTTCCCATGTCTTAAGATCCTTTGTCCTTACGATTCCAGCCTGAGCTGTAGCGGCAGAAAGATCGTTTGAAGTCTTGTCTTTGCTCTCTGAGCAGAATACACCGTATATCCAGCCGTCCTCATGCTGAGTAAGTCTCATATCGTATACGTTTGTTTCCTCCGGTTCAGTGTCAGGAAGCTGAACAGGGAAGTCCCAGAAACGGAAGCCGTCAACAGGGCTGTCGCTTTCTGCTACTGCAAAAAATGACTTTCTGTCATTGCCCTCAACTCTTGCAACAAGGTAATACTTGCCGTTGAGATAAATAGCGCCTGAGTTCAGTACTGCGTTTATGCCCAATCTCTCCATGAAGTATGGATTTGTCTCAGGGTTCATGTCATATTTCCAGATGATAGGTGCGTGTGCGGCTGTCAGAACAGGGTAAACGTATCTGTCATAAATTCCGTTGTAGCTGTCGGACACAATGTTTTTTCTGTTGATGAGAGCCTCATATTCGGCTGTCACCCTTGCTTTGTTTCTTTCAAAATCTGTCATATCAAGCAATTTCCTTTCGGTAAAAAATCTTCTTAAACAAGTATACTATAATAATTCGCTAATTACAAGTACCATTGAAAACATCAAACGATTACATGAAAAAAGTTTTACGAACTGCATAAATGCTGTACATATTTTGCTGTTTTGGTTAATGTTTTCTACAAAAAGCTCTTGTATCTGTTTTATATTCATTCAAAACGGGCATATTGAATATTTGAACTTTATGCGTATATTTTAAACTATATTGATTGTAATACCGCGTTTTAACAATACATATGGATTTAATTGTGCAAAGTGTACAATTAAATTGCTGATAATTGTGCTATAATGGTGATTGACAATAGCTTTATATGTGTTGTATAATTATAGCAAGATTTAATATATGAACTCATCAACTACATACGGACAGCTTTGATGCTAAAATATTGAATTATGGAGGAATATTTTATGAATTACAAAAAGTACATAGCGGCTGTAATGGCTTTGTCAATGGCAACAGGAGTAGCGGGTTGCGGAAGCTCATCAAACTCTTCAAGCAAGGCGGAGGACGATTTTTCTGCAACAGAGAACGTTGCGGTAGCTGACACGGAATCTATCGAGGCTATCCCTGAGGGTGCTGAAAAAGAGATACTTTATCTCGGTGAGGGCGACCTTAACCCTACTAAGGGCAGTCCTGAGAAGAGCACAGAGCTTCAGCTTTTTGAGAGCAAGGGCGGAAAGATAAGATTCCAGCAGACTTCAAATGAGGACAGATTTGATAATCTTGCTGCTGCTATCACGGCTAACAAGGATATTCCTGATATATTCAAGTATGAGTGGCTTGCATTCCCTTCACAGGTAGTAAAGG
>OBAE01001096.1_pt1 | contig 15422 bp, 15 predicted proteins | sample 1517641 | NCBI WGS metagenome assembly OBAE01 (sample SAMN04571701, study PRJEB22368) | human gut metagenome | biome: human gut; material: stool | host: Homo sapiens | place: Luxembourg | collected 2012-08-30 | reverse complement strand
CCGGGGCGAAGCGGGCGTGGTTCGTCATGACCTGCGGCAGCGAGATCGGCGATGCCGACCGTTACAACCGCCGCCTCTGTCAGGCAAAAAGCCTTGCCTTTATGGGCACGGCACAGATCGTCATGCCGGAGAACTACATTGCCATGTTCAACGCCCCTCAGGCGGAGGAGGCCCGGCAGATCGTGGCCAGAGCGGAGCCGGACATAGACGGCGCGATCGCCGCCGTCCGGGAAAACCGGGCCTTTCCCCCGTCCCGCCGCAGGCTCTATGACCGCTTTATGAGCGGGCCGGTGAATCCCATCTTCTATTCCTGCTTTGTAAAGGCAAATGCCTTCACTGTCGGAAATGCCTGCACCGGCTGCGGCCAGTGCGTCCGGCGCTGCCCCACCAACAACATCACCCTGCAAACCGGGAAGCCCGTCTGGGGGCAGAACTGCACCCACTGCATGGCCTGCATCTGCTACTGTCCCGCAGAGGCCATCGAGTACGGCAAAAAGAGCCTTGGCAAGCCACGGTATCATTTTGAAGCGCTGTGAGGGGCTTCTGGACACGCAATTGCAGACTATGTGCAGGGCAGCCGCCCTGCGCATAGTTTTTGTTGGAACGAAGAGGCTATATTTAAGAGGTTTTGATCTCGCCTTTTCGCGTACTGCCGCCTCCGGTGCGAGCGGAGAAAATCGCGGCAGCTTCCCCCGCAGCCAAACTTTTTCCTTGCATTTTTCCTCATTTTTTGTATCATAAAACCGTACACCATACACCGATATACAGCAGGAGGACTCTTTTTGACTCCGAGGCTTTTTATGAAACGCGATGACAAGCTGTTTTCCATTGGCGAGATCGCCAAGGCATTGGGCGTGACCCGCCGCATCATCCTTCACTATGAGGAACGGGGGCTGATCGAGCCGGATAAGCGGGATGACGCCACCAACAACCGCTACTACACCATCGATACCTTTACCAAGCTGCGGAGCATCCGCAGTCTGCAGAATCTGGGACTGACGCTGGATGAGATCCGGGACTACTACAACGATTCCACGGATCTGATGCCGCTCATTCGCCGGATGGAGGAAATGCGGGACCAGCTGAATCTCAATATCGAAAAACTGTACGAGCGGGCCAAGGTATCCTCCGCTCAGGTCAAGGAGCTGGAGCTGCCGCAACAGCTCATATACCGCCGCACCTACCGCAGCAATAACGTGGCGGACAAGACCGTTCTGCTCCGCAACACAGCTCTGGAGGCCATGCGGGCCCACGGTACGGATATCACCCGGCGGATGTACTTCATCCAATTCCCTATCGACCGCCCGGCCGAGGTGTCCTGCTGCGTGGCCGTTCCCCCGGGCAGTGAGGGAGAATATGTGGAGACCACAGCGCCTATGCAGGCCATCTGCATCTATCACCACGGTGCGTATGAGGAGCTCCCCGCCGTGGGCCGCCAGCTTCTGGACTACGCCAAGGAGCACGGCCTGACGCCGCAGGGCATCCTGCGCCATACCTATCTGGAGGGGCCGCCCCAGCATAAGGACCCCGCAAAGTTCATCACTCAGGTCATCCTGCCAATCGTGTAATGGTATTTCGCACAGCGCCTATCTCCATACCCGCCAGAGTTGTCTCCAACAGACGCTGCAAAAACTGATTCCCGCAAGGGCCGCCGGCCCTTGTATCGCATCTGCGCAAAAAAGTGCAGATCCCGCCGTCCGAGATCTCGATTTTTTGCATATCCGAACGTCCGATCCGGCCGGAGCAGGACGGAGCATTTTCCGCGTATTTATTTTGTTTGCACGAAATTGGAAAACCTCCCGCTCTTTTTTCTGCTGCAACTTTTACAAAAGATGAACTGCTGGCAAAAAAGCTGTTGACATTTGGTTTTCACCTTGCTATGATGCAACCAACAAAACGCAATGACACAGAGTAGTAAGCAGGGTGATCCTCTCAGAGAAGTGCCGGTTGGTGCGAGGCACAGCGCGATCAAGCTGCCGAACTGGCTGTACAGCGGCTGCGTCGAATTGGAAGTAGATGCAGACGGGAGCTCCCGTTACAGTAGCAGGGATATGATGGTATCCCGTTGAGTGTGTTTCCAATACAGGGAACAAAGAAGAGTGGTACCGCGGAGGGTTTTCTACCTTTCGTCTCTTCTGCCAACCGGCAGGAGCGACGAAAGGTTTTTTGTTTTTCCTGCCAACCATCGGACAACATTTGCAGGAGGAAGAAATCATGAAAACCAACACCAAAGTCCCCAAGACGCCCTTCTTTGCCGCCTTTTCCGTGGGCGCGGTCCTGTTCTCCGCTCACGCAGGCGGCGGATTCGCCACCGGCAACCAGGCCAACACCTATTACGTGGGTCTGGGCTGGACCGGCATCATCTCCGCCGTAGTGGCCATGCTGCTTCTGACCCTTACCATGCGGGAGGCCATGATCATGTACAACTCCCGTGGCCTGACGAGCTACAAGCAGCTTTTTGAAACGCTGTACCATCCCTTTGACAAGATCGAATGGGCCTTCGAGGTATTCTTCTACATCATGGTGCTGATGGCCGTCGCCGCCGCCATCTCCGGCGCAGCCTCCGCTCTGAACAATTACTTCACCATCAACTACTACATTGGCGTTGCCATTGTCGGCGTCATCGTCCTGATGCTCACCATCTTCGGCGCAGGCATCGTCCGGGCCGCCTCCACCTACATGGGCTTGGCCATTCTGGTCACAGCCATCAGCATCTATGTCATCGGCATCTTCAAGAGCGACAGCAGCATTTTCTCCGTCCTCGCCGCCGACTTTGAGACCACCGGCTTCATGAATATGCCCAAGGCCATCCTCAACGCCTTTACCTACGCCGGTTTCCAGTGCGTGACCCTCCCCACCATGATCGCCTGCGGCACCACCATGAAGAACAAGGCTGGCTGTGCCAAGGCCATGTGGATCTCCTTCGTGATGAACGCCGTCGCCCTGGTCCTCTCCGTGTTCATGCTCATGAGCTGGCAGAGCGTTTACACTGCCGTGGAGGGCGGCTCCACCATCCCCACCCTCACCGTCTGCAAGATCATCGGCATCCCCGCTATGGTGGCCGTTTACGGCACCTGCCTGCTCCTCTGCCTCATCTCCACCGGCGTGACCACCATCTTCGGCTTCGTGGCCCGGTTTGAAAAGCTCCCCGTGTTCAGCGGCATCCAGTCCGCCCCCGTCCGCAGCGCCATCGTTTCCGCGTTCATCATCGTCCTCTCCATGACCATCTCCATGGCCGGCCTCACCAACATCATCAAGTACGGCTACGGCTACTGCGGCTATCTGGGCATCGCCGTTGTGGTGATCCCCTTCCTGACCGTTGGCGTATACAAGAACCGTAAATACTGCAAGGAGCACGCCTTCGCCAATGCCAACGCCGAGGAGGAAGCCGCTCCCGCCGTTCGCAGCAGCGTCCGTGCCAATCCGGTGACCGCCGACTGAGCCCGTCCCATCAACCAAGCGTTTTTTAAGAGGTGTTTATTATGCAAAAAGCTCTTTTTCCGGGATATACCGTAGGCCCTGACGCCTATGACGATATTGTCAACATCTGCTCTGCCTATGGCAAAAAGGCCGCCATCATCGGCGGCAGGAAGGCGCTGGCCGCCGCGGAGCCTCAGATCCGCAAGGCGGTGGAAGGCTCCGGCATCGAGATCACCGGCACCTTCTGGTACGGCGGCGAGGCCTCCCGCGAAAACATGGATATGCTCCGGCCTCAGGTGGCGGACGCCGACATGATCTTCGCGGTGGGCGGCGGCAAGGCCATCGACACCTGCAAGGTGCTGGCCCACGAGACCAACCGGCCCTTCTTCACCTTCCCCACCATCGCCTCCACCTGCGCCTCCTGCACCAGTTTGGGCATCGTGTACCATCCTGACGGCAGCCTGCGGGAGTACTCCTTCTCCAAGATCCCGCCCAACCACATTTTCATCAACACGGAGATCATCGCCAACGCCCCGGCCCGCTACCTGTGGGCCGGTATGGGAGACACCATGGCCAAGCACTATGAGTGCACCATCTCCTCCCGCAACGACGTCCCCGCCCACTCCGACGCCATGGGCATCGCTCTCAGCTCCATGTGCGCCGCCCCCATCCTCCGCTGGGGCAAGCAGGCCATGGCGGACTGCGAGGCCCACAAAGTCACCCCGGAGCTGACGGAGATCATCGAGGCCATCATCATCTCCACCGGCTATGTCTCCAACTTCGTTCAGGTGGACTACACCACCGGCATGGCCCACGCCATGTACAACGGCTTCACGATCCTGCCCTCCACAGAGGAATACCACCATCTCCACGGCGAGGTAGTCTCCTACGGCATTCTGGTCATGCTCACCGCCGACAAGCAATACGCGGAGCGGGACCGGCTGCTGGCCTTCAACCGCTCCATCGGCCTACCCACCCATCTGGCGGACATCCACGCCAGACCGGAGGACCTTCCCGCCGTTACGGAAAAGGCGCTGGCGGGCATCGACGTTCGGGTCTGGCCCTACCCCGTCGCCCAGCAAATGCTGATCGACGCGGTGATGGAGCTGGAGCAGGTCGGCTGATCCGGCAAGGCGGACCGTTTCCGTCAGAAAAAGTCAGAAAACCCCCGGAGCAAGCGGTCTTGATCGACCGCTGCTCCGGGGGTCATCCTTTCATTTGGGGAGAGAAACAGCAGACTGAGGGAAGCGGCATGGGAGATTCCCCCTGCCCCGCCACGAGAAAAAGCCCCGTCCGGCGCAATCACACAGATTCCTGCTTCTCCCGCTCGCTGATTTTACATTCAAAGCGGTCCTTGTTGGAATCCTGCGGGATGGAGGTGGGATAGCCGCCGCCGAAGCAGGCGGTGCAAAAGCCGCTCTCCGTATGGTCGGCCAGCTTCACCACGTCGCTGAGGCTGAGATAGCCGAGAGAATCCACACCGATGATTTCAGCGATCTCCTCAACCGTGTGGTGGTTGGCGATGAGCTTGTTTTTGTCGTCAATATCCGTGCCGTAGTAGCATTCGGACACAAAGGGCGGCGCGCTGACCCGCATGTGGATCTCCTTCGCGCCGGCCTTGCGCAGCAGGTCGATGGTGCGGCGGCAGGTGGTGCCGCGGACGATGGAGTCATCGATCAGCACCACGCGCTTGCCCTCCACCACGGAGCGGATGGGGTTCAGCTTGATGTTGACCTCATTTTCCCGCATATCCTGCGTGGGAGAAATGAAGGTGCGGCCGATGTATTTGTTCTTGATAAAGCCCATGCCGTAGGGAATTCCGGACTGCCGGGCGTAGCCCATGGCGGCGTCCAGGCCGGAGTCCGGCACACCGATGACGATGTCCGCCTGCACGGGATGCTCCAGCGCGAGGAACGCACCGGCCCGCTGACGGGCCACATGAACGCTGCTGCCGTCGATCACGGAGTCGGGGCGGGCAAAGTAGATGAACTCAAAGACGCACAGTCTCCGGGGCGCGATGCCGCAGTGGGATCTGTCGGACTTGACGCCGTTTTTGTCCGCCACCACGATCTCTCCGGGCAGAATATCCCGCTCAAAGCTGGCGCCCACGGCGTCCAGTCCGCAGCTTTCAGAGGCGAACACCACGCTGCCGTCCTTCAGCCTCCCCATGCACAGGGGACGGAAGCCGTGAGGGTCCCGGACGGCGATCAGCTTGCTGGGGGACGAAATGACCAGAGAATACGCCCCCACCAGACGGTCCATGGCGGCGGAAACCGCCTCCTCGATGGAGCCGTGCTTCAGCCGCTCCTGCACAATGATGTAGGCGATGACCTCGGAATCGGTGGTGGTATGGAAGATCGACCCCTGACTCTCCAGCTGGAGACGCAGCTCCTGGGAGTTGGTCAGGTTGCCGTTGTGGGCCAGCGCCATGCGGCCCTTATAGTGGTTGACCAGAATGGGCTGGACGTTGCGCTTGTTGTCCGAACCGGTGGTGCCATAGCGCACATGGCCGACGGCGATGTTGCCAAGCCCCAGAGAGCGAAGCCGCTCCTTGGGAAACACATCGCTGACCAGCCCCACGTCCCGCCAGGAGCGGAACAGGCCGTCATCGTTGACAACGATACCGGCACTTTCCTGCCCGCGGTGCTGAAGGGCGTACAGCGTGTAATAGGCTAACGAGGCCACATCGGCGGTGACATTGGAGCATACGCCGAATACGCCGCATTCCTCGTGGAGGTGGCGGTCATCGCCGGCAGCCGGAGCCGCCTTATCAAGATCCGTGCACGCCATAGATTTACTGGGCATCGTGATCCAGCAGACGCTTCATGATCTCGGCGTAGGCGTCCTCAACGCCGCCCAGATCCCGGCGGAAACGGTCCTTATCCAGCTTTTCATGGGTCTTGGCGTCCCACAGGCGGCAGGTGTCGGGGCTGATCTCGTCAGCCAGCACGATGGACCCGTCGGCCACCTTGCCGAATTCCAGCTTGAAGTCCACCAGCGTCACGCCGCACTCGGCCCAGAACGCCTTCAGCACCTCGTTGACAGCGAAGGCATAGTTCTTGATGGTCTCGATCTCCTCTGCCGTGGCCAATTTCAATGCCAGCGCGTGATAGGTGTTCAGCAGAGGATCGCCCAGCGCGTCATTCTTATAGGAAAACTCGATGGTGGGCTGATCGAACACGATGCCCTCCTCCACGCCGTAGCGCTTGGCAAAGGAACCGGCGGAGATATTGCGGACAATGACCTCCAGAGGAACGATGGAGACCCTTGACGAAATGGGTGGGGATGCCGGCCTTTTCCATTTTGGCCATCAGGCGGTTGGTCATCTGGTTGTTGATAACGCCCTTGCCGAGGATGGTGCCTTTTTTCAGGCCGTTGAACGCGGTGGCATCATCCTTGTAATCCACGATGAGCAACTCGGGATCATCGGTTTTGAATACTTTTTTTGCTTTGCCCTCGTAGATCTGTTCTAACTTCTGCATGTTCTGCTCCTCCTGCGCATCTGCGCATAAAAATGATCAAAAAAGTCAATTGGCCGCGTACATCTGCCGGTACGGGTTTTTGCTGTCCGGCGTCACCACGGTGAAAGGCCCGTCCATCAATGCTTCCGCGTCGCCGCCGAACAGGGCGCACCAGCGCTCCACCAGCGGCCGCAGAAGGGCGGTCTCCTCCTCCGTGGGGGGATGGGGCGTCACCTGATCCGGAAAGCGGATGGCGGAAACATCGCCTCTGAAAATCACGCGCCCGCCGTGCTGTCCCGTGCAGGGGAAATAACCGGCGGCAGGCTTTCCGTCCGTATGCAGTCCCAGCACCAGGATCGTGCCGCCTGCCTGATATTCCCCCAGAAAGCTCCCCGCCCGGCCGCCAATGACGATCACCGGCTGCTGGTCCTGATAGGCCTTCATGTGGATGCCGGCCCGATAGCCCGCGTTGCCTTGGACATAGATCTCGCCGCCCCGCATGGCGTAGCCCGCCGTGTCGCCCACGCTGCCGCGGACCACGATGGAACCGCCGTTCATCGTATCGCCTACGGCGTCCTGCGCGTTGCCGTTGACGGTAAGGAAACCGCCCCCCAGGTACGCGCCCAGGGCGTTGCCGGGGATGCCGTCGATCTCCACCCGGCGTCCGCTCATGCCCGCGCCGATAAACCGCTGCCCAAGGCAGCCGGTGATGCGGCAGGACGGTCCGGCAGCCCGGATCGCCTCATTTAAGGCCCGGTAATCCAGACCCTTTGCTTGAATATCCATGAACTATCACACCTCCGCTGTTTTTCCGGTGGATCGGGATTTTTTTGCCGCTTACTCTCCGGCATGGGCCACGCCCAGAATGGACAGTTCCTTTTCCGTCAGCCCCACGGCCCGCAGCATCAGCCGGTTGCCCCGCAAAGCCTCGATGGAATTGATCCCCATGCCGCCCATAATCTCCATGATCTCGTGCTTCCATGCCGTCATCAGATTGATGAGGCGTTCCGTGCCCTCGTCGGGATTCAGCCGCTTGACCAGCTCCGGGCGCTGCGTGGCGATGCCCCACGCGCATCTGCCGCTCTGACAGGTGCGGCAGAGGTGGCAGCCCATGGCGATCAGCGCCGCCGTGCCGATATAGCAGGCGTCCGCCCCCAGAGCCACGGCCTTGACCACGTCGGCAGAGGAACGGATGCTGCCGCCTGCGATCAGGGACACCTGATTGCGGATGCCCTCCTCCCGCAGCCGCTGGTCCACGGCTGCCAGTGCCAGCTCAATGGGGATCCCCACATTGTCGCGGATCCGGGTGGGCGCGGCACCGGTGCCGCCCCGGAAGCCGTCGATGGCAATGATGTCCGCGCCGCCCCGCGCAATGCCGCTGGCGATGGCCGCGATGTTGTGGACCGCGGCTACCTTGACGATCACCGGTTTCCGGTACTGCGTCGCTTCCTTTAAGGAGCAGATCAGCTGCCGGAGATCCTCGATGGAATAAATATCGTGGTGGGGTGCCGGAGAAATGGCGTCGGACCCCTCCGGGATCATGCGGGTGCGGGAAACATCGCCTACGATCTTCGCCCCCGGCAGGTGTCCGCCGATGCCCGGCTTGGCCCCCTGCCCCATTTTGATCTCAATGGCCGCGCCGGCCATCAGGTAATCCTCGTGAACGCCGAACCGTCCGGACGCCACCTGAGTGATGGTGTTGCGCCCATAGCGGTAAAGATCCTCGTGGAGTCCGCCCTCGCCGGTGTTATAGCAGATTCCCAGCGCCTCCGCCGCTCTTGCCAGACTCTCGTGAGCGTTGAAGCTGATGGAGCCGTAGCTCATGGCGGAGAACAGCACCGGCATGGACAGCTCCAGCTGCGGCGTCAGCTCCGTGATCAGCCGCCCCTGGGCGTCGCGCCGGATGCGCTCCGGCTTCTTGCCCAGAAACACCCGGGTCTCCATCGGCTCCCGCAGCGGGTCGATGGGCGGGTTCGTGACCTGAGAGGCGTTGAGCAGCAGACGGTCCCAATAGACCGACAGCTCCTTGGGGCTGCCCATGGAGGACAGCAGCACGCCGCCGGTGGCGGCCTGCTTCCAGATCTCCTCCACGGCATCGGAGGACCAGTTGGCGCTCTCCCGCAGGGTGCAGCGGTTTTTCTCGATCTTCAAAGCGTGGGTGGGACAGTACGCCACGCACCGCTGGCAGTCCACGCATTTGCTCTCATCCGCCAGCATCCGGTTATGGGTCTCGTCAAAGCGGTGAACGCCGTTGGGACATTGCTCCACACAGGCCTTGCAGTTGACGCAGCGCTGCGGATCCCGCACCACCTCAAATTGCGGCGGCACATAGAAATTTTTCATCAGTACGTCCCTTCTTTCAACCGGACGATGACCGGCTCACCGCCCATGGGCGCCCATATATTCTCCGCGTCAGGCTCCATGACCCGGATGGCCGCCTCCTCGCTGGAAATGAACACCCGGTCATCCTTTTCGCCTACCACCATGCTCCGCAGCTTCAACCGGTCATTCAGCGCCATCAGTCCGCCGGAAAAGCCGAGGATGATGGAGAACGGCCCCGTCAGCAACAGGCTGGGAAACACCTTGCGGAGATATGTCAGCCGTTCCGCCTCCTGCGGCTCCATGTGCTCGATGGTGCTCCAGAAGGGAGCCGCCATCACGGAGGCTGTCTCCTCCAGCGTCAGTCCTTGCCGCCGCAGCAGGTAATCCGCGATGTACGCCATGACCTCCGTATCCGTTTGCAGCGTGCACTGATAGCCGAACATTTCCACGCAGCGGCGGTTGGCGTCGTAAGAGGAGATCTCGCCATTGTGCACCACAGACCATTCCAGCAAAGAGAACGGATGCGCGCCGCCCCACCAGCCGGGGGTGTTGGTGGGATAGCGGCCGTGGGCCGTCCAGCAGTACGCCTCGTACTCCTCAAGGCGATAGAACCGGCCCACGTCCTCCGGATAGCCCACCGCCTTGAAGGTCCCCATATTTTTGCCGCTGGAAAACACATATGCACCCCGAAGCTCCGCGTTGATCTTCGTCACGATGCGGGCCACGTATTCCTCCGCGTCCAGCTGCAGCCGGTTCAGAACGGACTGCATAGGTGCCAGAAAATACCGCCAGATCAGGGGCACATCGGTGATCTCCGGGATCTGCCGGATGGGAATGTGCTCCGCCTTGACGATCTCAAAGCCCTCCTTCAGCAGCGCCTCGCAGGTCTTGCGGGTATCCCGGCTGTCAAAGAAGATGTGGAAGGCATAGTAGTCCCGGTATTCCGGATAAATGCCGTATGCGGCGAAGCCGCCGCCCAGACCGTTGGAGCGGTCATGCATGGGGATCATGCTCTCCACGATCTTCTCTCCCGTCATCCGGCGTCCCTCCCGGGAGATCACAGCGGAGATCGCGCATCCGGACGGGATGCGGACCTGCCCTTCTCTTTTCATGATGTTCACCTTCCTCAAAACGGCGTTTTTTTTCCGTTACGAAAAAAGACGTCCATTTTTCAGCAGAGGGCCACGCCTCTTGCCAAAAAATGAACGTCATTGCTCATCAAATATACAAATGATTTGTTATCATACTATAAGTGTTCTGTCTTGTCAATCCTTTTGAACTACCCACAACTGAAGTCGCAGACTTCCGGCAGCGGCGAAGCCGCTGTTCAGCGAAGTGAAAAGACTTTTTCGCCCCGCTAAGGCGAAGCCGCCCGGTCATGGCGACAGTTGAGCAAGCACTTTCCCTGTGACAACGCGCATCCCCGGCTTTTATCACTATACATTCAAGTTCAGACGTGCTATCATGTGCAAAATGGGCGGATGTCGAAGTGAAAACGAAGCAGAAAATATCCAAGCAACTAATTTGAAGCGATTGAGGGACGCGTTATGAAAATCAGAAAGTACAGTGAAAATGATGTACCTGCCATGATACGTATTTGGAACGAAGTTGTCGAAGAGGGCGTTGCCTTTCCGCAGTTGGAGCTTCTCGACGAGGAAAGCGGCAGGGCATTCTTTGCCGCGCAGACGTACTGTGGTGTGGCAGATGACAACGGAACGGTTGTCGGGCTTTATATTCTCCACCCGAACAATGTCGGCCGGTGCGGGCACATTGCCAATGCAAGCTATGCGGTCGACTCCGCCTGCCGGGGAAAGCACATCGGAGAACAGCTGGTTTCCGATTGCCTTGTACAGGCCAGAAACAACGGCTTCAAGCTAATGCAGTTCAATGCCGTGGTTGAAAACAATATCCACGCCCGACACTTATATGAACGTCTTGGCTTTGTGCAGGTAGGAATGATCCCAAACGGATTTCTTATGAAGGACGGCTCCTACCAGAATATTTTCCTGTATTACTATGTGCTGTGACCATTCCGCCCCGCAGCAAGGGGGCTCCCCTTCCTCGGTCACAGTTGGGGGCTGAATCTGCCGTCAGCTACCGCACACAAAGGAATAGCCGAAGAAAGCGGATGCACACCTTGTGGCGTGCATCCGCTCAGTCTGTCGAAAAAGTCTTTTTCCCGCCAGGCCGCGCAACTCTGTTGCTTACTTCGACTTGCTTTGAAGGGGCACCTCAGGCGGTGGCGGAGACCGCCGAGAAAACGTACCCGCCCCGGACCGTGCGGATATAGGTCTGGCTGCCGCCCATCTTCCGACGGAGATTGGAGACGGTATTCGCCACGACCTTCAGGGTGTCCGCGCTGTCCCGGCCCCACACGGCGAAAAACAGATCCTCCTTGGAAAGTGTGACCCCCGGATTGCTGGCGAGAAACAGCAGCATATTGAACTCGATCCGGGTCAGCGCCAGCGCGGTTCCGTTTTGAAACGCCTGTTGGGAACGTCCGTCAATGGTCAGCTCCGGGAAGGTAAGCGTGTGCCGGGAGCTGAGGGAGACCCGCTCTGCGGCGATGTCCTCCCGCCGCAGAAAGGCCAGGATCTTTTCCTCCAGATCCCCCTCGGCCCCGTTTGCTTGAATGATGATCATAGTGTATCTGTGTGTTACTCCGCGTCCAGCTCGTGGAGCAGGTTGACCATCTCGATAGCGCTAACCGCACAATCGTAGCCCTTGTTGCCTGCCTTGGTGCCGGCCCGTTCGATGGCCTGCTCGATATTCTCCGTGGTCAATACGCCAAAGAGAACGGGTACGCCGCTTTCCAGAGACACGGCGGCGATCCCCTTGGAGACCTCGCTGCAGACGTAGTCATAGTGGCTGGTGGAACCGCGGATCACCGCGCCGAGGCAGATGACGGCGTCATACCTGCCGCTCTTTGCCATCTTGGACGCCACCAGCGGGATCTCAAAGGCTCCGGGAACCCACGCCACATGAACGTCATCCTCCCGAACCTCGTGGCGCAGCAGACCGTCCAGCGCACCGCTGAGGAGCTTGGAGGTGATGAATTCGTTGAACCGGGCGGCTACGATGCCCACCTTGATGCTTTTGGAGACCAGCTTTCCCTCGAAGGTTTTCATGATTAAGTACCTCTTTCTTTGTTAATATTCCAAAATGTGTCCCATTCGTGCCTGCTTGGTTTTCAGGTAGAACAGATCATGTGCTGTTGCCGCCATCTGGATCGGAACCCGTTCGGAGATCTCCAGACCGAACTCGGAGAGCTGATACACCTTGTCCGGGTTATTGGTCAGCAGCCGCAGGCTCTTCACCCCCAACTCCCGCAGGATCTGGGCCCCCAGGAAGTACTCCCGCTCGTCCCCGTGGAAGCCCAGGGCCAGGTTGGCCTCCAGGGTATCCATGCCCTGCTCCTGCAATTCGTAAGCCCGCAGCTTGTTGATGAGGCCGATGCCCCGGCCCTCCTGCCGCATATAGAGCAGGATACCCCGGCCCTCGTTTTCGATCTGGGTCATGGCGGCGGCCAGCTGCTGTCCGCAGTCACAGCGGAGAGAGCCGAAGGTGTCTCCGGTCAGACACTCGGAATGAACCCGGCATAGAACGTCCTTCCCGTCGCCGATGCCGCCCTTCACCAGCGCGACATGATGCTCGCCGTTCAGACGGCTCACAAAGCCGTAGGCTTTGAAATCGCCGTATTTCGTGGGCATATTCACCGCCGTGACCTGATCCACCAACTTTTCGTGGCACTTGCGGTACGCTTGAAGATCCCGGATGGTGATGAACTTGATGCCGAACTGCTCCGCCAGCGTCATCAGCTCGGCGGTGCGCATCATGGTGCCGTCCTCCCGCATGATCTCGCAGCACAGGCCGCATTCCTTCAGCCCCGCCAGACGGCACAGGTCAACGGTGGCCTCCGTATGGCCCTCCCGCTCCAACACGCCGTTTTTCTTCGCCAGCAGCGGGAACATGTGGCCCGGTCTGCGGAAATCCTCCGCCTTCGCGCCCTCCTCCACGCAGGCCATCGCCGTCACGGAGCGTTCGGCGGCGGAGATACCCGTGGTGGTGGAAATGTGGTCAATGGATACCGTGAAGGCCGTTTCGTGGTTATCGGTGTTGTTCTGCACCATCTGGGGGAATTGCAGCTTGCGGACAAAGGCCTCCGACATGGGCATACAGATCAGGCCCTTGCCGTGGGTGGCCATGAAGTTGATGTTCTCCGTGGTGGCAAACTCGGCGGCGCAGATGAAATCGCCTTCGTTTTCACGGTCGGGGGCGTCTGTGACCAGAATGATCTTCCCCTGTCTCAGATCCTCCAGTGCTTCGGGAATGGTATTGAAATTCATGGTAAATTCTCCTTGTTAAAAGCCGCAGCGCAGCAGCATTTCTTTTGTGAGTGTGCTTTCGTTTGCGGGGGTATGCGGTTTCGTTTCTTCCGGACGCAGCAGCTTTTCGATGTACTTGCCGACCACGTCGGTCTCCAAATTCACCGGGTCGCCCCGGCGCCGCTGGCTCAGATTGGTCTGGGTCACCGTATGGGGGATGGTGGACACGGAAAAGCCCTCGCCGTCCACGGCGGCCACCGTCAGGCTGATGCCGTCGATGGTGATGGAGCCCTTCTCCACCACATAGCGCAATATCTCCGGCCCCGCGTGGACGGTGTACCAGACGGCGGTATCGTCCCGGCGGATGTTGGCAATGTGTCCGACACCGTCCACATGGCCCGCTACGATATGTCCGCCGAAGCGGCCGTTGGCAGGCATGGCCCGTTCCAGATTGACTACGCTCCCCGCCGTAAGCCCCGCAAGGGACGAACGGTTCAGCGTCTCGTGCATCACGTCCGCCGAAAAGCCGTCAGGAAAAAGCCGGGTCACCGTCAGGCAGATTCCGTTCACGGCGATGCTGTCTCCGATCCGGGTCCCCTCTAAAACGGTTTTCGCATGGATCGTCAGGACGGCGGAGTGCTGCCCGCGCTTGATATTCCTGATCGTTCCAACTTCTTCTACGATTCCTGTGAACACGGATATTCCACCTCGCTTTCTATCAGAAGATCCTCGCCCAGCCGTTCCAGCCGGCTGTTTTTCAATCGGAAGGCGTCGTCCGGGGCGGGGACGCCCACGCCCTCCACGGGGGTTTTCGCGTCCCTTCCGCCGAACAGCTTTGGGGCGATATACGCCTGCACCTGCTGCACGATGCCGCATTCCAGTGCGGCCCAGTTCAGCGTTCCGCCGCCCTCCAGCAAGATGCTGTCGATCTGCTCCCACCCCAGCCGCTCCATGAGCTGCCGAAGATCCACATGGCCGTTTTCCTCATTCAGGCAGAGCACCTGGCACCCGGCCCGCTGATACACCGCCTGCCTTTCCGGGTCGGCGCAGCAGGTTGCGAGGATGGTCGGGATCTGTTCTGCGGTGGTGACCACCTGCGCCTGCGGCGGCGTCCGAAGCTGGGTGTCGCAGATGATGCGGACAGGATTTCGCCCGTTTTCCATGCGGCAGGTCAGAAGGGGATCGTCCGCCAGAACGGTGCCCACGCCTACCATGATGCCCCGGAACCGGTGCCGCTGCTGCTGGACATGGCTCCGGGCTGTCTCGCCCGTGACCCACTTGGACGCACCCGTATAGGCCGCGATCTTGCCGTCCATCGTCATGGCGTATTTCATGGAGACGAAGGGCCGCCCGATGGTGATGTAGTGGAAGAAGATCCTGTTCAGCGCGTCACATTCCTCCCGCAGAACGTTTTCCGTCACCTCCACGCCGTGAGCGCGCAGGATCGCCACGCCCTTTCCCGCCACCAGTGGATTTGGGTCGGCGGAGCCGATCACCACCCGGCGGATGCCGGATGCCAGGATCGCCTCCACGCAGGGCGGCTGCTTTCCGTGGTGGCAGCAGGGCTCCAACGTCACATACATGGTGGCTCCGGTGGGGTCGGCGGCGCAGGCTGCCAGCGCGTTTCGCTCCGCGTGGGGTTCGCCGTACCGCTCATGCCAGCCCTGTCCGATGACCGCGCCGTCCTTTACGATCACGGCGCCCACCATGGGATTGGGCGCCGTCCAGCCCCGGCCCCGTTCCGCCAGCGCCAAGGCCAGACGCATATATTCCGCATCGTTCATATCGTTACCTCCAAAAGAAAAAGCCCTGAACGAACCGTTCAGGGCAAGGCGGAAAGACACACGTGAGGCTGTCGATAAAGTGGTAAATTCTCCGCAACGGTAAGGAAGGG
>OBAE01001093.1_pt1 | contig 15452 bp, 16 predicted proteins | sample 1517641 | NCBI WGS metagenome assembly OBAE01 (sample SAMN04571701, study PRJEB22368) | human gut metagenome | biome: human gut; material: stool | host: Homo sapiens | place: Luxembourg | collected 2012-08-30 | reverse complement strand
CAGTACACCAAAACCGATAAAGGTAAGCGGGAAGAACCACCGTTGCAATTCGTCCGGAATATGCTGACGCGCAATGTCAAGAATGTTCATGCTTGTCGCTCCCGAATTGAAATAGATACCCAATATCCCGACGAGCAGCAGGGCCGAACCACCCATCAGCATCAGGGTCAGCTTCATGGCTGCATATTCTTTTTTACCGGTGCCCCAAACTCCGATCAACAGGTACATCGGGATGAGGGCGATCTCATAAAACATAAACATGGTGAAGAGGTCGGTGGAGATGAAAAAACCGAAGACACCGATACTCAACAGACAAAACCACATAAAGTATTCCCGGGGCAAGAGTTCCATCTTCCACGAAGTGAATATGCCGGTGAATACGATAATGGAAGATAATAATAACATAGCGACCGAAATGCCGTCGACCCCCACCGAATAATGAATATGAAACGGGGCATACCACACGCTGCTGGCGGTGAAAAGCATTTCTGCCGTATTTCCGCTGTTCCTTTCTCCCAGAAACAATACCGTCAGTGCTACGGCAAGAAGCAGCAGGAGGGAAGCTCCTGTCGCACAAACTGCACGAATTTGTTTGATGTCCGATGCCAAAAGTAAACCTCCTAACATCAAAACCGGGATCAGAACGAATAAGGATAAGAAATTCATAATGTTCAATTTTATAATTTACGATCCTATATCAACACCACTAATAAAACAAGCAATAAAGTGCCCACCAGGAAAACAAAAGCATACTGTTGGATTTGTCCCGACTGTAATCCGCGGATAGCGTACGACACCCGTTGGGTAATATAGGCCATTCCGTTCATGGTACCGTCGATGATGTGGCGGTCGAACCAGGCGATCGGGCGGGATACACCGTTGAAAATGATTCGTTTGGTAATAAACAGGTAAAACTCGTCGATGTAAAAACGGTGATAGGCTGCTTTATAGAAATGGGCATACATATGTTGCAGCCGGTCGGGAATATCGCACTTCGATTTGTAAAAGAAAGTGGCGATACCGATGGCGATTAAAGCGATTATAATGCTGGGAATGGCGACACTCCAATCCAGGTGGATGTGGTAAACCAATCCGTCGCTGCTCACAAAATGCCCGAACGGGATGAAACCTGCAAAAAGTGTGATCGCGGCAAGGATCATCAGGGGAATGGTCATCGAGCGGGGAGCTTCGTGGGGAGTATGTGCGTACTGTGACGGAGTGCCCCAGAAGATATTGTAGTAGAGCCGGAACATGTAAAAGGCTGTCAGACCGGCAATAAAACTCATCAGGATACCGAAATTCGGGTTGAAATCGAAAACGGCTGTCAGAATCTCGTCTTTACTGAAAAATCCGGAAAAAGGAGGAATTCCCGATATGGCCAGACAAGCGACGAGGAAGGTCAGATGCGTAAAAGGCATATATTTACGCAGACCACCCATGCGGCTCATTTCATTGCTGCCGATGGTATGGATGATGGCTCCTGCGCAAAGGAAGAGCAGGGCTTTGTGTGAAAAGGTGGAACATCGAAGCCATATAGCCGAGTCCCTGATGGCCTCCCATACCCGAGACTCCGAGCGCAACCATCATGAAACCGATCTGAGAGATGGTAGAAAAAGCCAGTACCCGTTTGATATCGGTTTGTACGCAGGCTACTACGGCTGCATACAACGAAGTAAAAGCCCCGACATAACCGATGCCGACCAACACATCCGGGGCTGCACTGACGTATACAGGGAACAGACGGGCCACGAGAAAAACGCCGGCAACCACCATCGTTGCTGCATGAATCAGAGCCGATACCGGGGTAGGACCTTCCATCGCGTCCGGTAACCAGATGTGTAATGGGAACATTGCCGATTTTCCGGCCCCACCGATGAATATCAGAGCCAAGGCCCAGCTCATCACGGAAGCTCCCATGAAAGTGACACCTGCAGCTCCTGCAAAAACGGAAGCATCACCGGAAGTCAACAATTCGAAGCTGAATGTCTTGGTGAAATACGACAGCAACAGAATGCCCAGTAAAAAGCCCAGGTCGGCAAAACGGGTGACGATAAACGCTTTTTTCGAAGCTGCGATGGCTTCGGGTTTTGTGTAGTAGAATCCGATCAGCAGGTAGGAAGAAACACCCACCAGCTCCCAGAAAATATACATCTGGAAAATATTGGGAGCTACTACCAGACCTAACATAGAAAAGGTGAACAAGGATAGAAAAGCGTAGTAACGCTGAAAACCGCGTTCGCCTTTCATATAGCCCATACTATAAATATGTACCATCAGCGATACCGTTGTGATGACCACCAGCATCATGACAGAAATCGGATCCAGCAATATACCCAGATCGATGTGGAGGGCTTCTGTGAAACGCAGCCATTCGAAATCGACAGGCATTATCCGGGCAAATACACCATCTACCCGGGGAGCTGAAAAATAGAGTCCTGCAGTGATATAGGCCAGGCCTGTTGTGACAGCCAGAGAGAGGCTGCCGATATAGCCGGCTGTGTTCGGACGGAGTTTCATCCCGAATAATCCGAGCACCAGGAAAGTGAGCATCGGAAGCAGGAGGATCGATATTGTATATTCCATAATCTGAAGTTTAGTCTTTCAATTTATTTAAATTCTTCACCTGAATATTCCGGATGTTCCGGTATATATTGATAATGATTGCTATGGCCACTGCTGTTTCACAGGCCGATATTCCGATAGCGAACAGGGTGAAGAAAAAACCTTCCAGTTGGTCCGGGAATAAAAAACGGTTGAAAGCCACAAAATTGATATCTACAGAATTCAGAATCAATTCAATAGAAATCAATACCGCTAACATATTCCTGCGGGTCATGAACCCGTAGATTCCGGCGAAAAACATGATCGTGCTGATCACCAGATAATATTCCATCGTTATTTCCATACTATTCAATTTTCATGTTTAACGTTTCCGGGCGATCAGGATACCCCCGATAATACAAGCCAACAACAAAACACTGATTACCTCGAAAGGTAACAGATACTGGTATTTCTCCGTCCCCATCAAAGCGGTTCCGATCACTTTCTGGTTGATCTCACCGGGTACGAAATGCGATACCGGGAACGAGTGGGTAAGCGTGATAAAGATACAGAGGGCTGCACCTCCTACCGCAGCCAGTATGCCGGCAAAAAATTTGCTGTTTTTGATCTTGTCGGCTTTCTTATTGTCGGAACTGGTCAGAAGAATCGAGAATACGTATAATACAATGATACCTCCGGCATATACAGTCAGCTGTACAGCTCCCAAAAAGGAATAGTTCAACTCGAAATATATACCTGCCGTAGCAAATAACACGAACAGCAGATAAGTCGCCGAACGCAATATCCGCTTCGTGGTGACGGTCAGTATGGAGCAGACGACGATCACTGCTGCCAAAAATAAAAAGACCGCTTGGGGGAGAGTTATATTCATAAGATTTCTTTTATAATATACTTAATTCAATCTTTTGCCGGTCAGGCTTCATTTTTGGTTTCCAACCTGGAACCTTCGTGGTTTAGTTGGAGTACCAGTTTCTCACGGGTAAAAACGGCGTGTTCGTAGGTCGGGATAAAAGTAATGGCCTGATGGGGACAGCTCCGCACACATAGCTGGCAATACAGACAGCTACCGTGGTCATACAGATACCGCACCAGTACCTTTTTCTTTTTTCCGTCTTCGGTAGTTACCATTTCCGATTCGACACGGATGGTATCATTCGGACAATTCATTTCACAGATACCACAGGCGACGCAATGGTGTTCGTTGCGTTCGTTGTGGGGCATCGTCAGCTCACCCCGGAAACGGTCGAACATTTTCAGGGTAGCCCGGTTCTCCGGATATTTTTCAGTAGTCTTGGGGGTGAAAAATTCCCGGAGGGTAATGCTCATTCCTTTCAGTAATGAACCTAAACCATTGAAAAATGAACTGAAATATTCTTGTGTACTTCTCATAAATCTTGCTAAAAATGTAATTTGAATACCACCACAAAGACCATCAGGAACAGGTTACACAAATTAATGGGCAACAGGTATTTCCATTCCAGTGTCAGCAACTGGTCGATACGCAGGCGGGGGAATGTCCATTTAAACCACATGATGATAAATACCATAACGGCACTTTTTCCCAGAAACCAAAAGATCGAAGGGATGTAGTCCATCACGGTGTTGAAATTTTCCCAACCCGGTATATGTAAAGGCATCCAGCCGCCCCAGAATAAGGTAGTCGCTACGGCTGCCACAATAAACATATTGACGAATTCGGCCACGTAGAAGAAACCGAAGTGCATGCCCGAATATTCGGTATGGTAACCTGCTGTCAGTTCCGATTCGGCTTCGGGTAAGTCGAAGGGACCGCGGTTGGTTTCTGCCGTACCTGCGATCAGATAGACGATAAAAGCGATTAAAGCCGGGAGATGGCCTTTAAAGATAAACCAGCCGTCTGCCTGGCTTTCGACAATCGTCGAGAGCTGCATGCTGCCGGTAAGTACTACCATCGTCAGGATCGATAACCCGATCGATAGCTCGTAGCTGATCATCTGGGCTCCGCTTCGCATGGCCCCGATCAGGGAGAATTTGTTGTTACTGGCCCAACCTGCCAGCAAAATACCGACAATACCGATGGAGGATACTGCGATCAGGAAAAATATCCCGACATTGAAATCGATAATCTCCAGCCCTTTGGCAAAAGGTATACAACTAAAAGCCAATAAAGAGGCTATGATGACAATGTAAGGAGCCAGGTTGAACAGAAAACGGTCTACATGATTGATCTCGATGATCTCCTTGATCAGCATCTTGATCATATCGGTGACAGTTTGTATCATTCCGAAAGGACCTACCCGGTTCGGACCCAGACGGCATTGGAAGAAAGCACAGACTTTCCGCTCTGCATAAATCAGGCCGAGTGCCATGACTGCATAAGCGACCAATAAACAGACACCGACCAGGACAAATTCAGTGGTGGTGACCAGCGAGGCGGGCAGATATTGGTGTAGGGTGGCGTCGACCCATTGTGTTACTACTCTAAAATCAAACATATCTTATTCTCATTTATCTTTCATCTATCATCTTTCATTTCTTATCGGTCGATGTCCGGAACGACATAGTCCAGTGAGCCGCCGATAGCGATCAGGTCGGCAATTTTGTTGTTGCTGGCGAGCAGATCGACTACCGATACCAGCGGAAGACCCGGCGAACGGAATTTCACCCGGTACGGGAATTTATCTCCGTGGCTTTCGATATATACACCGAATTCTCCCCGGGCGGCTTCGACACTCTTGTAGTATTGGCCTTCCGGAAGTTTGATGATCGGTTTGGTCTTAACGGCGAAATCTCCCTCCGGAATATTGTCGACCAGCTGCTCCAGGATGTGAAGCGATTCGACGATTTCATCCATACGCACCATGTAGCGGTTGAATGTATCTCCATGGTTGTAAGTGATTTCTTTGAAATCGACTTTATCGTATACCCCGTAAGGATGAATTTTACGGATATCGCATTTCCAGCCTGAGGCACGTCCTGAAGGACCGGTTACTCCATAGGAAATAGCATCTTCCAGAGAAAGAATACCGATGTCTTTCATCCGCTGCCGGGCGATAATATTACCGGTGAAAACACCATGATATTCTTTTAGCATAGGGGGCAGGTATCGGATGAAATCTTTGATCCTTGTGATCAGATTCGGATGGATGTCGGCCATGACTCCTCCGATGCAGTTGTAATTCTGAATCAAGCGGCCCCCACAGGTTTCTTCGAACATGTCCAGGATCTTTTCCCGGTCGCGGAATCCATAGAAGAAAGCGGTCAGGGCTCCCAGGTCCATACAGAAGGTGGACCAGAACAGAAGATGGGAAGCGATACGGGTCAGTTCGTCCATAATCGTCCGGATATATTTGGCCCGTTCCGGGATTTCCAGCCCCATCGCCTCTTCGATACACATACACAAGGCGTGACGGTTCATATGGGCCGAAAGGTAATCCAGCCGGTCGGTCAGTGCCAGAGTCTGGGGATAGGTGAGGGTTTCACACATTTTTTCGATTCCCCGGTGGATATATCCACAGTTGACATCCACTTTTTTTACGATTTCTCCTTCCAGGGATACCCGGAAACGGAGCACTCCATGTGTGGCAGGGTGTTGGGGGCCGATGTTTACGACGTATTCGTCATCTTCGAAAATAACGTTTTCCCTTTCTTCGATCGTCCCTTCTTTTGTCAATTCCAGGGTAGGGGTTGCATCCGGGCTGCTTTCACTTTCCAGACGGATGGGGTTGATCTTTTCGTCCGCATCGTAATCTTTACGCAACGGATAACCGATCCAGTCGTTCCGCAGGAATAACCGGCGCATGTCGGGATGGTTGATAAACCGGATACCATAAAAATCGAATACTTCACGTTCGTTGAGGTTGGCTGTAGCCCAAATGTCCGAGACACTCGGCAATTCGGGATTCTCCCGGTTTTCGGTTTCAACCCGTAAGGCCAGGTCGTGACCGTATTTGCTGGATCTCAGATGGTACATGACGCCCAGGGTTTCGCCCCAGTCCATACCGGTCATACATACCAGAAAATCGAACGAAGTATCCTCGTCATTGCGCAAACGAAGGGCCAGATCATGAAAAGAGGTACGTGGAACGCTAACGAACCATATTCCATGTTTTTCTTCCAGGATAGCTTCCGGTACAATACTTAATATCTTCTCTTTCATAAATTGTTCGGATTACATTGGGGGGTAGCTTCGTCATTACTGTCCCTGGGGTCTTGCTGTTTGTTGGCTCCTCCGAGGAATTTCTCGACTTTGATTTTCCGTTGCAGCTGCATCATGCCGTAAAGCAGCGATTCAGGACGGGGAGGACAACCGGGAACATAGACATCTACCGGTAATATTTGATTTACACCTTTTACGACATGGTAGGATTTCTTGAACGGTCCGCCCGATATGGCACATCCCCCCATAGCGATGACATATTTGGGTTCGGCCATCTGATCGTACAACCGCCGTAATACCGGAGCCATTTTGTGAACGATAGTACCGGCAACGATGATTACATCCGCTTGCCGGGGACTGGCCCGGGTGACTTCAAACCCGAAACGGGCAAAATCATAACGTGCCGCACCCACTGCCATGAATTCAATACCACAGCAGCTGGTGGCAAAAGTAAGAGGCCATACCGAATTCGAACGCCCCCAGTTGATGAGATCGTCCAGGCATCCCACAATGATGTCGGTGCCGTTGGCCCTAAGTTGTTCGAGGTACTCATTATCTTTAAAGTCCTCATATTTCATTGATTTTATCTTGGGTTGTTTCATCGTTTTTCCGTTATTTTTTGTTCTGACTTTCCCCTTCTCTTCATCTCCAGCCTTTTGCTTTTAGCCTTTTACTTTTTACCTTTTTTTACTTCCATTCCAGTGCCCCTTTTCTCCAGGCATAGGCTAAGCCGAGGATCAGGATAACCATGAAAAACAAAATGTTGATCAATCCGTCGATACCTGCGTCCTGTACGGTGACGGCCCAGGGAAATAAAAATACCGCTTCTACATCGAACATCAGGAACAGGATCGCAAACAAATAATAACCGGCTTTGAACTGCATCCACGAACGGCCACGGGTTGGAATACCGCATTCATAAGCTTCTCCCTTTTGCCGGTTATAAGAACGGGGAGATACGATGCGGGCGACGCCAAGGGCAATCCCCACTAAAGCAATAGCCGTAAGAATTACGACAATTAATAAGGTCAAATTCATAACAGAATATGTTTAAAAAATACCTAAAATACTGAACTATCGGCGTCCGTTTCCAGACGATACTTCTTTATTTGAACGAATCGGCGATTTAAATAATAATTTTTTGTAGCGTATAGATGTAGTAGTCGGTGTGATCCGGCCCGGTGAAAACTGCTTGCCGGGGAATGAATTTATTCAAGGGATCTTCTGCCGGTGATTGTATTTTATTATGCCTGGACTGAATAAATAACCTGATGAAAACTTTTTTATCCAGCGTTTTGTGTGTGGTTTCTTCCGTGAGGTCACCTGCATTGAAATGCAGGAAAGATACGAGTGAGTCCAGCATATTATCCGCTTGATTAATAATCGTGATATTAGACTGGACAGGAAGACATACCTTGGGGGCATCGTTGGCTTTACAGGTCTCTGACAAACAGTTACCTGTTACAAATAATAATATGATCCATTTAATAATTTGCACACTCATTTTTTTGAACGTGCGAATATACGATTTAATTTTTAGGTTTGGGATACAATTTATATTAAAAAAAACTGAATTAATTCGGCAATATTCCTTTACCTTTGCCGGTGATTACTGAGTGGGAGGCCCATCTTCAATCCTCTGTTTAAATAAATCACTATGGATAAATTACTTTCTCCGATGCAGGATTTACAACAACAATCGGCCATGCTGCAAAAAGAATACGAATATGAAAAAGAGTTGTATCGTCAGCAGACCCGTGAGGCCGGTATTCCGAAGCGAATCCAGCAAGGAGTGTGTTGGTTTCCGGTGAAGCTTGGGGCCGATCGGTATAATTCACTCAACCAGCTGACAGTCGAAGTAACGCGTACAGAGACGGAAGAGACTGAACATAGCTTTGAATACGGACGTCCTGTTTGTTTTTTTAGGATTTCGGCTGACCGGCAGATCCGTTATTTCAACTTTTCTGCCGTGATCAGTTATGTACAGGATAATAAAATGGTAGTTGTACTTCCCGGATCGCAGGTATTGCCGGAATTAGTCGTTACGGGTGAGTTGGGGGTACAGTTGTATTTTGACGATACTTCGTATAAGACGATGTTCGCTGCCCTGCGTGAGGTGGCAGAGGCAAAGGGGAATCGTACGGCTCGTTTGCGGGAGGTATTACTGGGTAAAGCACCTGCACTTCGGCGGGAGACCGGTCCGGTGCGTTTCCCCTGGCTGAATGTTTCGCAGGAGAAGGCAGTGAATCAGGTGTTGTGTGCAAAAGAGGTGGCTGTCGTACACGGACCTCCTGGAACCGGTAAGACGACGACATTGGTGGAGGCTGTTTATGAAACCCTTCACCGTGAAAATCAGGTGATGGTGTCTGCCCAGAGTAGTACGGCGGTGGATTGGATTGCAGAAAAACTGGTCGATCGGGGTATCCCCGTGCTTCGTATCGGAAATCCTACCCGGGTAAACGATAAGATGCTCGCTTTTACTTACGAACGTCGTTTCGAGGCACATAGCGACTATCCGGAATTGTGGCAAATTAGAAAGACTATACGGGAGATGACCGGCCGTTTACGTAAAAGCGGGCGTGAAGACCGGGAGCGTTTGCATAATCAGCTGACTAAATTGCGGGTAAGGGCGACCGGCTTGGAGATACGTATCGATACGGAGTTGTTTACCGAAGCCAGGGTTATCGCCTGTACCTTGGTGGGTGCGGCTAGCCGGGTATTGGAGCGCAAACGCTTTTCTTCTTTGTTTATCGATGAGGCTGCCCAGGCGATCGAAGCGGCTTGTTGGATCGCGATCTCCCGGGCCGACCGGGTGATTCTGGCCGGCGATCATTGCCAGCTACCGCCGACGATCAAATGTATAGAGGCTGCCCGGGGAGGGCTCGGCCGTACTTTGCTGGAGAAGGTGGTGCTGCACAAACCGGAGACCGTGTCTTTGTTGAAAATCCAATACCGGATGCATGAAGATATTATGCGCTTCCCTTCCCGCTGGTTTTATCATGATGAGTTGGAAGCGGCACCGGAAGTGAAATACCGGGGTATCCTCGATTTCGATACGCCTGTCAGCTGGATCGATACTTCAGAACTGGATTTACAGGAAAAAGCAGTGGCAGAAGGAACCGGACGTCTGAATACCGGAGAAGCCGAATTGTTAGTCCGGGAACTGAAAAATTATATGGAACGGATCGGAATCCGGCGTATTTTGGAGGAGCATATCGATTTCGGGGTGATATCACCTTATCGGGCACAAGTCCACTATTTAAGGCATCTGTTGAAAAAAGAGCCGTTCTTTCGTCCTTGCCGTCGCCTGATCACCGTGCATACGGTTGATGGTTTTCAAGGGCAAGAGCGGGATGTGATTATGATCAGTCTGGTCAGGGCCAACGAAAAAGGGCAGATCGGTTTCTTGCGGGATCTGCGGCGTATGAATGTAGCCATTACCCGGGCCCGGATGAAATTACTGATTTTGGGCGAAGCGGTGACGTTGACCAGACATCCTTTTTACCGCGAGTTGTATGAATATATCGGTGGGCTCCGGTGAGATCAGAATAATTCTTGCCGGATATGTTCGATATCTGCTTCGTCGATGGTGTCGATGATGTTATCGAATATCATGTGAAAGCCGAAAATACCTTCAACCATTTCATCGATGGCATGTTGTTTGGGAACATGCTGAAAAACCATTCGGTACATGGCTGCTACGGCTCCTGTCCGGTCGCTGCCATGCCAGCAATGGAAGAGTAGGGGACCTTTCCGGTCGCGGATGATCTGCATGGCAGTGACCAGATCGTCCAGCCTGAGCAATGTGGCCCGGGTGGGGAGGTGATGCAGGATCAGCGAGGTGCCCTGTGCTTCTTTGGTGTCGGTGTGGTAGCAACGGAGATTCAGTATTTCCCGCATACCGAATTTTTCCAGTTCCCGGAAGCAAGCTGCGGACGGCTGGTCCGAACGATATACCCCGTCTCCGATCCGGTAGAAGTTTTTCAACCGGCATTTATTACCCAGGGTGATTTTCTCTGTCTTCAGGTCCGGTAGGTGAATGGTGTATGGATACATGGTTGGTTTGGATTTCATTTGTTTTTTTATTGATCAGAATAAATCCGGTCACGATCAGGGCCAAAGCAATCGGATCGTGCCACGAAAATTTCTGTAGTCCCATCAGGATGGAAACAGCAGCACCGGTGACCGGCAGGACGTATTTATAAGCACTTTCTACGAAGGGGGTGATGTAGTTTAGGGCGTAAACACTCAAAAAATAGCCGGTCACGGTGGCAACGAAAAGTATATAACAAATTTCGAGCCAGATGTGAAGGGGTGCCTGGGCGGAAAATAAAGGTGATCTGACCAGATCTGACAGCCCGAAAGGTAAGCTGATGATCATCGAAGATAAGCTCATCCATTTCATGACGGTGACCGAATCGAATTTTTGGGTATAAGGTTTGATCAGGATCAGAAAGAAGGAGTAGGAAACCGAAGAGCAGAAAACCAGGACATCGCCTCCGAACGAGTCTTTCACCAGGCTTCCGGTGTGGGGCATAATGGAGGCATAAAGGGCGCCTGCAATACCGAGTAGAATACCGAAGGCTTTGTATTTGGTAAATACGGTATGCAGAAAAATAACCGCCAGGGCAATGACGATGATCGGTTGGGTGGTGCGGATGACAAAAGCATCGATAGGCCCGGTCAGTGAAAGTCCATTGATATAAAACAATAAGTTACCTCCTAAGCCGAGTATACCGCCCAGTATCATCATCCCGATTTCTTTTTTTTGGGGGTGCGGACGATCGGAAGAAGTCGGGAAATAAAGGCCGATTAGCCAGAAAACCAGGGTGCTGGCAGAGCAACGGAGTAACACCAACCCGTTGGGACCGATCCATTCGGGAATGATGACTTTCATAAAATTGGTGTTGAAACTATAAATGAAAGTGGTGGCCAGAATCATCAGATGACCGATATAAGCTTTGGATTTGGGCATATGTTCTTTTTAAGTTACTCAGCGATTCGGTAACTTTTTAAACGTTGGAAACTTTACTTTGTTACAGAACGTTTAATAAGCAATATACGATTTTATAAATAATAAAAATAAAACATATGAAGACAGTGATTGATAGGGCGAATACACGGGGACATGCTGATTACGGCTGGCTGAATACCTGGCATACTTTTAGTTTTGCAGACTATTATAACCCACAGCGGATTCATTTCGGGGCTTTACGGGTGCTGAACGACGATACCGTTACCCCCGGAATGGGGTTCGATACCCATCCCCACAAAAATATGGAAGTGATCTCGATTCCTTTGAAAGGTTACCTGAGGCATGGAGATAGTCTGGAGCACAGTGAGGTGATTAGTCCCGGGGATATTCAGGTGATGAGTACAGGTAGCGGGATTTATCATAGTGAATTCAACGATAGTAAAACTGAAAATCTGGAGTTTTTACAGATTTGGGTTATTCCTCGTGTAAATAATACTAAGCCGGTCTATAAAAGCTATGATATCCGCCAGGTAGACATGAAAAATCGTTTTGGCTATATAGTGGCTCCTGATGGCACTGCTCCTGGCGGTATTTTACAGGATGCCTGGTTTGCATTGGGAAAGTTAGAGAAAGGTAAAAAGATCGGGTATCATCTGCACCAGAAGAATACAGGCGTTTATTGTTTTGTCATCGAAGGTGAAATCTGTATCGAAGGTACTGATTTGTCGCGACGTGATGGTATGGGTATCACGGAGACAGACCATTTTCAGGTGGAGGCACGGAGTGAGGCTTATGTGTTGTTGATAGAAGTGGCTATGATTTAGCGTTCATCGAAGACTAAAGTTTGTAAAAATGATTTTCTTGTAAAGAAAAAACTTTATTTTTGAATGAAGAAAATGGAAAACAGGAAAATCATACACATCGATATGGATGCATTTTATGCTTCTGTCGAGCAGCGTGATCATCCCGAATACCGGGGAAAACCTTTGGCCGTAGGACGCCCGGAGGAGCGGGGTGTGGTGGCTGCTGCCAGTTATGAAGCCCGTAAGTTCGGTATTCGTTCGGCAATGTCTTCTATGCAAGCTCTTAAATTGTGTCCTGATTTAATTTTTGTACGGGGACGTATGGAACATTATAAAGCCGTGTCGGAAGAGATCCATCGGATCTTTCATGAATACACGGACCTGATAGAACCTTTAGCTTTGGACGAAGCTTTTTTGGATGTCACCGAAAATAAAAAGAATATTCCTTTAGCCGTAGACATTGCCCGGGCTATTAAAAAAGAGATTCGCGAGAAATTGGGGTTGGTGGCTTCGGCCGGAGTCTCTTATAATAAATTCCTGGCGAAGATTGCTTCGGATTATCGCAAACCGGACGGTCTTTTTGTTATCCATCCCCGTAAAGCAGCTGCTTTTATCGCTCGTTTGCCTATCGAAGTATTTTGGGGGATTGGTAAAGTGACTGCCCATAAAATGCATGCACTGGGGATACATAACGGAGCACAACTCCGCAATTGTTCGTTGGAATTTCTTAACCGGAATTTTGGGAAGGCCGGCCAGTTGTATTACGATTTCTCGCATGGGGTAGATCTTCGTCCTGTGGAGGTGGTCCGGATACGTAAATCGGTTGGGTGTGAGAATACTTTCGAAAAAGATCTGACAACCCATACTGCACTGATTATTGAGCTGTGGCATGTGGCCGATGAATTGATCCGGCGTTTAAGGAAAGCCGGATTCAAAGGACATACGTTGACGCTGAAAATCAAATTCCACGATTTTACACAGAAGACCCGTAGCATCAGTGTAGGACACGAATTGTATACAATGAAAGAAATTCTGCCTTTAGCCAAGCAGTTGTTAGCCGGTTTGCAGCTGACTCATTACCGTATCCGGTTGATGGGACTTACCGTATCTAATCCGGTTTCTTCTCCCGATGATCCGGAACAAGGGATTCCGACCCAGTTGGAAATTAATTTTTAACCGGTAGCAGTAAGGTAACCGATTTACGCATTTTCAATGCGGATGGGAGAATCGTCCGGCCGGTCTGGGACCGGAGTCTTGTGGATCTGCATCGGAAATGCGTTGGTCAGAAGGGGAAAAGGCCGCTTACACTTTGTAGCTATAAGTCAGTCCTTTGTTGGGAGCAGCATATAAGTTAGTGATTTCAAAATTGATATCGCCTCCCTGGAGATTGTTTTCTAAACGGATTTCGATACGATGGCGGCACTGAGGTTGGATGGTATATTCCCTGAAATAAACGAGACCGGGATTATGCCGGGTCTTTTTGAGATGGAAGGTCAGATCGGAATTGTTTTTCAGGGTAATAACGATGCTTTTTTCATTTCGTTTTATATCCTCGATGTCGATCGATTTTTCGAATAACTCTTTCAGCCATTGTTCTTCGGCGATAACTTTCTCATCCATATATACTGCAGTCCTGCGATGTAATAAAGCTTCACGGATTCCTTCAGCCGAACGTTCCCGGACAAATACGAAGGTCATCGTACGGTGTTGGCCCCGTGCAAAATCGATATCTGTCTGGATGGGTTGATGGATATCCGATGTGCCGATCATGGTCAGTTTCTTTTCCATACACCAGCGTTGTGCTTCCGGGGAGTATTTTTTCCCATTAGCGACTTCTATACCCTGCATATATCCTTCTTCATACAGACGGGTATGTTCATTCCACCAGAGGGTCGTATCGGGTTGTTGACGGTCCCAACCCGGATGATTCCAGAAAATGAATGCATTTTGCCGGCGTGCTGCTTTGAACGAATCCATATATTCCTTTTGTTCCAGGGCGTCGCAGTCGCTTAGAAAAATGGCATTGAAATGTCCGGGAGCCATCGGGCGGGTAATTTCGCTTCCTCTGATTAAAATTACCTGGTTATTCCGGGCTGTTTTCTCTGCAATTTCATAAGATCGGTTGTGCGAAGCAATAATATCCTGGCGGTGGGGACGGTACTCCAGATGTTCGGTCAGGGCGATCGCATCCAATCCCTCCCGGTAAGCTTCGTCGACACGTACCGTCGGCCAGACCAAACCATCGGAAAATACTGTATGTATATGGAAATCACATTTCAATGTCCGGTATCCTTCCGGATCGGGTACACGAATTTCATTTCTGACTTGAGCTTTACCCCAAAAAGCAAAACAGAGAATTAACACACCGATAATACTACTTTTTTTCATAATAGAGTTATTTAATCATTTATCCGGTTTCAAAAGTAAATCCTGGAAATGACAGAGTGGTTGCCAAAAAGTGAAGAAAATAATAAGTAAGGCAGTTATATACATATTTACACTTATAAGCGTACAGTTAGGATAAACATGTATATAAACACCATAAGTAAATATTAGCTTGGTGGTCAATGATATGGGAGAATAAGTAGAGTTTTCACAGATTATTCATTGTATTTTTGTGTTTAAAATTTTGCAGCGAATAGAAAATGTCCTATATTTGTACCCGCAAAACAAAAGAGAGTTCTTTAAAACAAGGGCAGTTACCAGAGTGGCCAAATGGGGCTGACTGTAACTCAGCTGGCGTAGCCTTCGGTGGTTCGAATCCATCACTGCCCACAAATTTTAAATTACAGCTATTAGAGATAGTTATTAGTTTAAAATTTGTTTATGCCTCCCCATTACGGATCGAAAAAGCATAGTGAGTCCGGCTAGTGTGTGAGGAACAATACATTTTGCGGAAATAGCTCAGTCGATAGAGCACTAGCCTTCCAAGCTGGGGGTCGCGGGTTTGAGTCCCGTTTTCCGCTCTCTGAAT
>OBAE01001092.1_pt1 | contig 15457 bp, 7 predicted proteins | sample 1517641 | NCBI WGS metagenome assembly OBAE01 (sample SAMN04571701, study PRJEB22368) | human gut metagenome | biome: human gut; material: stool | host: Homo sapiens | place: Luxembourg | collected 2012-08-30 | reverse complement strand
CCCGGCGACTGTAATCCAGGCGGTTTTCCCATTTTTTCAAGTGATGTCCTTCACCTTTGTAGTTGAACAACCAGACAGGTTTATCCAAACGCCGGAGAGCCATGAAGAATTCTATACCTTGTTCCCACATGACAGAACCATCCTTATCATTGTGCATAATCAAAACAGGAGTCTGTACCTGAGGAAGAAAAAACAGGGGAGAATTCCGGATAAACTCTGCCGGCTTATCCCATAAAGTTCCTCCAATCCGGCTCTGAGTTTGTTCATATTGAAACATCCGACTTTTCCCGGATTCCCAACGGATTCCCCCATAGGCACTCGTCATATTCACCACCGGCGCACCAGAGACAGCTGCTTTAAACATATTTGTCCTGGTTACCAAAAAAGCAATCTGATAGCCTCCCCAACTATGTCCATTCAAGGCTATCCGGTCTTTGTCGATAAAATCATACCGATCAATCAAACTCTTTACGCCGCTAACGACAGCATCATACGAACTGGCCCCCGGTTCACCTTTCCGAAATACTACATCCGGGATAAAAACCAGATATCCGTTACTCACACAATAGGACCAGTTAATGACAGTTGCTATCGGTGAAGGAATATTATACCGATTTAGATTATCACTCCGTTTCTCATAAAAATAGACTAACATCGGATACTTCTGGGAAGGATCAAAATTCTCCGGTTTACACAAAATTCCTTGCAGGGAATCTTTAGCGAAACTTTCCCATTCCACTAATTCCGAAGTACCCCAAAGATAGGATTGCTGTATACTATCAGACACCGATAGTTTTTCAATCTCTGTGAAGAGACTGTCGGATTTATATACCTCAGGATACTCGGTAAAACTTTGTCTTCTCCAGATGCAATGTGACCGATCTTCCGAAAACTTCAAATTTTTATACAGATGGTCACTAAACACCAACTGCATACAATCCCCGGTAGGGGTCAACACATAATAACCCGATTTTTTGGTTCTATGCTGAAAAGCTTCCAGATATAAATTGGCCTTCAAATCTATATACCTTTCATCATCTTTTCGCTTTATATAGCGGAACCGGATACCGGCTTTCCGTCCCATTCCCTTAGTCAGGCAACAGGGAGCATCATGCCCGGCAGCATCGATCGCCCACAGATCCGTTTTACTATGGATCAATACCGTATGCCCCTTATCGGTCCAGCCAGCAAGTCCGAAATTTGTCACATGCATAGGGATATCCTGTTCATCATTATAAAAGATATCGTCTATTTCTGCCGTCAGATTTTTTTTCGTCAAAGTCTTGGTATCCATACTATACCAACAGCTGTCCGTAATTTCAAACCACACGACATATTTTTTATCTACCGATATGGTCGGCAGATAAAAGCTTTTCCGAAGAATAAGTTGTTTGTTTCCTGTCTTTATATCCACCAGATAAGAATCATACTGAGAGGCCGGTTTGTATACCTCTTCTCTTAGGTAGTTCAGATTATTAAAACCGAGCGTCAGATCTTCAACTTCTCCCTGAGGAAACTGAAAATAAGGCATATCCTCATCAGACAACACAACGACCCGTTTCTTCTTCAGGTCATACTGACAAAACTTCGATTTCCGAATCTGATCCGGATGCAGACGGTTCATCGTAGGAATATATGGAGCATCCCATTTCCACATCGACAAATCCGATTTCACTTTCTGCCTGGTAGTATCCCCGACGTCACTTACAGAATTTTTGATTTTAAAATATAACCGATCCCCTGATTCGGAAAATTGCAAAGCCCCTTCAGCCAATTTTCCAAAACCTTCCGGTAAAAGAGCTGAACCCGGAATAATCGAGTCACAAGGCTTAAACTTCGGAAGTTCGAAGATAACGACCGACTTTATCGTATCTTTCTTTGAAATGGTCCGTTTTAAAACCGCCAGTTTATCCAATTTAGGATTAAAACAAGCAGCAGTAAAGTCAAAATTGCCATCATATACCGGATCCAATCGTCTCAGTTGTTTATTATTTAAATCATACACAGAAACAAATAAACTGGAATCCTTTTTCTGACTCAATAGAAGATAAGCTCCATCTCCGGCATATTTGTAAGAAACAACATTTGTAAACCGAACAGAATCACCGGCAGACAGAGAAAATAAGGTCAGGTCAGTAAGCGGATATTTAATCCCTGTATTCAAGACCGTGGTATCAGTCACCTTTCTGGTCAGATGTAACATGGCCTCTCTTCCCGGAATGAAATAGGCAGAAGTCACCTCCGGAATAAAAGCAGTGTCTTTTGTCTCCAAATTCATCCAATAATTGAGTTTCGATGACTTATTGTCCTTATCGTACAACTCATAACAGGCAAATTTGGAGTCAGGGCTAAATTTCAGATTTCTGCCCCTGACGATCGTATCCGTTGCAGACTCCCCATGTATCACGATTCTCCTACATCCCATCTTATTTCTCTGTTCATAGGCTACCCATCGTCCATCAGGAGAAATACACTCCGACTGCAAGTATAACCACTCTTCATACGCCCGTTCATCGAGCGCTTTTTTTTCCTGTCCGGACAAAGCAGAAGCCGAACAGATCATCCATAATACCCAAAATATAACCATATATTATTTACCTATTAACTCCATTAAACTTCAAAAGTCATTACCCGTAATCCGATTATCTGGGATACACAGGAATAGATGGATTAGCAGAGATAACAGCCGGTGGCAGAGGTAAAACATAACGTTCATCATTTGCCGGTAAAGAATATCTGTATTCCCCGACGGTATGCAAAATATCTTTCTTAAACGGTTCTTCCCGGTTTAATCTTTTCAAATCTACCAGTCTTAGGGAGCCTCCCTGAAGGGCAAACTCCCGTCTGCGTTCGTCCAAAGTCAATCTCAACGCTTCCTGAACAGTAGTTCTGGGTAAAGGCACATTTCCAACTATTCTTTTATCCCGGATGCGATCCAGTATCGTCAGGCATTGTTCCATTTCGTCCGATCTGGCATAACATTCTGCCAGAATCAGAAAAAATTCTGTACTATTCATACCCAGGTTTGGCTGAGTATAAGCGACCCACATACTCTTACCCGGAAACTGATATGTATTATTATACAATTTAAAGGTATCATCGGCATAGTTGAGTACTCTGCGCTGATCTACAGCACCTGCCGGCAAATCACGCCGATACAATGCTTTCAAATCTTCACTGGCATACACATTCCGTGACAAAGAAAGAAAATCCGTTCCATACCGGGCATAAATAGCTTCGGGATTATCTTCCGGTAAAGGATAAACTTCTCCGGTCTCTTCATTCCATATCCGTCCCATCCCATTCGCTTTCGGATTGATACTATACGCTGTCAGATCTATCAATTGCAGCTGATCTTGATCTACCTTCAAAGCAGCGGTCAAAGCATCGCCGTATTTTCCCATATAAAGGTATAGTTTCGCAGTAAACGCATACAAGAATTGTTTAGAAGCCCTGAAAGGAGTCGCAGCCTCATCGGGAATATAAGGTAAAGCCTCCTTCAAATCCTTAAAAATCTGATCGTATACAGCTTGTACACTATTTCTTTTATATACTTTATTAATATCTTCAGATAGTATAACCGGTACTCCCAAATCACTATTTGCCGTAACCGAATCATAATGTTTAGCATATACATTCACCAAAGATAAATATTCGAACGCCCTGCATACCTTCGCCTCAGCAATCAAAGCCTGCTTCTCTTTTTCGGTAGCATCCTGACAGGTACCCACATTATTGATCACCACATTGAAAGTATAGATCCTTTTATATGCTTTCTCATAAAAAGCATCGGAAGCTCCGCCACTGAAAATCGGGCCATGGGCAAAAGCATACAAATTCTGTGAAGCTTCCTGAGCCTGTTCAAACTGTCCAAAGGGCACCGAATTATCTCCTAGTAAAATATCGTCTGTTATATAAGATACAAATCCAGCATCTGCATACATCATATCTTTATGATTCAATAAACGGAGATAATCATCATAGTATTCGGGAATCTGAATCCCTTTCGGTTTGATATCCAAAAAACGGTCACATGAAACGGATATCCCCACCAAAAGTAAAAACATCATTAATTTTATAGTGTTCATCATCATAGATTTTAAAAATTAAAAATGAAGTGCCAATCCGAAAGTATAGTTAACAGGCTCTTTTTCCCCTCTCGAGGGCGACAAAGTAATACCTGTCCAGGCTTCAGGATCCAATCCCTGATCATTAGCAACCCATTTCCAGACATTTTGCACCTGAAAAGTCATATTCATCTCTTTAATGAAAGTATTTTTAATCCATTTCGCCGGCAACTGATACGCCAGAATGATTTCATTCAATTTGATATAGTCCGCTTTTTGAATATGTTTATCAGCAGCTTTCCATAAATTCTGAATATTTGCATTAGCCGATTGTTTAAAAGCAGGAGTCGTTTCCGGGTTATTTTCATCTCCCGGTTTTCTCCAGAAATTGGCAGACAGTTTGTCCATATTAGTTGAATAACCGGTTCCGACTAAATACTGGCCGAATACACCCCGCATGACATGCCCACCATAATAAGTGAACAATAACGACAAGGAAATCCCTATATACTGTAAGCTATTCGATAAAGAAGCGGCATAGGGAGGCGTTGTAACTCCCGAATATACCAGATCCTCTGTTTTCAGGTCAGCAAAAGATTTTACTATATTCCCGTCCTTATCATAAGCCTGAGGCTGGCCCTGCTCATCCAATCCTGCCCATCTGACACTATACAAACTATTCATCGGCCGGCCTTCCCGAATCTGGCCACCATTTACATAATAAATGGCATCATTTCTGGTATTTTCAATACGGGTAAGTTTATTTTTATTATAACTAAAATTCAACATAGACTTCCAGACAAAATCTTTAACGGCAATATTAACCGTATTCAAATGAATTTCTACCCCCCGGTTATACATATCTCCATAATTCACCATCAGTGAATTCCATCCATATGTAGGATCTCCTGTCTTATTATACAACAAGTCCGTTGTATTTTTATTATAAAATTCTATACTCCCTCCTAGTCTGGATTGCAACAAATCAAAGTCGACACCAATATTGACTACAGCTGTTTTCTCCCACCTTAAACCGGAATTAGGCGGATAAGTGACATAGGATGAATAGTCGTTAATCCATCCGTTTACCCCACCGTCCGACACCGTCAAAAAAGGCCCGCTCATTTTGGCCACATTTCCGTTTATTCCATAAGTAGCCCTGAACGCAAGTCTATCGATCCAAGACACCTGCTCAGGGCCTAACAACCGATATTGTGCCCCCACAGACCATAACGGACGATATTGATATTTGGGATCGGTTCCGAACAAGTTCGACTGATCGATGCGCATACTGGCCGTAAGTGATAACTTATCGTCAAAAGTATAGGAAGCATTCCCATAAAAAGAGACATACCTATTTTCTACAAAATGAAAGCCCTGCCCCTGTGAGTTATAAGTAAATTGCCCACCTAAAGCTTCTGTACCGGTCAGGGTCTTTCCCAATAATTTTTCATCCAACACTTTATACGAAAGACTATGGTCATCATATCCGACTTTATAGGTTTTTGTCGACGAATTCTTCACCGCCCTTCTTTCTGCACCGGCAATTACGGATATACTATGCTTATCCTTATACACCTTATTAAAATTCAACTGTCCTCTTAAAGTATAGGAATCCCGATCACCCCTATTTTCTATAATCTGTCCACCCACAGGAATATTCTGAACAATTTCGTTATCGATGATCTGCGTAGCATTATTCACCATATTTCTGACAAACCACGAATCTTTATCATACAGATTTTTGGTATAAACAAAACCAAAATCCTGCTGATATCTCAAATCTAAAGTCAGCCCTTCGATGATTTTCAAATTCAAGTTCAAATTCAAATTTAAATAAGAATCTTTTGATTCATATCTTTGCTTATGCAATTCTTCCAAAGGATAATAGCTTTCGTCCAATAAGCCTAACCCATTCAACCGATCCAATTCTCCCTGAGATTTAGCCTGATACCAAGGTAGTTGGTTTCCCTCCTCGTCTTTCAATAAGAGATAAGACGCCTTGCTACTTCCTGTCAGCACACTCATTCCGGAAAATCCGTTATCGTAATCGGCCCGTTTTAAACTACCCAATACCCCCAAATCCGCTTTCAACCAATCAAAAAAATGAAACGTATTTTTCAGGTTAAAACCGATCCTTTCATCACTTTGTGCTTTCTCATAAGGCAGATTTTTCATATAATTGAAAGAAAGAGCATAATTATATTTTTTCACTCCACCATACACCGATAAATTATGCTGATGGACAATGGCAGGTACCCGCAAAAACTCATCTATCACCTGTTGGCGACGATCTCTCTCCCTGTATACATTCAACTGTTTTTCCAATTCTTCTTCGCTAATCAGGTTTTCCTTTCGATCAAACAAAAGATCCCTGACTTCGTTTACGTAATATCCGGCAGGACGGGTCCCCGGATTCAGATTAAAAAGTTCTTGCTGAAAATCGACAAACTCCGAACTACTCATCAGGTTATAATAATCTGTATCCGGCAGCGGAGTCAGTTTTATCGAACCGTTATAAGACACACGGGTAGGAGCATCCGCTCCACTACGAGTGGTGATAACAATAACTCCATTGGCAGACCTCGCCCCATAAATTGAAGCGGCGCTAGCATCTTTCAACAAGGTAACATTCACAATATCAGAAGGATTTATCGCTTCAAGACTACCTTCATACGGAACACCGTCTACTACATATAATGGAGTTTCATTTCCTGAAATCGTAGAAGTTCCTCGAATCTGAAGTTTTCCTTTATAGGAAGTCAGTCCGGCAACCATTCCCTCCAAACGATTCATAATGCCGGTTTGCAGTTTATGCTGGATATCTTTTTGATTGATAACAGTAAACGAACCAGCAGCTCTTTCCCGCGAAATAGTCTGATACCCGGTAACGATCACCTCGTCCAATTCTGTAAGTTCTTCTTTCAAACGTATAACTAACTCCGATTCATCGTCAATTTGTACTTCCAGGGTCTCCATCCCCAAAAAAGAAAATACCAGTATTCCCCCTACTGCTTCCTCGATTTCAAAACGTCCATCGACATCAGTGGTGACTGCTGCCGGAGTAGTTTTCGACCGAATCACCACACCGGGTAAAGGTGAACCGTCAGACTCACTATATACGACTCCTCTTACCCAATTTTTCTCTTCTTCTTGTGGTGATTTGGTTTTAAACGAAGACGGAGAAATAATAATCTGCTCGCCTATGATCTGAAAACTCAATTTCAGTCCGGACAAGAGCTGATGTAGAACTTCTTTCAAATCGGCTTTTACATCGATAGAAACTTTTCTGTTTACATCCACCAACGAATTATTGTAAACGAAGGTATAATCGGTTTGCCGTTGTATCTCATTAAAAACCGATTTCAAGGGTTGATCTTTCATATGAAGTTCAACCTGCAACACTCGTTGCTCACTTCCTGAAAACATTTTTCCTCTGGGTATAGCCTGTAAATCACCCATACAACAAAGTAGTATAAAACCGACTAACAGTCCAGTCAACTGTCTGAGAGGGATTCTGTTCATAATAAATACATTTTAAATTACATTCACTATACAGTCCATCCAGTCCCCTCCCCTGAAAAAAAATGAAATATTTTACAATTTTAATCTAACAAGCGTATCATTGATTTGATAATCAATATCGGACGATATTTTCAATACATTCAAAACCCGGTCCAAAGATTCCGATTTAAAAGTCGCTGTAAAACGATAAGCCAATAATTCTTTATTTTCAACCTCTATCTGCACCCCATACCATCTTTCCAATCTTTTAACGACCTCAGACATGAGGGTATTATCAAAAATCAGCAAACCCTCTTTCCAGGCAATACTGTTATATATGACCGGACACCCTTTTTCCGGGATAGCTTCGGATAAGTCATAAATGGTGACTTCTTCATTCTGTTGGACTTTGATCACCCGCTTGTTGTTCGGATCGAGGATATCCAACTTGCCGGATACCAAAAGGAGTTTTATATTATCATCGTTAGCATAAGTAGTCAGATTGAATTCTGTTCCGACAACCTGCACTACCACATTATTTTTACAAGTAATATACATCGGCCACCGGGGATTCGACTTGACTTTAAAATAAGCTTCTCCTTCCAAACGGATCTTCCGATTCAAAGTATCGAACTGTGCAGGAAAACTAACCCGGGAATCACTGTTCAGCCACACTTCACTTCCGTCAGGCAGAGTAACAAAACCTTTAACGCCAGTATTCACCTTATATTCGACTAAAGCTTCTTGTTGAGTAAACAACCCGGTATCAGGCATAGTTGCAATTATCTTTTCGTATTCAGTATCTTGGTTCAACAACTGCAATACATTATATAATACCAAAGGAAAGAAAAGTATAGCAGCTACCCTGGTAATCACTCCCCACACAGTGACTTTACGCTTATTTCCCCTTGGTGCCACCCGTTCCTCATAGGTCGAGTCCATAGACAAAGTATATGGAAGATTTTTCAATGCAGCCCGGGTCTTTAACCGGATATACTCCCGTTTATTCTCTTCGCTTTCTACAATCCATTCTACAACTTCCTTTCTTTCTGTCCCGGAAGCTATTCCATCGATATATTTTTCCAATAATTTCCTATCCATCATTTATAAACCTTTAAACTTTTCAGACAGCTATTTTAATCTGTTATCTGTCATCAGCCCGTTTATTATTTTCCATTTATTTTAATAAGCTACATGATATACATTCCCCCAAGCTTTTTCCCCTGAAAAAATAGAGTTATTTTACCAAAATAGAAAAAAATACATATAATCTTTCAATCTCTTTTTAAACACTTGTAAAGCTATTCTAATGCGATATTCCACTATTTTTTTGGTAATTCCTTTTTTTTGAGCAATTTCCTCATAACTCAAACCACATTCCCGGCTTAATATAAAACTTTCAGCTACTTTTTCAGGTAATTCGAGGTACACTTTTCTGATCAACTCCTTTAATTCCAAAGCTTGAATATCCTGCACCAAATCCGGATCATTCATTGCTTCAATTGCAATTGCCAACTCGTTCTTCTCCCATTCAGTCCGGGTTTGATTAATTTTCAATGCCATTTCATTTAAAGCCCTGTTTCTGGCAATGGTAAAAATATATGCCCGTATATTCCCTGCAGCATCTATCTGTTCTCTTTTTTGCCACAATGCAATAAAAGATTCCTGAGCAACATCTTGCGCAAGCAAACTATTCCTCAGATACCGATTTAGAAAGGTTACGACATTATTATATTCTGCCCGAAAGAAAAGTTCGAATGCCGCTTCATCCCCCTCCTTTATGGATTTCGCTAACAAAGCATTTTGCTTCATAACACCACGAATTTTTGACCCTCACAGACAAAAGTATACTTTTTCTTTGAACAAGAAACATTTATCTATACCAAAACTTAGTAGCATTACCCGGAACCTCTGTCCGGATGCCCTCAAACACCGATCGACTTTATTGTCGATGGGGCCACGTCTACGTTTAACTTTTGTTTTTCATAGACTTGGGGAAATTGTTACTTTTACCGAAAATTATATGATTACTTCTATCCTGGCCATGGTATCCAGGAAGGGCAGACAGAAAAAAACGAATATCATATATTGATTACTAATCCCCCATCCGGTTAAAACGGTAAGAGAAGGAAAGCATATAATAATCCTGCGTACTAGTCGAACTATCCATCCGGGTGTACAAATCGGTTACGGAATAGTGCACCTGGCTCCGGTCACGGAAGATATCGTTGGCCCGGAATACCAATTCGGCCTGTTTCTTTTTACCGAATTTCTTACCCAATTCAAGGTTCAGACGATTATTCGACTGGATGGTCACTGTCCCTGTTTTGTTCCAATAATAAGTATAAAAATAGTCTCCTCCCACAAAAAAACCTTTCCAGAAAAGCCACCTGCAATTGGCCATTACCGTCTCTTCGAGATTCTGAGCTTTACCGGTGGATGAATTCCGGGAATGGGAATAGCTTGTAGCATGCCGGCAATAAAAGTCGAAATTCTCCGATAAGTCGGTATTGACGCCGATACTGATTTGTCCCCGATGCATCTGAGTGACATTCTGCTGATCATCGTAAATCGAGGGTTGATGCGAATAACTGTAATCTCCCCCGAAATCCAAATGGATTTTTTTCACCGGCATCGAATAATTGGTATGTACATTCATACTCCACATCCCATTCAAATTCACCGGCATGGTCAACGAACCTCCCTTCGACACCAAATATCCATCGATCAAGGTGTCTTTACCGATAAATTTTACATTGGAAGAGATCTGATTGATCGTCTGCTGTACATCGAAATTAGCCCAGAAAAACCGGGAATTCATCGGTTCCGAACTGGTATACCTCATCGAAAGATGATGCGAATAAGACTTTTTCAATCCAGGATTTCCCTTAGATACTTGTAAGGGATTGCTGACATTCAATACATCCTGCAATTGCACGGCCGACGGAGAAGAAGTATTTCCATTGTAGTTGACACTGACATTCCGTTTTTCACTCATCCGGTAGGATAGCTCTGCCCGGGGTGAAATATCGAGATAGTTGGATCCGACCAAAGAATCGGGCTTCCCGATAAACCTGTTCCGGTTTTCCATCTGCATCAGACGCAACGAACCACCCCCGTTCAGCGTAACTTTCTCTTTATGATAATTATAATTTACCCCGAAATTCTGACTGACTTGTTTATTGATCGATTTATTCGTTAAGGCCGTATCTATCCCGATCAGCTCTTCGAATACGGCATCCCGGTAAGCCAGGCTATGCCGGTCCGACTGATCTTTACTCGTCAGGAAATGATAATTGAAGCTAATACGCGCAAACTTCGTCAAAGGCTCGGAATAAGACAATCCGGTACCCATTCATTATCGTTTTTCTGAAAACGCAAACTATCTCCCCGCTCGGTTATTTTCTCGTGTATATGCTGATAATCGCCGGAATTCGATTCATTATACCCTCCACTGAATTGAAACGTCAAGGTACGTCCTGTCTTTTTAAAAGCATGCATCCACGAGAAATTACCTCCTGCCCGTTTACTATCGTTTTTATTGATGGCTTTCGTTTCTGTTCGATTTAAGGTATCCCCGTTTTCCATACTGCTATTCCAGGACAAACTCTCCTGATTTCCCCGGGAAATAGTAAAATCAGGATTGAACCGGATCCGGTTCTTGTCATTGATCTTGTAATCCAGACTAAAATTAATTCCATGACTTTGATTATCCGAGTTCGAATGACTCTCATTATCGTACACGCGGCTTTCATAATTCCCGGTAGGCAAATATTCCTGACGGGAAAGGGAAGCAGAATTATTTACGTTCGCGTTCCAACGGTAATTTCCGCTCACCTGCAGTTTCTTATTGATCTGTGACGAATAATTACCCCAAAGTCCATGGTTCTTATTTTTGTTCCCTTCATCCCGGTAACGGGCATCCGGCAAGTCGTTCAAGGCCATCCGGCCGGCATTTCCGCTAAAAGTAATCTTTCGTTTCCGGTCGAATAAATTCAACGATACAGAAGCAGAATAGGATTTATCTTTCACCTTTTCCAGCCCATAAGCCAGTTCGCCGCGTCCGAACACCTTCATCTGGTTGGGATTCCGGGTTTCGATATTCAATGTACGTGATTTACTCCCATCGTCATAACCCGAGAATTTAGCCTCCTCACTTTTATCATCGTACATTTTTATACGGGCAACGAGTTTAGCCGGAAGATTCTTCAAAGCTGCAGCAGGATCATTGATCGCATATTCCATCCCATCGATGGTGATTTTTTTCACTTCCTGCCCCTGGGCCATAATTTTCCCGTCTACAATCTCGAAACCCGGCAATTTCTTCAACAGTTTTTCCAGATCGGCATCTTCAGCCAAGTGGACAGCCGCCGCATTGAACTGTAAGGTATCTCCTTTCTGCACAGTGAGCGGAGGCCGTGCCGATACCACCACTTCGTCGAGAATAAGTGCTTTCAGGGAAATGTCCCCGACAGCAGTATGTCCTTCCAACACAACTTTTTGTTCCAACGGCCGGAAACCGACAAAAGAGACTTTCAGCCACTGTTCGCCAGCCGGTAATTTCCCGACATCGAATTTTCCCAGCGAATCTGTAACAGCTACCAAAATTCGCTTTATCCCTAAAAAAATATGAGCGCCAGGGAGAGGCTTCCCATCCTCTCCGCTGACCACTCTGCCCGATAAACGGCAAGAGACCGAATCCGACAATACCTGAGCCTTTAAACTGCCTCCCAAGCACAGCAGACAAAGCAACCATACTATCTTCATCGTCCTCTGTCTTTTATCGTTTTTCTGAAACAGAGGGAGGGACCGCCCGTTCGGCCACACCTCGTTTATAATTCGGACGGCTGCTCATCACAAAGTGTAAATCCGCTCCATCCTTAATATCATTATAGGTTATATACGACTTATCGTACTTCTTCCCGTTCAGATATACTTCTTTCACAAACACATTTTTAGCCGACCAATTCTTGGTAGTCATCCGAAGATGTTTACCGTTGCTCATCTTCATATCGACCGCAGCAAGCCCGGGAGAACCCAGATTATACACATTGCTGGACGGAGCTGTCGGATAGAATCCCATGGTATTGAATATATACCAGGCCGACATCTGTCCGCAATCGTCATTTCCACTGAGTGCATCCGGCTTATTCCCATAAAAGGTATCCATGATATAACGCACCTTCTCCTGGCATTTCCAGGGTTGTTTCAGGTAATTATAGAAATACAGGATCTGATGGCAAGGCTCATTACCATGCCAGTAAGCCCCTACCCGTCCCTGAATATCGTGTGCTCCGGGGATATTATCGGCCATCTGGGTAACGAACATCGAATCGAGGCGTTCCCGGAGCAAATCTTCTCCGGCTTCATTGATATACCCCTGCACATCATGAGGAACATACCAGGTGTACTGTAAGGTGAAACCTTCGGTAATATCCCCCCAGCCATTGACAGATCCCGGACCTTGATAAGCGATCGGAGCGAAAGGAGTGCGCCAGTTGCCTTTACTATCCCGGCCACGCATATATTTCGTCCCGGGATCGATCAGGTTTTTATAAGATAAAGCCCGCTTCATGAAAAATTCATAATCTTCGGTTTTTCCAAGCTTTTGAGCCACCTGAGCAATACAATAATCGTCATAGGCATATTCGAGGCTCTTGGATACCGATTCTTTCTCCTTATCGAAAGGGACCCAACCTAACTCGGTATATTCCGGCAGACAATCATAGTTGGGATTAGTCGCCGTAGTCTTCATCGCCTCGTAAGCCCGTTCATAATCGAATCCCTTCACATCTTTCATGATGGCATCGGCAATCACCGATACAGCATGATATCCGATCATACACCAGGTTTCGTTGCCATAAAACGACCAGACCGGCAACATATGTTCGACACTCTTGTCATAATGGGCCAGCATCGAGTTGACGATATCGGCATTGATATCCCGTTGCACCAGATTGAATAAGGGATGTAATGCCCGGTAAGTATCCCACAAAGAAAAGACGGTATAATTGGTAAAACCCTCTGCTTGACCGATATTTTTATCCAACTCTCTAAACTTCCCGTCTGCATCCTGAAAGATAAAGGGATGCAGGAAAGCATGATAGACCGACGTATAAAAAGTCTCCCTCTGTTCGGGCGTAGCCTCGATCTTAAATTTCGACAACTGCCCTTCCCACAGTTTTTCGCCTTCAGCTTTCAGGCTTGCAAAAGTTTTTCCTTCCAATTCCTGCATATTCAGTTTCGCCCCATCACTGCTCACTGCCGAGACAGCGGTCTTCACCGTAACCACTTCTCCCTGACGGGTCGGGAAACGCATCCAGAAACGCAGGTCTTTTCCCCAGGCTTCGAGACTACTCCGGAAACGGTTAGTATTGTATTTCACCGGAATAGTATCCTGCATAATTCCAAAATCCCGGAAAGGTTTAGAAAATACAGCCGTAAAATAAACATGCCGTTCCGGTCCCCACCCTTTTACCAATTTATAACCGACAAGGGTCGAATCGTTCTCCACCCGAAGATTGCTCCAGGGACAACTCTGCCACAAGGTATGGTTCATGTCCAGCAGGATAAAAGAACTGTCCGACTCGGGATAGGTAAACTGCAGGATTCCGCTTCTAATCCCTGAAGTCATTTCTGCTTTTACCCCATAATCCAGCAGGTCTACGCCATAATAGTCGGGACTGGCCCATTCCTGTTCATGGCTATAGCGGGAACGATAACCGGTATCCGGATTTTCATGCGTCCCCGGAGTGAAATGAATCTTTCCGGTCCCGGGCATGAACAAAAAATCGCCCAAATCGGGGATACCGGTTCCGCTTAGGTGAGTCAGGCTAAAACCCAACAGCGTTTTATGATCGTATTTATATCCGGCTGCCGCATCGTAATAATCGGCATCCGTATCCGGGCTGATCTGAATACCTCCGAAAGGAATTTGTGCCCCGGGATAGGTATTTCCATACCCCGAAGTACCCACCAGCGGCCGTACATAAGAAATCAAAGGCTGTTGCTGTGCACTCACCGTCGCAAAAGCCAACAATCCGCCGACGGTAACCATAAATTGCAATACTTTTTTCATATAAAACATTTTATCCGTTTCTATTTCGTCATCGAATAGGGCTTTTGTTCTTCGGTGAACACTCTTTTCTTATTCGGCGTACTGCTCATTTCAAAAAAGAGCTCTCCACCGTTACAAATATCCTGATGAGTCAGATAAGCTTTATCGTATTCCCGTCCATTCAGTTTCACCGATTTGACATAACGGTTTTTAGCACTGACTTTCGGAGCTTTGATCACCAGATCTTTCCCATTTTCCAAATGTACGGTCATTTCCTTCAGATAAGGAGCTCCCAGTACATACTGGTCGGATCCGGGACATACGGGATAGAATCCCATAGCCGTAAAAATATACCAGGCGGACATCTGCCCGCAATCATCGTTACCACACAACCCGTCGATATTATTGCGATACATCCGATCCATAATTTCCCGCAGGCGGTATTGGGTTTTCCAAGGTTGAGAAGTCCACATATACAGATAAGGAATATGCTGGCTGGGTTCGTTACCATGCACATAATTACCCATCAAACCTTCTTTGGTAATATCCTCGGTATTTTCGTAGTATTTTGCCGGCAATTCCATGGTAAACAAAGAATCCAACCGCTCGATAAAGCGTTTGTCTCCTCCCATAAAAGCCTTCAGGCCATTCACATCCTGAGGTACATAAAAAGAGTAATTCCAGGAATTACCTTCGATAAACCCTTGGCCATGAGTATCCAGCACATCGAATTTTTCCTTCATCTGTCCGGCAGCATTCTTCGGCCGGATAAAACCCAAACGCTCGTCCACCAGATGTTTATAGGCTCCGGCCCGCTTCAGGTAAGTAT
>OBAE01001040.1_pt1 | contig 16076 bp, 11 predicted proteins | sample 1517641 | NCBI WGS metagenome assembly OBAE01 (sample SAMN04571701, study PRJEB22368) | human gut metagenome | biome: human gut; material: stool | host: Homo sapiens | place: Luxembourg | collected 2012-08-30 | reverse complement strand
CGCCGTATTTCAGCGCATCCTCATCCATCAGGTAGCGGCAGTTGTGATGGGGGAAGGTAATACCCTTTTCCTCACTGCGGGCTCCCAGCTCCACAAAAAAGCCAGGACAGTCTTCCTGCAGAGCGGAGAAATCCTCACCGGGCATCAGGGGATCGATCTCCAGCACAGCGCTTTCGCCGAAATGCTCCTCAATGACCTTGCGGCTGGAAGCCGTCAGGGCCTTGTCATTCATTACGGAGGCATAGCCCAGGGTGAACTTGAAATCGCAGTCCGCACCGTGAGCCGCGCAGATGCCGCGGGCAAGCTCCTCCATCAGCTTGGGGAGCCGCTCCCGGGTCTCCTTGCTGAAGGTTCGGGTGGAACCGGTGATGGCCACCTCACCGGGGATGATATTATACGCCTCTCCGGCATGGATCATGCACACGGACACCACGGCAGGCTCCACCGCCTGGATACGCCGGGAAACCAGGGTCTGCAAGGCTCCCACGATCTCACCGGCGATGACGATGGGGTCCACACAGGTCTCCGGGAACGCGGAGTGGCCCCCCTTGCCGATGACCCGGATGTCAAAGCGGTCGGTGGCGCTGGTGAGGGCGCCGGGCCGGACACCGAAGGTGCCCGTAGGGAAGTTGGAGCTCAGGTGCATGCCGTACAGCTCGTCTACCCCCTTCATCACGCCGGCCTTCAGCATTTCCACCGCGCCGCCGGGAGGCAGCTCCTCCGCATGCTGGAACAGGAACCGCACCTCGCCCTTGAGGCTGGTCCGCTCCGCCGCAAGCAGCTTAGCTGCCGCAAGCTGCATGGCCGCATGGCCATCGTGGCCGCAGGCATGCATGACACCGGACACTGTGGAGGCATAGGGCAGCCCCGTCTCCTCCTGAATGGGAAGCGCGTCAATATCCGCCCGCAGGGCCAGTACCGGACCGGGCTGGGCCCCTTTCAGCACCGCTACCACGCCTGTTTTGGTGGGAAATTCCAACGTCAGACCCGGGATCTTTTTCAGTTCCTCCGTCAGGTAAGCCGTTGTATGGACCTCCTGAAAGGAAAGCTCCGGGTTCTGATGCATATGGCGCCGCCAAGCGATTATATCAGGCTCCAGCGCCAGGACCTCTTCTGAAATCATATTCATTACTCCTATTCTCAAGGGGTGTTCCAATCGTTCAACTTGTATGAAACAACCGCAATTCCCGTTTAAAATTATGGTATGGTATGACCTTGACTTTTTTCCCCAGAAAGATATCATTAAAATGTCTTATTTTTGACATACGAAATGGAGGGGAGCACCGCTGTGCTGAAAGATATCGCCGAAGCTATGCTGGGCAGACGCCCCTTTGACCTGGTAATCCGCAATGTGCAGATCGTCAATGTGTTCAGCGCCTCTATTGTAAGCGGATCTATCGGCATTGTCAACGGTCATATCGCCGGGGTTTTTGGCCCGGAAGAAGCGCTGGACAGCCGCCGGAGCATTGATGGCGGCAGCGCTTATGCCCTGCCTGGCTTCGTGGATTCCCACATGCATCTGGAGAGCAGCATGCTGACGCCGGAGCATTTTGCTCAGGTGGCCCTATCCTGCGGCACAACCACGGTATGCGCCGACCCCCATGAAATTGCCAATGTCCTTGGCATTGAGGGCGTCCGAGGTCTGGCAGATGCCTGCCGGTCCCTGCCCCTGCGGGTGCTGCTGACCGCCCCCTCCACCATTCCCTCCGCTCCCGGTCTGGAGGATTCCGGTTTTGATGTTGGCCCCGCTGAGATGGAGGCCCTGCTGGATATTCCCGGCGTGGCTGGATTGGGCGAGGTCATGGATTTCAACGCCGTCGCCGCCGGGGATGAGCGGATGCTCTCCGTCATCGAAGCTGCCGCCAACCACGGCGTTTTTCTGGACGGCCATGTCTCCGCCCTCACCGGCCGCCGCTTGCAAACTTTCCGGGCCATGGGCATCGACAGCGACCACACCGTTCCCTCTGCTGAAAAGCTCCGGGAGGAGCTGGCTCTGGGCTTCACGGTGCAGGTACAGGAATGCATGCTGAACCGGGAAATCGTCCAGGCCATGAATGATGCACCGGTGCAGGACCGCATCTGCCTGGTGACGGACGATGTTCCCCTCCCCCGGCTGATGCGTCAGGGGCATTTGAACTTTGTGGTGGAACGGGCCATCGAGCTGGGTCTTGACCCCATCCGGGCCATCCGGTATGCCACCATCAACCCCGCCGTTCGCCTGCGGCTGTATCACACAGGCGGCATCGCCCCCGGCATGGAGGCTGATATGCAGCTGGTGCAGGATCTGCGCCATCCCAGACCGGAGCTGGTGCTCCGGGCCGGAGAGATCGTCTGGGACCACGGCAGCTATCTGCCCCATACCGCCCCTTACCAGATCCCGGACCACCTGCGTAGCTCTGTTCATCTCCGTCCCGTGACGGAAGAGGACTTTGCCGTCACGGTGCCGGTACGCCCCGGCTTCTCCGGCGGCACCGCCGTGGTGAATCTGATCGGCCAGGATGGCGTCTCCATTCGCACCCAGCGGGTCCGGAAGGCCCTGCCCCTGTCCGCTGAAAGAGACGGCTTTGCCTGTCTGAAAACAGCTCCTTACTTAAAAATGGCAGTATTCAACCGCTACGGCCGGGATCAGCACGGCATCGGCCTGCTGACCGGCATGGACGGTGTCACCGGTGCCGCCGCACTGACCTACGGCCATGACTGCCACAACCTGACGGTCTACGGCGGTAATGACGCTGATATGGCTCTGGCGGCCAACACGCTCCGGGAATCCCAGGGTGGGCTCTGCACCGTGGAAAACGGCAAGGTACTGACCCTCATCCCGCTGCCTCTGGCGGGGCTGATGTGTGATCTGCCTCCGGAGGTACTGCTGGAGCAGATGGAACAGCTCCTGTCGGACTGCCGCCGCATGGGCTTCAACCATCAAAATCTGCTGACGTTCTTCACCCTTATGCCGCTGGCGGTTTCGCCGGAGCTGAAATGCACGGACCGGGGTCTGGTGGATGCGCTGCACAAGCGGCTTCTGCCTTTGATTGACGAGATAAAGGAGATAAGTTCGGATGGAACGTAAACACCGTGCACTGCTGCTGGCACTGCCCACCGTATTGACCCTGCTGTTTTTCTTCGTGGCACCGATGGTCTACATTCTGGTCCACACCCTGCATGAAAACGGCTTTTCCGATTTTGTGGATTTCTTCGGAGATCCTTTTTACCGCAACATCCTCTGGGTCACCCTCCGGGTGTCCCTGGTGTCCACCGCCATCTCCCTGGTGCTGGGCTATCCCACGGCTTTTTACATGGCCCGGACCAAGTCCCGTATGAAGCAGGTCATGATGATTGTGATCCTGTTTCCCTTTTTGGTCAGCGCCGTGGTCCGTTCCTACGGCTGGATGGTCATTCTGGGAACCAACGGCCTTTTGAACCAGCTGCTCCAGTCCTTGGGGCTCATCTCCGCCCCTCTGAAAATCCTGAACACGGAGACGGCGGTCATCATCGGTATGATCCACCTGCTGGTGCCCTATATGGTCCTCTCTCTGGTGGGGGTGCTCCAGAGCATTGACCCTAACGTGGAGTACGCGGCCTACAGCTTGGGTGCCTCTCCTCTGCAGACCTTTTCCAAGGTGGTGTTCCCCCTGAGCCTGCCGGGCATTATCTCTGGCTGCGTTCTGGTGTTCACTATGAGCATGACCTCTTACGTAACGCCCAAACTGCTGGGCGGCTCCAAGTTCCGGATGATGGCCACCATGGTGGTCCAGGAGATCAATGTGAATTTTGACTGGGGTGCGGCCTCCGCCATCAGCTATATTCTGCTGGCAGTGATTCTGCTGGTGCAGATCGCGGTGGTGCTGTGCACCTCCGGATATATGAAACGTATGGGAGGAGGAAAGTGATATGCGCGAAAAAGATGTGAATCTGCCCTGCCGGATCTTTGCCATTCTGGTGATGCTGTTCCTGCTGGCGCCTCTGGTGGTGATCGTCATCGCCTCCTTCACGCCCACAGCCCTCATCACCTTCCCGCCCCAGGGCTTCTCCCTGAAATGGTACGCCAATATCTTCGGTTCCTCCACCCACTTTATGGATGGTCTGGTGAACAGCCTGAAAATCGGTATTCTGGCCACAGCGGCGGATATTCTGCTGGGCGTCACGGCAGCCCTATCCGTCTGCCGGTACAGCTTTAAGGGCAAGGACGCCCTGCTGAACTACTACACCTCTCCCATGTATGTGCCCAGTGTGGCCTTCGCCTTTGTTCTGCTGCAGGTCTACAGCCAGATCGGCGGTGTGTCCGGTATGCTGCGCATTTTCATCGGCCATCTCATTATCATTCTGCCCTACATCGTGCGGAACACGGTGTCTGTACTCCATGTGTTCAACTGGACGCTGGAGGATGCGGCTACCTCCATGGGAGCCACCCCTATTCAGGTGTTCTTCAAGATCACCATTCCCTTGGCCCGGCCCGGCATCATGGCCGGTGCGCTGCTGGCTTTTTTGTATTCCTTTGACGAGGTGGCCCTGAGCAGCCTGCTCTCCACCCCGAGGTTCATCACCCTGCCCATCCGCATCATGAACTATATGGAGCTGACCTTCGATCCCACTCTGGCCGCCATCTCCACACTGCTGATCCTGGCATCTCTGGTTCTGATCGTACTGATGGAGAAGTTTGTAGGGTTGGACATGTTTGTTAAGTGAGAATGGAAAGGTGTAAACTATGGCTACTTTGGAATTACAGGGACTGACCAAGCGATTCGGCGAGTTCACCGCGGTGGATTCCATGAACCTGAAGGCTGCCGAAGGCGAGATGATCGCCCTGCTGGGCGGCAGCGGCTGCGGCAAGACCACCACACTGCGCATGATCGCCGGCTTTACTGAACCCACCGCCGGGCAGATCCTGGTGGACGGCAAAAACGTTTCCACTATCCCCCCCTACCGCCGCAATATCGGCATTTTCTTCCAGAATTACGCGCTGTTCCCCCACATGACGGTTTTTGAAAACGTGGCCTTTGGTCTGAAGCTCCAGAAGCTGCCCAAAAACGAGATCCGTGAGCGGGTGGAGCACATGCTCGCTCTGGTAAAGCTTACCGGCATGGACAAGCGTTATCCCCGGCAGCTCTCCGGCGGTCAGCAGCAGCGGGTGGCCCTGGCCCGGGCTCTGGTGACCCGTCCCTCCATTCTGCTGCTGGATGAGCCCCTCTCCAACCTGGACGCCAAGCTCCGGGTAGAGATGCAGGTGGAGATCAAGCGCATCCAGAAGGAGCTGGGCATCACCACCATCATCGTGACCCACGATCATGAGGAGGCCGTCTCCCTGGCGGACCGGGTCATCGTTATGAACGCCGGACACATTCTGCAGATCGGCAAGCCCCAGGAGGTTTTTGACCGGCCCGCCTCTCCCTTTATTGCAGACTTTATGGGCTTTTCCACCTTTCTTCACGGCATTGCCGCCGGAGCAGAGGGAGATATGCGCCTGATCCGCTGCGGTGCTCACACGCTCCAGGTCCCGGCAGAGGCCGCCCAGGAGCTGACTGAGGGCGACGCATGCATTCTGGCCATCCGCTCCGAAAACATCCGGACTGCGGAGCAGGAAGGTGTCAATACCGTCCGGGGCACCGTCAAAAGTGCCACCTACAAGGGTCATACCACCCGGCTGGAGGTCTCCGGCTGCTTTGAGGAAATGGTATACCCCGCTATCCACGAATATGCGGACGTGCAGGAGGGCAGTGAAGTTCTGCTTCACTTCCCCGCCCAGCATTTCTGTGTATATAAAGACATCAAATAAAATCTGGAGGATGTAAACAAAATGAAAAGCAAGCGCATTTTTACACTGATGCTGGCTCTGGTCATGACCCTGAGCCTGGCTGCCTGCGGCGGCAGCAAGCAGGAGGAGGCTCCTGCCGATAACGCCGGAAACGGCGAAGCAGCTGGCGATACTCAGGATTTCGGCGGCGCTGAACTGGTTGTTGCTACCTGGGGCTGGGCCGAGGCCGGTCTCAAGACCCTGGCCGCCGACTTTGAGTCCCAGTACAACTGCACCATCGTGGTGGACCCCACCAGCGGCAACGGCGACCGTCTCAACAAGCTGATGGCTGAGCAGAACGATCCCACCGCCGATGTGGCCCTGCTGACCAAGAGCTTTGCCCAGACCGGCAATGAGGCAGGCCTGTTTGAGAAGATCGACACCAACATCGTCACCAGCATCGGCGACCTGTATGACATCGCTGTCAACGCCGACGGCTACGGCCCCTGCTACTCCCTGTGCCGCTACGGCATCATGTACAATGCCGACGCCCTGGAGCAGGCCGGTCTGCCCGCCCCCACCTCCTATGAGGACCTGTTCGACGACCAGTATGCCCACATGGTGGCTCTGCCCGACATGACCTCCACCGCCGGCCCCTACATGCTGGTGGCTATGGCCGAGGCCATGGGCGGCAGCCAGGAGGATGTGACCCCCGCCATGGAGCTGATGCAGGAGAAGAAGGACAACATCGATCTGTGGTATTCCACCTCTTCCGACGTTGTCAACGCCTTCACCACCGGTGAGGCCAACATCGCCGTGTTCATGGACATCAATATGCCCAGCCTGACCGACAGCGGCCTGAACATGGTCTGGGTGGACGCCGCCGAGGGCTCCTTCTCCGCTCCCGCCACCGCCAACGTGGTGAAGAACTGCAAGAACCCTGAGCTGGCCCAGCTGTTTGTGGAATACCTCATCAGCAAGGACACCCAGGACAAGATCGCTGAGGTCATGAACGAGGCCCCCGTGAACAAGAACGCTACCATGGACGATTCCCTGAAGACCTATCTGGCCTTCGGCGACGAATCCATGAACGCCCTGAAGGAATTTGACGAGGCCTACATCACCGCCAACAAGGAAGCCTGGATCGATACCTTCCAGCGCACTGTTGCCGTTCAGTAATTTCCCCGACCATACAAAAACGGAGGAGACGCCCCGGCGTTTCCTCCGTTTTTTAAACAACTGACAAGGAGAAGAGCCTGCCATGAAGCTGACTGTCTTATCGGAAAACGCCGTTCTGTACCCCGGCCTTGAGGGGGAATTCGGCCTGTCCGTCTACTTGGAGGAGGGGGACACCCGCCTGCTGTTCGACGCCGGGGAGCGGGACGCCTGCCTGCGGAACGCGGAGAAGCTGGGCATCGACCTCCGGCGGGTCACTGCCGTGGCGTTCAGCCACAACCACCGGGATCACTGCGGTGGTTTTCTGCGCCTGGCGGAGCAGCTTCCGCCGGACGTACCCATTTATGCCCATAGCGGCTTTTTCATCCGGAAGTGGTGGGATCACCGGTGCGACCCGCCTCAGCAGGAAACCTATTCCCAGACGCTGGAGTTGGTAGGCCCGCCCATGGAGGCATCCTGGTTCTTCCAGCAGGGGCTGACCGGCTTCCGCTGCCTGGCAGATGACTGTATACAGATCGCTCCGCATGTGAATCTTCTGGGAAACTTTCCGGACCCCGGACCGGAAGAGGCGGTCCATCCCTCCTCGGTCATGGAGGGGCCGGACGGCCGCCTGGTGCCGGATACCTTCCCGGAGGAGCAGGTCTGTGTGGTGGATACCCCAGCAGGGCTGGTGGTACTCACCGGATGTGCCCACAACGGCATCCGCAACATTCTCTCCACGGTGGAACGGCGCTTCCCGGAGCGGCCCATCCAGGCCGTTTTCGGCGGCACCCACCTGGTCCCCCCGGACCCGGAACGCATTGCCCGGACGGCAGACTATTTCCGGCACAGCTCCATCACCTGTGCCGGTGTCTGTCACTGCACCGGCCCCATGGGTCTGGAAGTCTTTGCCCAAACAGTGCCCGCCTATCTGCCTACCGGCGCAGGCTTGGTATGGCAGACGCCCTCTTTCGCAAGGACATCCGCAGGCAGAAAAGAGAGTTGACCGCCATGCAGAGCCCGCAAGCTCAGGAATAAAACCCCCGGATACCTTATCCTCCCTGTCAGGGGAGCAAGGTATCCGGGGGTTTTATCTATTACGGAATCGGGCAGTTCTGCCTCGCTGTACGGTTTCTCACCGGATCATTCCCGCAAGGTAGGTGCGCTGCCAGATAAGCGCACATCCCGGGCAGAAACTCGTGGTGCTTCGGCAGAGGCCGTGCACCGGAGCGCAGCCGTCCGATGCGGGAGGGATTCATGCTGATTTCCCGTCCCAGCTGGCTGTTGGAAAGTTCCGCAATATTCATCAGTCCGTCAAATCGTTCGACAAACATGGTGATCTCTCCGCTTTTTTCTCCATTATATGACAGCTATCCGCACGAGCCAACAATTTTGGCACGGTTTGTGCCAAAAATCTGGCATGGTCATTCGAGCGCGTTCGCTTGTTTTTTTCCTCTTTCAGCCCGTATCCTATATAGGTAAGGAGGCACCCCCCCCCGGTTCCGCAGCGGATCATCAATTTCTTAACAAGCTCACTTAGCGCAAACTCTGTCTGTCAACTCTGCAAACGCCTTGTTTTTCATGTTCACGTATGGTAAAATACACAAATAGCCAGTCCCACCCCCGCATTTATTTTGCATTTTGACGGATTTTGGCCATCACTGCCAAACAATTCACTTCCGCTTCAAGGGCGGCAGCACCGCCGCGGTATAAATTCAGCCGGGACAAACCCATGGCTGAACTTCTTCTATATTCCTACATTTAAGGGAGGAAAGAAACTTATGAAACGAAGGATTTTGTCATCCCTGATGGCACTTGTGCTGTGTCTCACACTCCTTCCGGCAGCGGCCTATGCCGCCGGGGGCACGGCGGTCTATGTCAGCAGCAGCGGCAATGATGGAACCGGTGACGGCTCGGCGGACAAGCCCTTCGCCACGCTGGCCAAGGTGGTCGACGCAGCAGAGGACGGCGCGACGGTCTACGTCATGAACGACCTGACCATGACGGCGCCGCCCGTTTCAGACCTGTTGCAATCGCGAAAAAAATTGTCATTTTGACTAAGCTGACCCTTGCAGGCAAACCGACTTTATGCTATAATTTCCCCGTAGCTTCTGCGGGGTTTTACCGCAGTTGTAAATATGATCCATATCCGGTGGAAAGCGGTGAACGCCTATCAAGTAAATCAGCAAACATCCCTGAACCCCATCGCATCCCCCTGAACCCGGGTCCCGGATGGGACTCAAAAGAAATCGCGTGGAAAGAAGGTATAGATTTATGAAATGCAAACGACTATGCGCATGGCTCTTGTGTCTTGTCATGATGTTCTCCCTGCTGCCCGTTTCGGCCGCCGCAGCGGGCATCCCAGCGGAGTATGCACCAATTTTCAAATGGGCAGGTGGGCTCAGTAAGCGTAAAATCAATGTTGAACTGTTTTTCGAAAATGAGAGTTCTCCATTAGGAACAACCTCAAGCGAAGGAGAGGGCACGATTTGTAATATAAATGTACCGAATGGAAAAGAAATTTATAAGTCTGATGCATCTTCCGGGTGTTCCTTTGCAGCGAATAAGTTTACCTTTTGGGAAGTTTGGGACAAATCGGGAGACCTGAAGCTCTACACCCGCAGTACGGCGGGCCACACGGTCACAGTCAATTATGTTTTCAAGGATGCCAGCGGCAATACCAAAGCCCCTGTTACAAAGTCAGTCAAGTATAATGACACGGAAACCTTTGAACTTACTCAGGATCATTACGACTATACGATTAAGCACGAGTCCGGCGATGCGACTCACAAAGTCGACGCGTTTAACAGGCTCTCCGTGACCGGCGGTGCGGAGAATTCTGTTTTTACCGTGACCTACACGCCGAAGGACAATGTCATTACCATCGACCAGTATTATAACAATGGCACGATCCTCGCCAAGTGGGGCACAAACATCAAAGTCAACGGCCTCGATATCGTCGAGAACAACAAGCTGGAAAAGGGTGCGATCATTGACAACACTGAGCTGACGGACGCAACGGAGAAGTACCGGTTCCTGACGGTCGGCGGCAAGACGTACGACTTCTCTTATGCCCGCCAGATCCCTTACCCAGGTGAAAGCTCAGATATAAAGCTTGCCAAAGTTTGGTATGAGCGTGACACTGGTGAGTGGTATTATGCGCATTTGGACAACACGAAGCTTCCGCTTGTCAACAAGAGCGGTGTCAACTTCTGCTACAACACGCCCCACACCGAAGCCAGCGCGCACCATCAGTTCGACCAGTTCGTTGAGACTGTTGACCCCACCTGCACGGAGCAGGGCTATACCGTGTACAAGTGCAAATACTGCGGCATGACAAAGCAGGATGACTTTAAGAAGCCGCTCGATCATGACTGGGGCACCTATGTGCACGTTGAGGGTACGGATAAGGAGGCCAGCCAGCATCAGCAGGTCTGCAAGCGCTGCAGCGAAAAAGGTATTACAGAAAAATGCGAATTTGACCTCGCACCACCGAGACAGGAACGCATAAATGCAAACTTTGCCCCTATTCTTATACAGATGAGGTCACGCCGACCGAGACCCCTGTGTATGTCTATTTTAAGACGGTGCATTCCAAGGATGGAAATGTAAGGGTAAATGATGGCGATGGCGTTACCTATAACAATAATACCGGCGGCTGGGCAACGCTGGGCAAGCTGGTAACGACAACTGTTGTGACCGCAGATAAGAAGGACGTTCTGGGCGCTAAGGTAATTGCAAAAGATGGCTTCACCTACCATTCTGATAATAACCTGTTCGACTTAGATCTGATCGAATCCTGGGATGAACTGAAGGAGGAGAAGAACGGCGCGGCCGGTTATGTGGAAGAAGCACCCCTTGACAAGAAAGTCTGGCACCTGAACGGCAAGGTCAATGTCTATAAGCTGACCTATGACGCCAATCGGCCCACCGGTGTAACGGAAACTGTTACGGGGATGCCCGATTCTGCGTATTACCTGCCGAACTGGAACGCCCCGGTGAGCACAGATGATCCCACGCTGCAGGGCTATGACTTCGGAGGCTGGTATACGGAGGAGACGTGCGAAAACAAGGTTGAAAACACGGTTGCTGTAGCTGAAGATACGGTCCTCTATGCTAAGTGGACTCTGGCACAGCCTACTGCGGATCTGGTTGACGATGCCATCACGATTTATCACCAAGTCAATAGCGAGGCCGACTGGCACGGCGAGGATATCGGCGCCAATATGACATACAACTATACCGACACCAACACCAACGCCCATCCGGTCCCCAAGGCAGCCGACGCCAAGATCTCCTATAAGGCTGTTCTGGATATGAGCTATCTGGACTTCGGGTCAAACCCGCAGAACAGGACAGCTGTCGACACGATCAAGGCGATGGGTCAGGGACGTTCTATCTGGGAATATATGCAGAGCGCAGAGATCGCTATGTTCGCCGGCAGCGAGGTGAACCTGCACGTCAAGTTCGACGAAAAGCTGAATGTGACTAAGGGTAGCTTTGACAGTATTGAGCTTGCGAGTGACTGGTTCCGTCTCGCCGATGGTTACCAGAACGGCCTGACAAAAGATAGCAATGGCTACTGGACGATCCCCTGCGTGATTAAAGATGTAAAGGGGACTAATAACAGCCCCATCATCACCCTCTCCGGGATCACCCTGCCCCTGACTGATGCCGCGCAGGGCGAACTGAGCAGCGGCAAGGATCTGGAGGTCATTTCCGAGGGCTATATCGACGGTACGATCAAGATCTCTGCTTTTATTGCTTCGTACACGCTCAAGCTTGAAGGCAAGAGCAAGGACGAGCCTGCCGAAAATACCGCCAAGCTGAAGCTTGCCGTGCCCACCTACACCGTGACCTATACTGACGGTGCGAACGGCAGCGCATTTAAAGACCAGGTGTATTCTGGCCTTAAGAGCGGTGTTGCGACGCCTGCTTTTAACGGCACGCCCACCCGCAGCGGTTATACCTTCAATGGCTGGACCCCCGCTGTTGCGAAAACCGTGACCGGCGATGCCACTTACACGGCCACTTGGAGCCAAAACAGCAGTCACGACGATGACGACAAGTACTTCTTCGCCATTCAGAAGGTGGACGCGCAGGACGGCCACGCCCTGAACGACGCGAAGTTCAAGCTGTATCAGCTGGACAAGAACGACCGGATCGTCAACCGCAGAGTGGTCGAGACCAGACAGCAGAGCAGCAAAAACGGCATCGCCCTGTTCGGCGTGGACAACAAGAACTCCTATGACGGCATCTGGTACTATGCGGAGGTCTCCGCCCCCGAGGGCTACGTTCTGGACAACACGGAGCATAAGATCAAGGCCACGGACTTCTACGACAGCCTCAGCACCGCCGTCAAATACGCGGACACCGTGCGGAACTACCGCGGCACCACGCCTGATCTGCTGAATGACAGCGATCACTTCGCCTATGTCATCGGCTACATGGACGGCAACGTCCGGCCCTATGGTCTGATCTCCCGCGCGGAGACCACCACCATTTTCTTCCGCCTGCTGAAGGATTCCGTCCGTGACGGCAATCTGCTGACCAGCAACACCTACACCGATGTGGCGGACGATTACTGGGCCAACACGGCCATCTCCACCATGACCGGTCTGGGCATCGTGCAGGGCCGCAGCACCACGACCTTCGATCCCAAGGCGCCCATCACCCGCGCTCAGTTCGCCGCCATCTGCGCCCGGTTCGACACCGGCAAGAGCAGCGGCACGCAGAGCTTCACGGATATCAAGGGCCACTGGGCTGAGAAGTATATCGAGCGGGCCGCGGAGCTGGGCTGGATCAAGGGCTTTGAGGACGGCAGCTTCCGTCCCGACACCTACATCACCCGCGCGCAGGCCATGACCATGATCAACCGGGTGCTGAACCGCATCCCCGAGGATGAAAGCGACCTGCTGCCCGGCATGAACGTCTGGCCGGACTGCAACCCCGGTGACTGGTTCTATCTGGCAGTGCAGGAAGCCACCAATTCTCACGACTTTGAGCACAAGGCCGGCAATTATGAGATCTGGACGGAGCTGACGAAGAATCCCGACTGGACCCGGTACGAAAACTGACATTTTGTGAAACTTTTTTGAAAAACGACCGTCTATATCAATATAGACGGTCGTTTTCATTTTTTCAGATGGAGGTGCTTCTCATGAAACGGATCTTCGCTCTTCTCCTTGCCGCGGTCAGTCTGATTTCCCTGACCGCCTGCGCGCAGCCCAAGGCCCAAACCGTCAGCAAATACCAGCTGGCTGCCCCACAGTATCCCCAGATGGCGCAGTACCCGGACGAAACCAAGTTCAGCAGACCCAACGGAGACTTTGACAGTGACGGTTTCAATCAGGTTTATGACGCATGGCAGGCAGACCGCAGAAAGCAGATGGAGCAGCCGGAGGGCTATACGGACGTGCTGGACGGCTACCTCCGCGCCGTCATCCCACAGCTTCTCACCGGCGGCAGCGGAGAGAACAAGGTCTGCTCCCCCATCAACCTCTACATGGCCCTCGCCATGCTGGCGGAGGTGACGGACGGCGAAAGCCGGGAGCAGATCCTCGCCCTGCTGGGCAGCGGCGATGTGGATGCCCTCCGCGCCGAAGCCGCCGCTGTCTGGAACGCCAACTACTGCGACGACGGCGCGGTGACCAGTATTCTGGCCAACTCTCTGTGGCTCAATGACAAGATCAGCTTCAAGCAGGAAGCCATGGACGCGCTGGCAAAGTATTATTACGCCTCGTCCTTCCGTGGTGAAATGGGCTCCACCGCCTTTGACAAGGCGCTTCAGGACTGGATCGACCAGCAGACCGGCGGGCTTTTGAAGGAGCAAGCCTCCGGCCTGACGATGGATCAGGAAACGATCCTCGCGCTGGCGTCCACCATCTATTTCCGGGCCAAGTGGGACGGCGAGTTCTCCAAGGCCAACACCGCGCCGGATACCTTCCACGCCGACAGCGGCGATACAACCTGTGACTTCATGCGTCAGCGCGGGACGAACACCTATTACTGGAGCGACCGCTTCTCCGCGGTTTCCAAGCCGCTGGAGGGCAGCGGCGCCATGTGGTTCCTGCTGCCGGACGAGGGCGTTGCGCCGGAGGAGCTGCTGGCTGATGAGCCGACGATGGACTTCCTCCTCAGCGGCGGCGAGAGCGCGGAGAGCAAATACCTTATCGTCAACCTCGCTCTGCCGAAGTTCGACACGGCGTCGGATCTGGATCTGGCCGACAGCCTGAAGGCTCTGGGCATCACGGACGTCTTTGATCCGGCGGTCTCGGACTTTTCCCCCATGACCGACGATACGGCGGCCTATCTCTCCCAGGCCCAACACGCCGCCCGCGTGACCGTTGACGAGGAAGGCGTCACCGCCGCGGCCTATACCGTCATGATGATGTGCGGTGCGGCCGCCCCGCCGGAGGAGGAAGTGGACTTCGTTCTGAACCGTCCCTTCGTGTTCGCCATCACCGGGACTGACGGCCTGCCCCTGTTTGTGGGCATCATCCATCAGCCGCAGCCGTGATTAAGGGCTCTGCTTCGCAGGCGGCAGATACGAGGGCACTTAACCTTCCCATATCGCGGGGTTTCAGACACGCAAAGGATCTCAAACGCAAGGGGCGGCATCTGCCGCCCCTTTTTCATGGCCAGAAACACTGCTGGCCGCCCCTTGCTTTTACGTTTCGCCCAATAAACTCAAATTTTTTTAGTCAAAATTACCAGAGGCACTGTCCGTTTCTGACGGACAGCGAAAAAAGCTGTATTTTCTGAAATCAGCCAATTTGTCCGTGTATCAAACACATTCGATTTCACTGTATGGTCATTCGGTGAAAAGCCTGCGAAAACCGCAGGAAAAATTTTGTGCGGATTTTCTCTTGCGGGCGGTATTGTATCTGTATAAACTACATCCATCTACAAGAGACGGACGCTTTGAGCAGTCCGGATCTCGCAAGGAGGATGAATTGAATGAAGAAGTTTGTTTCCATCATGCTGGCGCTGGCTATGTCCATGAGTCTGGCGGCCTGCGGTGCTGACAGCTCCAGCGATGCCAGCAGCGACAGCCAGAGCAGTTCTGACGCCGCTTCCGGTGAAAAAGTCGTAAAGATCGGCGTATTTGAGCCTGCTACCGGTGACTCCGGCGCCGGCGGCAAGCAGGAGATGCTGGGTATGCAGTACGCCAACCATATGACCCCCACCGTGGACATCGGCGGCAAGACCTACAAGGTGGAGCTGGTCTATGCCGATAACGGCTCCGATTCCGCCAAGGCTCCTACCGCCGCTTCTGAGCTGGTGAGCAAGGACGTTTCTCTGGTGCTGGGTACTTACGGCTCTAGCTGCGCCATGGCCGGCGGCCCCATCTTCGGTGAAGCGGGTCTGGCCGCCATCGGCGTGACCTGCACCAACCCCGGCGTCACTGCGGGCAATGACTACTATTTCCGCATCTGCTTCCTGGACCCCTTCCAGGGCACCGTTCTGGCCAACTTCGCGCAGGAGAAGTTCTCCGCCAAGAAGGCCTATTGCCTGGGCGAGCTGGGCAACGAGTACGATCAGGGCCTGATCAAGTACTTCACCGACGCCTTTGACGGCGAGGTCATCACCGACTCCTTCCCCACCAACACCTCCGACTTCAGCACCTACCTGTCGAAGGCTGTCTCCTCCGGCGCGGAAGTCATCTTCTGCCCCGTGTCCATCTCCTACTCCACTCAGATCGTGAAGCTGGCCGCTTCCATGGGTCTGGAGATCCCCATTCTGGGCTCCGATACGCTGGACAGCAACATGGTTCTGGAAGCCGCTTCCGGCTCTGACGTAAAGCTGTATGTCTCCACCTTCTATCAGGAGGGCGGCTCTCCCGAATTCGACGAGGGCATCAAGGCCTGGCTGAACGAGGACGCCACCGCCATGACCAACAACGGCGGCAATGACACCATCGCAGCCGTCACCGCCATGGGCTATGACGCCTACTATGTGGCGCTGGAGGCTCTGAAGGCCGCCGGCTCCACCGATCCCGCCGCTGTAAAGGCCGCGCTGCCCGGTGTGACCTACACCGGCGTCACCGGCGACATCGCCTTTGACGACATCGGCGACGCTATCCGCGACACTGCCTACATCAAGGTGGCTGACACCGCCAACAACGCCTGGACGCTGGAGACGGTCCAGACTGTGGAATAAGCCTGCCATCCGGCCAGCCTGGCGGGGTATC
>OBAE01000991.1_pt1 | contig 16820 bp, 9 predicted proteins | sample 1517641 | NCBI WGS metagenome assembly OBAE01 (sample SAMN04571701, study PRJEB22368) | human gut metagenome | biome: human gut; material: stool | host: Homo sapiens | place: Luxembourg | collected 2012-08-30 | reverse complement strand
AAGCCGTGAAAAAACACCGCTTCTGTGCGTCATTGATGAGGTGCTGCGGGGAACAAACACGACGGAGCGGATTGCAGCGTCAGAGAGTGTGCTTGCTGCCCTGCGCCGTGCAAATGTGCTCTGTCTTGCAGCAACACATGATACTGAACTGACGTATCTGCTGGAAGATCTCTACACCAATTATCATTTTGAAGAGCAGATTACCGCGCAGAGTATTTCCTTCCCGTATCGCCTGGAACAGGGGCCGGCAAGAGGAAAGAATGCGATTGCGCTGCTTGGAAATATGGGAATTGATGAAAAAATTGTAAAACAGGCAGAAAGAAGAGCCGCGGAGTTTGAAACAACAGGAAGCTGGGAAAAGAATAAGTTTCTGAGATAGAAAAACAGCCGGGAAAAATTGATCTTTTTTGAAAAAATATGCGAAAATGGTTCAGCATTTTTTCATTGTGTGTTATGATAAAACAGATAGCGTGATCCGGCAGAAAAACCGCCAGATCTGTTAAGGAGAAAAACATGAGCAGGACAGGCTTAGAAGATGCATATATTATGCGCGGCAGCAAGAAACTCCGCATGGGATATACGACGGGTTCCTGCGCTGCAGCGGCAGCGCGGGGAGCGGCGTTTATGCTGCTTTCCGGGAAAGAAATACAGGAAGTGAAAATCCATACGCCAAAGGGCATTGTTCTGAATCTGGAATTGCTGGATATCCGGAGAAGTGCCGAAAAAGTAAGCTGTGCCGTCCGAAAAGACGGCGGGGATGATCCGGATGTGACAGATAAAGCATTGATTTACGCGGAAGTGACGTTTGGAACAGAAGAGGGAATTGTAATCGATGGAGGATTCGGCGTCGGGCGTGTGACAAAGCCGGGGCTGGATCAGCCGGTCGGAAACGCGGCGATCAACCATGTACCGCGCCAGATGATCCGCGAGAATGTGGAGGAGATTCAGAAAAAACTCGATGATTTCCGCGCACTGCAGGTTATCATCTCCGTACCGGAAGGGGAAGAACTGGCAAAGCATACATTCAATCCGAGACTTGGCATCACCGGCGGCATTTCAATCCTTGGAACGAGCGGGATTGTAGTGCCGATGAGCGAGGAGGCGCTGATTTCCACGATCCGCGTCGAGATGGAAATGCGGAAAGCACAAGGTGACCGCGTCCTTCTGGTGACACCGGGAAATTACGGACAGGACTTCTTAAAAACGTATCCGTGGGTCCGTGCAGACCATTCCGTTAAGTGCAGTAATTACGTCGGAAAAACACTGGAATTTGCAGCTGAGCTCGGCTTTGACGCCATCCTTTTTGTGGCCCATCTTGGAAAATTTGTCAAGGTGTCCGGCGGAATTATGAATACCCATTCCCACGAGGCAGACTGCCGTGCGGAGCTTCTTACGGCGCAGGCGGTGCGTGCAGGGGCGAATCTTGCACTGGCAAAAAAACTGCTGGAGACCGGAACGACGGAAGAAGCGGTGCAGATTTTAAAGGAAGCAGGATGCCTGAAAGAGACCATGGAAAAAGTGACAGAAAAAATTGCTTTTTACATGAATTACCATATTGAGGGCAGAGTGCAGACGGAGGCGATTGTTTTTTCAAGCAATGAGGGCCTGCTCGGGGAAACCCCGGGAGCGGGAGAACTTCTGGAGCGCCTGCGGGAGCAGGAAGAAAAAGAAAACAGAAAAGAGTAAAAACAAAATGACAGGAATTTTATTTGGAACAGGAATCGGACCGGGAGACCCGGAGCTTATGACGTTAAAGGCCGTCCGTCTGATCCGGGAAAATGATACGATTGCAGTACCAGGAGAGAAACCGGAAGAGAGCATTGCCTACCAGATTGCTGTTCAGGCAGTGCCGGAACTGGAAGAAAAAGAGCTCGTTGCTATTCCAATGCCGATGACAAAGAATGCCAAAGAACTGGAGGAAAATCACCGGCGCGGTGCAGAAAAAATAGAGGAGCTGCTGGATGCAGGAAAAAACGTAGTATTTCTGACACTCGGAGATCCAACTGTGTATTCTACCTACCTTTATGTACACAGACGGGTACTGGAAGACGGTTACGATGCGAGAATTGTAAGCGGTGTTACATCGTTCTGCGCGGCAGCAGCATCTCTTTCCGAGGGACTGGTGGAAAATTCCGAAGAACTGCATGTGATTCCGGCGTCTTACCAGATTGAAGATGCACTGGAACTTTCAGGAACAAAGGTTCTGATGAAAGCGGGTAAAAAGATGCCGGCTGTGAAACAGTTCCTGAAGGAAAAGAACTGCCGGGCGGTGATGGTAGAAAACTGCGGCATGGATACGGAACAGAAGTATTTCAGCGCGGAAGAAATCCCGGACCAGGCAAGTTACTATTCACTGATTATTGTAAAAGAAAAGAGGAAAAAATAGATGGTACATTTTATTGGAGCGGGCCCTGGAGCCCCGGATCTGATTACGGTAAGAGGACAGAAGCTGCTTGGTGAGGCGGACATTATCATTTATGCAGGTTCTCTTGTCAATCCGGCACTGCTGGATCTGAAAAAAGAGGGCTGTGTGGTATATAACAGTGCAACCATGACGCTGGAGCAGGTGATTGATGTTATGAAAGAGGCCGAAAGCAAAGGCCAGACTGTGGCAAGACTCCACACGGGAGATCCGTGCCTGTACGGTGCAATCCGCGAACAGATTGATGCGCTCGATGCCCTTGGAATCGCTCACGATGACTGTCCGGGTGTCAGCTCTTTCTGCGGAGCGGCTGCTGCCCTTGAAATGGAATATACGCTGCCGGATATCTCCCAGAGTGTTGTCATCACCAGAATGGCCGGAAGAACACCGGTTCCGGAGCGGGAGAGCATTGCGTCTTTTGCGGCACATCAGGCAACGATGGTTGTATTCTTAAGCACGGGACTCTTAGAGGAACTTTCCCGTGAGCTGATTGCAGGCGGCTATACGGCAGATACTCCGGCAGCGATCGTTTACAAAGCAACCTGGCCGGAGGAGAAGACGTTCGTCTGCACCGTTGGAACACTTGCCGAGACGGCGAAAAAGAACCAGATCACCAAGACAGCGCTGATGATCATCGGAAATGCCGTTTCCCAGGGAAATTACCGCAGAAGTGATCTGTACAATCCGGCGTTTACCACCGAATTCCGAGAGGCAGAAAAATAAGATGAAAATAGCCATAGCAAGTTTTACAAGAAACGGATGCGTCTGGAATCAAAAACTCTGTGCGGCACTGAAAAAACACAGCTGTGAAGGATATGCACTGGAAAAGTACGGGAAAGAAGCGGGAATTCCTGCGATTGCACCGTCGCTTCCTGCATGGACAGAGCGCATGTTTCAGGAAATGGATGCGATTTTGTTTATCGGGGCGTGCGGGATTGCGGTGCGCAGTATTGCACCGTACGTGAAAAGTAAAAAGACAGATCCGGCGGTTCTGTGTATGGATGAACAGGGAAAGTTTGTGATTTCATTACTTTCCGGCCATATCGGCGGAGCAAACGAGCTGACGGAAGAAGTTGCAGCTGTAACGGGTGCGGTTCCGGTCATTACAACGGCAACGGATGTCAATCACAAGTTTGCGGTCGATGTCTTTGCTGTAAAAAATCATTGTGAAATTTGTGAGATGGAGCTGGCAAAAGAGGCAGCGGCGCTTCTGGTGGACGGAAAAACGGTTGGATTCTGCAGCCGTTTTCCGGTGGAGGGAACAAAACCGGAGGAACTGATCCCGGAAGAGGCGGCAAAACCGTCGATGGGAATCTGCATTACCACATCGGAAGAGGATTCGCCATATGAGAGAACACTTCACCTGATCCCGAAGGTGATCACCGTCGGCATCGGCTGTAAGAAGAATACACCGGCCGGCCGGATTGAAGAAAAGGTTCTTGCGGCACTTGCGGCGGCCGGGATTTCTCCAAAAGCAGTTCGACAGGCGGCAAGTATTGATCTGAAAGCGCAGGAGCCGGGAATTCTGCAGCTGGTGGAAAAGTATGGCTGGCAGTACCGGACCTTTTCTGCAGAAGAACTGGAAACGGCGGAGGGGGAATTTACGCCGTCTCCGTTTGTGAAGAAGATTACAGGAATTGACAATGTCTGTGAGCGCAGCGCAGTTCTCGCCGGCGGCAGACTGATAAAGAAAAAAAAGGCAGCGGACGGTGTAACAGTTGCACTGGCTGCGGCGGACTGGAGGGCAGTATTTTGAGTACAATTTTTGTCGTGGGCATCGGCCCCGGAGCATATGAAAAAATGACGATCGAGGCGGCGGATGCGCTGCGGAACTGCGATGTGATCATCGGCTATACCGTCTATGTGGATCTGGTAAAAGAACATTTTGAAGGAAAAGAATTTCTGACGACGCCGATGCGGAAAGAGGTGGAGCGCTGCCGTCTAGCATTTGAAACTGCGGCAGAGGGAAAACAGGTTGCTATGATCTGCAGCGGAGATGCCGGCGTTTACGGTATGGCAGGTCTGATGTATGAGCTTTCGGAAGAATGGCCTGATATTGAAATTAAGGTAATTCCAGGCGTGACCGCCGCAACGGGAGGCGCTGCCGTTCTTGGTGCACCGTTGATCCACGATTTCGCCCTGATCAGCCTGAGCGATCTTCTGACACCGTGGGAGAAAATTGAAAAACGTCTTCTGCTGGCATCGGAAGCGGATTTTGTCATCTGTCTTTATAACCCGGGAAGCCATAAGAGAGCGGATTATCTGGAAAAAGCGTGTGATCTGATGCTTCGTTACAAAGCGCCGGAAACCGTCTGCGGAATCGTAAGCCAGATCGGAAGAGACGGGGAGACGAGCCGGACCATGACGCTTGCAGAACTTCGCAATACAAAAGTGGATATGTTTACGACGGTATTTATCGGAAACAGTCAGACAAAGGAAATCCGGGATCACATGGTAACGCCGAGGGGATATCGCTATGAATAAAGTAATCGTCTTTGCCGGAACGACGGAAGGCCGGGAGATCTGCAGTTTTCTGAAGAAATATGAGATTGCATCCCTTGCCTGTACGGCGACAGAATACGGCAAGTGCCGGATCGAGGAGGGCGGTGCCCTGACGGTTCGAAGCGGAAGACTGACAGAAGAAGAGATGGAACAGCTTTTTGGCGAAGAACAGCCGGAAATGGTTATCGATGCAACCCATCCGTATGCCGATCTTGTGTCGGAAAATATCCGGTCTGCATGTGAAAAAGCAGGAAAAACGTACCTTCGGCTGCTGCGGCCGTCGCTTGCGGCAGATCCATCCTGCGTCATGGTCGATACGACAGAAGAAGCGGTATCGTATCTGGCGGGCACAGAGGGAAAGATTCTGGTGACAACAGGAAGCAAGGAACTCGCAAAATTTGCAGAGCTTCCGGATTATAAAAACCGTGTGTATGCCCGGGTGCTGCCGTTGCCAGGCGTAATTGCATCCTGCGCGGAACTTGGATTTGATGCCGCACATACCATAGGCATGCAGGGACCGTTTTCTATGGACATGAACGTTGCAATGCTGCAGTCGTTCCATGCCGAATGGATGGTAACGAAGGAATCCGGAAGAAACGGCGGCTTTGAAGAAAAAATTGAGGCAGCAAAAAAGGCCGGTGTCCGTGTCGTTCTGATCGGCCGTCCGAAAGAGGAAGAAGGACTCTCGGAGGACGAGGTCAAGCGGTATCTCGTTGAAAAATTTGATCTGTCCGTGAAACGGGACGTCGTGATCGCCGGAATCGGACCTGGTGCAGAAGCACAGATGACGCTGGCGCTCGTAGACGCGTGTGAGCAGGCGGATGTGCTGATCGGTGCGGGACGCATGACAAAAGCAGTAGAAAAATATCAGAAGCCAATGCTTGCAGAATACAGCCCGGAAAAGATTTACGAGTATCTGAAGGCGCACCCGGAATATGAAAAGATTGTTCTTCTGCAGTCGGGTGATGTCGGCTTTTACAGCGGAGCAAAGAAACTTCAGGCCGTCCTTGCGGAAGATGCGGATTTTTCTGTCCGTGTAGAGCCGGGAATTTCTTCGCTGGTTTATTTCTGTGCCAAAATCGGAGTGTCCTGGGAGGATGCAGCATTTGTGAGCCTGCACGGACAGCACTGCAACTTTCTGGAGACGGTCCGCCGAAACCGGAAAACTCTGGCGATCGCCGGCGGAAAGGGCAGTGTCAGGGAAATCTGCCAGACGTTAAGTTCGTACGGCTGGGAGCAGATTGTGCTGCATGTGGGAACGGATCTGTCGTATCCGGAAGAACAGATTGTGACAGGAACCCCATTCGAACTTGCTAAAATGGAGTTTGCTCCGCTTGCGGTTCTTCTGTTTGAAAACCCGAATCCGGAACCGGAGTTTACAGCCGGCATGGCAGATGAAGTATTTCTGCGTGACAAAGTACCGATGACCAAGCGGGAAGTGCGCAATGCATCTCTTTCTCATCTGCAGCTTTCTTCGAATTCTGTTGTCTATGATATTGGATCGGGCACAGGTTCTGTTTCGATTGAGATGGCGCTTCGTGCAGCACAGGGAAAGGTATATGCGATAGAAAAAAATCCGGCAGCCGTTGCACTTCTGCAGGAAAATAAAAAGAAATTTGCAGTGGATCATCTGGAAATTATTGAGGGAACTGCACCGGAAGCACTCGAAGCACTCCCGGTTCCGACGCATGCATTTATCGGCGGGTCTGCCGGAAACTTAAAAGAGATTCTGGAACTGCTCCTGCGGAAGAATCCGAACATCCGCGTGGTATTAAATACAGTAACCGTGGAAACATTAGCGGAGGCAGCATCGTGTTTCAAAAAACTTGCGTTTGAAGAGCCGGAAATCGTCTGCCTGCAGGCTTCCAATGCGAAAAAGGCCGGAAGAAGCCATCTGATGATTGCCCAGAATCCGGTTTATATCTTTACAGCCCAGGGAGGTGCCAAAGAATGAAAGCACCAAGAATCATGCTGGCAGCAGGAAGGAGCGGAAGCGGGAAAACGATGATCACCTGCGGACTGCTCCGTGCACTGCAGCAGATGGGAAAGCAGCCCGCAGCGTTTAAATGCGGCCCGGATTATATCGATCCGATGTTTCACGAACAGGTAATCGGCGCCCCGTCGTGTAATCTGGATCCGTTTTTCACAGAGGAAGAAACAACACAGTATCTGTTCTGCAAACATGCAGCGGGTCATGACATTTCCGTATTGGAAGGCGTTATGGGGTATTACGACGGTCTTGGCGGAATTTCTACCAAAGGCAGCGCCTACGATCTCGCCGGTATGACAAAAACGCCGGTTCTTCTGGTTGTCGATGCCAAAGGCATGAGCGTTTCAGCGCTTGCCTTTATCAAGGGATACCTGCAGTACAAAGAGGACAGCCGGATCGCCGGTGTAATCTTTAACCGGATGTCAGAGATGCTGTACCGGGAGATCGCGCCGATGGCGGAAAAAGAACTTGGCATTTCCTGTGTCGGCTTTGTGCCGGAACTGAAGGAATGCCACTTAGAAAGCCGCCACCTCGGCCTTGTGATGCCGGATGAGGTGGAAAATCTGCAGGAGCAGGTCAATCTGCTTGCAGAAACACTGCAGAAGACACTGGATTTTGAAAAAATTCTTGCGATTGCAGAAGGGGCAGAAGAGCTCTCGGGAAAAATGCCGGAAGTCCTGCGTAAGGTGACAGAAAGCGAAGCAGCCGCCAAGGTGCGTGCTGCGAAGCCGATTCTTGCCGTTGCAAAGGATGAAGCATTCTGTTTCTTTTATCGGGATAATCTGGAGCTTCTCGCGTCACTTGGAGCCAAAATCGAATATTTTTCGCCGCTTTCCGATGCGGAGCCGCCAAAGAATACAGATGGATTTCTGTTCTGCGGCGGCTACCCGGAGCTGCACGCAGAAGAGCTTTCGGAAAACCAGACCATGAGAACGAAGATCCGCGATAACATCCGTCAGGGAATGCCGGTTCTTGCAGAATGCGGCGGTTATATGTACCTGTCAGAATCCATGGAGGATATGGATGGAAATGTGTATCCTATGGTACAGGCTGTTCCGGGAAATGTTTACCGGACAAAAAAGCTGGGAAGATTCGGCTATATCACCCTCACGCCAAACACGAAGGATACCTTTCGGAACGGCGGAAATCCGGTGCGCGGCCATGAGTTCCATTACTTTGACAGCACAGACTGCGGAAGTGCATGGCATGCGGCAAAACCGCTGCGGAAGCGGAACTGGGAATGCATTCATGCGACAAAACGGATGATGGCGGGATTCCCGCATCTTTACTATATGGCAAGTCCGCACCTCGCACTGGAATTTCTGGAGCAGTGTGTCTCTTACCGGAAAGAACAGGAGAAAACAAGATGAAAACAGCATTAGCAGCCCTGATTGTGGGCTATGGATTGGACCTGCTGCTTGGAGATCCCTCCTTTTTGTACCATCCGATCCGTGTGATCGGAAATCTCATTGCCCTGCTGGAAAAATGGCTGCGGAAGGTATTTCCGAAAACGCCAAAGGGAGAGCTTGCCGGAGGAGTTTTTCTCGTGATCCTCGTCTGTCTGGCGGGATACGGTGTTCCGGCACTGCTGCTCTTTGCGGCATTTAAAATTCATCCGGTCATCGGCTTCCTTCTGGAGGTTCTCTGGTGCTGGCAGATTCCGGCAACGAAATGCCTGAAGGATGAGAGCATGAAGGTCTATCAGAAATTAAAAGAAAACGATCTTCCGGGGGCGCGCTATGCGGTTTCCATGATCGTAGGACGTGATACGGAAAATCTTTCGGAAACAGGAGTGACGAAAGCTGCCGTGGAAACGATCGCGGAGAATACGTCGGACGGTGTCATTGCACCGCTCCTCTTTCTTGCCATCGGCGGACCGGCATTAGGCTTTCTGTATAAGTCCATCAATACCATGGATTCCATGGTGGGATACAAAAATGACAAATATCTGTATTTTGGACGGTGTGCGGCAAAGCTGGACGATATCGTCAATTACATACCGGCGAGAATCAGCGCATGGCTGATGATTCTTGCGTCTGCATGCGAGCGCATGAACTGGAAAAATGCAGAAAAAATTTACAAACGCGACCGTTACTGCCACGCCAGCCCAAATTCTGCGCAGACAGAAGCAGTTATGGCAGGGGCGCTGGAAGTACAGCTTGCCGGAGATGCCGTGTATTTCGGCAAAGTCGTAAAGAAACCAACGATCGGCGATGACATCCGCCCGGTCGAGGCGGAAGATATCAAAAGAGCAAATCATCTGATGTATCTGACCTCGTTCCTCGGACTGGTGTTCTTTGCGGGAATCCGCGCGATCTTTTTATTTCTGTAAAAAGAGAAGATAGAAACACAACGGAAAAGAGAAAGGAAGGCATATGGTATGAGACAAAATCCACATGGAGGAGACATTTACACGAAAAAATGCAGAGTCGATTTTTCTGTGAATGTCAATCCTCTTGGAGCTCCGGAAAGTGTGAAAGAGGCGGTGAGAAAGAGCGCGGAATCGGTGGAACAGTATCCTGACGCACTGTGCCGGGACCTGACCCGGGCACTGTCGGAAAAGGAGCAGCTTCCAGAAGAAAATATCCTGTTTGCAAACGGCGCCGCGGAGCTTATTTTTGCCCTGACACAGGCTCTCCGCCCGAAAAAAGCGCTGATTGCAGCGCCGGGATTTGCAGAGTATGAAGCAGCACTTTCAGCGGCAGGGTGTTTTATCCGTATGTATCCGCTGCAAAAGGAAAAAGGCTTTCTTTTACAGGACGATTTCTGCGATGATCTGACCGACGATCTGGATCTTGTTTTTTTATGTAATCCAAATAATCCAACCGGCCTTACGATTCCGCAGGAGCTTCTTTTAAAGATCCTGGATAACTGCCGGGAGCGTAACATCTATCTGGTGCTGGATGAGTGTTTCATAGAATTTCTGCCGGAGCCGGAAAAAGTGACGATGCAGGGAAAACTGGACGAATATCCGAATCTGCTGATTCTGCGTGCGTTCACAAAGATTTACGCAATGCCGGGCCTGCGTCTTGGCTATCTGCTCTGCAGCGACGAGGATCTGCTGGATCGGATCAGCCGCAGCATGCAGTCGTGGAATGTTTCGATTCCGGCGCAGATGGCAGGCCTTGCCGCCCTGAACGAGGATGCTTACGTCAAAGAAGCACGGGAACTGATCGGAAAAGAACGCGCCTGGATGAAAGCAGAACTGGAAAAAGCAGGTCTTACCGTATGGGATTCCTGTGCAAATTATCTGTTCTTTGAGGGACCGAAAGGACTTGCCGCACGGCTGGAAAAAGGCGGCATTCTGATCCGCGACTGTTCCAACTACTCGGGCCTTGCCGACGGATATTACCGTGCAGCCGTACGCACACATGAAGAAAACCAGATTCTGACAGAAGCCGTTTCACAGATTCTGCAGTGGTTTTAGGAGGAAAAACGATGGCGAAAGTAATTATGATACAGGGAACGATGTCAAATGCGGGAAAAAGTCTGCTTGCGGCGGGCTTATGCCGGATTTTCCATCAGGACGGATACCGTGTGGCGCCGTTCAAATCACAGAATATGGCGCTGAATTCGTTTATTACGAGAGAAGGCCTTGAGATGGGACGTGCACAGGTCATGCAGGCGGAAGCGGCCGGGATCGAACCGTCCGTTTTGATGAACCCGATTCTGTTAAAGCCGACGAATGACACCGGTTCGCAGGTGATTGTAAACGGTGAGGTACTGGGAAACATGAGTGCGCGGGAATATTTTTCCCACAAAAAAGAGCTGATCCCGGACATCATGAAAGCGTACCATGCACTGGAAGAACAGTATGATATCATTGTGATCGAGGGAGCCGGAAGTCCGGCGGAGATCAACCTGAAAGCCGATGATATCGTCAATATGGGAATGGCAAAGCTTGTGGATGCACCGGTGCTCCTCGTCGGAGATATTGACCGCGGCGGCGTTTTTGCTCAGCTTTACGGTACCGTAGAGCTTTTAGAGCCGGATGAGCGCGACCGCATCAAGGGTCTGATTATCAACAAATTCCGCGGGGACAAAACCATCCTGGACCCGGGCGTTGTGATGCTGGAAGAAAAAACACACATCCCGGTGGTCGGCGTGGCGCCGTATCTCCACATCGAAGTGGAAGACGAGGACAGTCTGACCGAGCGATTCACCAGAAAAGAGGAGATCGGTCTCATTGACCTTGCGGTCATCCGTCTCCCGCGTATTTCAAACTTCACCGATTTCAACCCGTTCGAGCGGATCGAAGGCGTATCACTCCGCTACGTAAGCTCTGTCTCTGAACTGAAAAATCCGGATATGATTCTGCTTCCGGGAACGAAAAACACGATGGAGGATCTGCTCTGGATGCGTCAGAATGGTCTGGAAGCGGCCGTACTGAAGGCGGCTGCGGCCGGAAAAGTAATTTTCGGTGTCTGTGGCGGCTTCCAGATGCTCGGAGATACGCTGAGCGATCCGCTGCATGTCGAAGCCGGCGGAACGATCAAAGGAATGGGACTCCTGCCGATGGATACCGTATTTGCCGGTGAGAAGACGAGAACCCGCGCGGAGGGCGCTTTTGGAAAAACAGAAGGCGTTCTTGCCGGGATCGAGGGAACCCGGATTGAGGGCTATGAAATCCATATGGGAGAAACAGTGCGGAAAGAAGGAACAGAAGCATTCACGTTCATCGATGATCAGAACCGTGCTGATTCGGATAAGCTGGACGGTGCACAGAAAGGAAATGTGTACGGTACGTATGTGCACGGCATTTTCGACAAAGAAGAAGTTGCCGAGCGGATCGTGGAAGCACTTGCAAAGAATAAGGGAATTGCCATGGAGCAGATTCACGGTGTCGATTACCAGACATTCAAAGAGACACAGTACGATATTCTCGCAGATGCGCTGCGCGAGCATCTCGACATGAAGAAGATTTATCAAATTCTGGAAGAAGGGGCATAAAGATGAAGATAGAACTGGAGCAGGTAAGCCCGCACGAGATTGAAAAGAGAAGCTTTGAAATTATCACGGAAGAATTAAACGGAAGAACGTTTCCAGAGGATCAGGAACTGGTTGTAAAGCGTTGTATCCACACAAGTGCGGATTTTGATTATGCGGATAATCTCTGCTTTTCGGAGCATGCGGTGGCAAAAGGCATCGAGGCGATCCGGGAGGGAGCCTGCATTGTGACGGATACGCAGATGGCAAGATCCGGCATCAACAAAAAGGTGCTTGCGCGCCACGGCGGTGAAGCGCTCTGCTTTATGTCAGACGAAGATGTTGCGGCAAGAGCAAAAGAAACCGGAAGCACCCGCGCGGCAGCCTGCATGGAAAAAGCGGCGGAGCTGGATAAAAAGCTGATTATTGCGGTTGGAAATGCGCCGACGGCACTGGTCCGCCTCTATGAACTGATCGGGGAAGGAAAAATAAAACCGGCGCTGATCATCGGAGTTCCGGTCGGCTTTGTCAATGTGGTACAGTCCAAAGAACTGATTATGCAGACCAATATCCCGTATATCGTGGCACGCGGACGAAAAGGCGGCAGCAATATCGCGGCGTGCATCTGCAACGCACTCCTGTATATGATGGATCAGGACCGCGGATATTAAAAATAGATGAAAAAACGGAAAGCAGAAGTCTTGACAGATTTCGAATCACCGTTTATACTATGGAACATGGAAAAAGGCTTGGAAGGGAACAAGTAGACGTACAAAAACGCGGACAGAAAGCAGCCGGCAGATGAGAGGCGCATGCAGGTTCTGTACGATTCGAATACATCCCGGAGTTGCGCACCGAATAAAACGGGCGGCAGAAGAACTATGATGCACGTTTTTAGTAGGCTGCGACGTAAGAGACGAACGTTACAGCGTCAGGGTATTCAGAGATTTTGGATACCGACAAAGGCAGTTGCCGTGAGACAGCTGTGAAGTAAGGTGGTAACACGGGAGATACGGGCTCTCGTCCTTTGAATCGGAAAGGACGGGAGTCTTTTTGTATAAAAAACTTTGGTCCCAGACGGTAACACATACCCGAAAGTCAACCGAAAAAAGGAGAAAAACAAAATGCAGATTTATGACGAACTGATCGCCAGAGGCCTTCTGGCACAGGTAACCGACGAAGATGAAATCAGAGACCTAGTAAACAATGGAAAAGCAACGTTCTATATCGGATTCGACTGCACCGCAGACAGTCTGACCGCAGGTCACTTCATGGCACTGACCCTGATGAAACGGATGCAGATGGCAGGAAACAAACCGATCGCCCTGATCGGCGGCGGCACCACCATGATCGGTGACCCGTCCGGAAGAACCGATATGAGAAAAATGCTGACCCGCGAGGAGATCGACCACAACGCAGAGTGCTTCAAACGTCAGATGGGGCGTTTCATCGAGTTCGGCGAGGGAAAAGCTATGATGCTCAACAACGCAGACTGGCTGCTGAACCTGAACTATGTAGAGCTGCTCCGTGAGGTAGGTGCATGCTTCAGCGTCAACAACATGCTCCGTGCAGAGTGCTACAAACAGCGTATGGAAAAAGGTCTTTCCTTCCTGGAGTTCAACTACATGATTATGCAGAGCTACGACTTCTATCACATGTTCCAGAAATACGGCTGCAATATGCAGTTCGGCGGCGATGACCAGTGGTCCAACATGCTGGGAGGAACCGAACTGATCCGCCGTAAACTTGGAAAAGATGCCTATGCAATGACCATCACCCTTCTGACCGACTCTCAGGGCAAGAAGATGGGTAAAACCGCAGGAAACGCTGTATGGCTTGACCCGAACAAGACCAGCCCGTTCGATTTCTACCAGTACTGGAGAAACGTGGACGATGCCGATGTCTTAAAATGTATCCGTATGCTGACTTTCCTGCCGCTGGAGCAGATCGACGAGATGGATTCCTGGGAAGGAAGCAAGCTGAACGAGGCAAAAGAGATCCTGGCCTATGAGCTGACCTCCATGGTACACGGCGAGGAAGAAGCAAAGAAAGCGCAGGAAGGCGCACGTGCCGTATTCTCTACCGGAAGCTCCGAGCATATGCCGACCAGTGAAATTTCTGCAGAGGATTTCACGGACGATAAAATCGATATCGTAACCCTTCTTGTCAAAGCAGAGCTTGCAAAGACCAGAAACGAAGGACGCCGTGCCGTAGAGCAGGGCGGTGTATCCGTAGACGGTGAGAAAATCACAGATCCGAAATATGCCGTAGAAAAAGCAGCCTTCGGCGAGGACGGTATCGTTCTGAAAAAAGGAAAGAAGAATTTCAAAAAAATTTGCGTTAAATAATTAAGTGTGCTATTATAAAAGAATGGATTCCCGGAAGAAATTCCGGGACACACTGAATTATTTGGAGGACAAACAGTCATGGAAAAATATGGCGTAAACGAATTACGAAAGATGTTTCTTGAGTTCTTCGAGAGCAAAGGACATCTTGCTATGAAGAGTTTTTCGTTGATTCCACACAACGATAAAAGTCTTTTACTGATCAACTCCGGTATGGCTCCGCTGAAACCTTACTTCACAGGCGCAGAGATTCCGCCGAGAAGAAGAGTAACAACATGTCAGAAATGTATCCGTACCGGCGATATTGAAAATGTAGGAAAAACAGCCCGTCACGGCACCTTCTTTGAGATGCTCGGAAACTTTTCCTTCGGTGATTATTTCAAACACGAAGCAATCGCATGGTCCTGGGAGTTTTTAACACAGGTAGTAGGGCTCGATCCGAATCGTCTGTACCCATCCATCTATCAGGACGATGATGAAGCATTTGATATCTGGAACAAAGAGATCGGCATCCCGGCAGACCGTATTTTCCGTTTTGGAAAAGAGGACAACTTCTGGGAGCATGGCGCAGGTCCGTGCGGTCCGTGTTCTGAGATTTATTATGACCGCGGAGAAAAATACGGCTGCGGCAAACCGGGATGTACCGTTGGCTGCGAGTGTGACCGTTACATGGAAGTATGGAACAACGTATTCAGCCAGTTCAACAACGACGGCGAGGGCCACTACACCGACCTGATCCAGAAGAACATCGATACCGGTATGGGACTTGAGCGTCTGGCCGTTGTTGTACAGGATGTAGATTCCATCTTCGATGTCGACACCATTCAGGCACTCCGCAACAAAGTATGCGAAATCTCCGGAAAAGAGTATGAGGAAGATCATGAGACCGATGTTTCCATCCGCCTTATCACAGACCATATCCGTTCCGCAACATTCATGATTTCCGATGGAATCATGCCGACCAACGAAGGAAGAGGCTACGTACTGCGCCGTCTGATCCGCCGTGCAGCACGTCATGGCCGTCTGCTTGGCATTGACGGACTGTTCCTTGCCCGCCTTTCCGCAAGCGTAATCGAAGGCTCCAAAGACGGATATCCGGAACTTGAAGAGAAAAAAGACTTCATCTTCAACGTTCTGAACAACGAGGAGACCCAGTTCAACAAAACCATCGACCAGGGACTTCATATCCTCTCCGAGTTCGAAGAAAAAATGCAGAGCGAAGGCAAAAAAGTTCTGGACGGACAGGATGCATTCAAACTGTACGATACCTACGGATTCCCGCTGGATCTGACCAAAGAGATCCTCGAGGAGAAGGGCTACGGCATCGACGAGGACGGTTTCCATGCAGCAATGGAAGAGCAGAGAGAGCGTGCAAGATCGAGCCGTGAAGTAACAAACTACATGGGTGCTGATGCAACCGTTTACGATGAGATCGACCCGTCCGTAACAACTGAGTTTACCGGATACGATCATCTGGAGGATACCTCCAAAGTAACCGTTCTGACGACAGAGACTGAGATTGCAGAATCTCTGATGGAAGGCCAGAAGGGAACCATTTTCGTAGAGAAAACTCCGTTCTACGCTACCATGGGCGGTCAGGAAGGCGACTGCGGTATCATCAAAGGAGCAAATGGTGTATTCGAAGTAGAAGATACCATCAAACTCCGCGGCGGAAAATACGGCCACGTCGGTGTCATGAAATCCGGTATGATTTCAAACGGCGAGAAAGTTACGCTTCAGGTCAACGAAGAGGCAAGAAAAAATACCGAGAAGAACCACAGCGCAACACACCTTCTGCAGAAGGCATTAAAGACTGTTCTCGGTGCACACGTAGAGCAGAAAGGTTCTCTCGTAACCCCGACCAGACTCCGTTTCGACTTTGCCCACTTCCAGGCTATGACACCGGAAGAACTGGAAAAAGTTGAGAATCTGGTAAATGAAAAGATTCAGGAGCAGATCCCGGTTGTAACCGACATCATGGATACTGAGGAAGCGAAGAAATCCGGCGCGATGGCTCTGTTCGGTGAGAAATACGGCGACAAAGTACGTGTCGTTTCCATGGGAGACTTCTCCAAAGAGCTTTGCGGTGGTACCCATGTAAAGAATACCGCTGAAATTGGACTGTTCAAACTTGTTTCTGAGGCAGGCGTTGCAGCAGGTGTCCGCAGAATCGAAGCTCTGACCGGACCGTCTGTTACTGCATACTATAAAGCACAGGAAGAGAAAATGCATGAGGCAGCAGCTCTCTTAAAGACAACACCGGCGGATCTCCTCGAGAAGATCGCTCATCTGCAGGCAGAGGCAAAAGCACTCCAGGCAGAGAATGAGTCCTTAAAGAGCAAACTGGCAAAAGAAGCGCTCGGCGATGTTATGGATAAAGTAACCGAAGTCAAAGGTGTAAAACTTCTCGCTGCATCCGTACCGGATGTCGATATGAACGGACTGCGTGACCTTGGCGACCAGCTGAAAGAAAAACTGGGAAGCGGCGTTGTTGTTCTGGCATCTGCAAAGGACGGCAAAGTAAGCCTTCTTGCCATGGTAACCGATGATGCGATGAAGAAAGGTGCACATGCCGGAAAACTGATCAAAGAAGTGGCAGCCGTTGTCGGCGGCGGCGGCGGTGGACGTCCGAACA
>OBAE01000964.1_pt1 | contig 17267 bp, 35 predicted proteins | sample 1517641 | NCBI WGS metagenome assembly OBAE01 (sample SAMN04571701, study PRJEB22368) | human gut metagenome | biome: human gut; material: stool | host: Homo sapiens | place: Luxembourg | collected 2012-08-30 | reverse complement strand
TTGGAGCCCGTATATTTTTAAATTGTCTTTGACTTTCCGGGTGTAGTTCTTCATGACATTGCTTACAGACGCTTATAAGCTGGCGTTCCCCTGTTTCCTCATCCCATATAGAGAGAGCTAAGTCCGGCCTGCTTCTTAAATGTTTGACATGGTGGACTATCTTGGCCTTGCGGTATTTGTGCTTAACGTCCTTGCAGCGTTGACATTCATAATGGTCCAGTTTTAAAACATCTTCCCGAGACTTCAACCATTCTCCCCAAGTGTAAAACTCGTGTTCTTTCCCGGCATTTATTAGATCTATTAGGCGTTTTAATTTGATCGGAGCAATCACAATATTAATCCTTTGTCATTTTTTATTTGTTTTGTGTAAATCATCCTAAGCTCTCCACAATTTCCCACTCACGGTCCGACAGCTTCCAAACATGTATTTCTGCTTTCTCCGCTGCTTTCTTTTCTGCTATTTTCTTTTCTGCTGCTTTCTTTTCTGCTGCTGCCCTGTGAGACAGTAATAAGCCACTGCCAAAAATTCCTTTTCCCTTCTGAGCGTCCAGAGCGGAAATTCTAACACAATCAGATCGCTTTATTTTGAAATCGACACCATACTTGCTGTATCTATTGATAAGCGCAGCCGTCACCACATGATCCAGATATTCGTACTTTGGGAGCTGCCGGACTTGTTCTTTTTTGATTTTCCTTACAGCTGTATTGATCGCGGCTCCAAGTTTCGGAGCAGTCTGTGTCACTGTCTCCCTGTCACCGAGATTTGTTACAAAGGCGGTGCAAACAACAGCGCCATTCTCGTAAGCAATGCACGCATCGCAAATAATGTGATTCATTCTCATGCACACATTCTTTCCGCTTAGTGCCGTTAGGGACGGCGCAAAAAGAAAGAACGAAATCTCACAATCCAGGTAAAACTCGCAAATCTTAGCTAGAATGGAGAAGGGCGGATTGTCCAGGACCACACACCCTTTCGGATATGAGAAGTTTTCATAATCGCCTCCGGGGTAAAAGGGGCGTACAATATTGTCGGGGTTAACCCCATATTCTTCACAGACCCAGTCTTTTACCGCTTCGTAAACCTTCGGAGGCGTATAGCAGTCATCCGTGGTTTTCTTAGGTTTGAATTTATTTACAAACGCCTCGTATTCTGGATTATCCGTGAATATGCTAATTTGGTCATTCATCGCTCTTCATCTCCTTATCAATCCTTTGTCAATTCCTTCAGGGAGAAACAGAGGCTATTTCGTATGTCATACAGAAGAGCAAGACGCTTGCGCCCTTCTGTGCTCATGCATTCCTTTCTGTTTGCCAGCGCCTCTTCTATTCGGTCCATTACCTTTTTGAGCTCGGCCTGGTACTCAGTTATAAGCTTTTCTTTTTCCACGCATATCACCTCAAAATGTGCATAAGAAAAGCAGGGTGGTAAGCCCTGCTTAATTTATTCTTGGCGAGAAACTCTGGCTCTGACCCAGCAGGCCCCGGCTTTTGCCGTGCCGTTTCCCATATATCCGGGTTTTGCCCCGGATTTTGAAGGAGGATGGCTTTAAGCTAAATTTCTACAATATTATTTTATCACAAAAGTACGTCCCCCGTGTTACCCATTTTCTCCCACAAAAAGTAAAAAAATATTCTTCGATATTCGTAAAATTGTCTCCGCCCGCAAGGGGGACAAAGCTTTTCGTATGTAGCGCCTTCTCTTGTCACATGCTGAATGATATGTTGATACAGGTTCCCGGACGCCTCTAATGCCGATTGTTCGATCATGGCAATATCGTTGCTTAGCTTGACCGCCATTTCTGCATGCTTTGCGGTTGGGTTTCCGGGTTCATTCTTTCCCGGCATGCCGGTTATCGGAGCAGAAGCGATAGAGCGCAGCTGTTGAAGCCGGGCTTTCTTTTCTTCATACTGAAGGCAGAAGCTTCTCAATTCCCGATACGCTTCTTTTGAAATTCCGTATTTATCTAGCTTTAAATCCCGTCTTCTCGGCATATTTTCCTCCTTTTCGTCTTGCCCCCGAGATATTCCGCATTTATAGATTCAGGCAAGAGGGAAGATGGCATTTCCCGTCTGAGCCAATCCATTCACAGTGGTTCTTTTTGCAAAATTCCCGGGGCTTCCCGTCGTATTGAAAACGGGAGGCCTTTTCTTTGTCCTTATTGGGAACGTCTATTCCCTTCTGTTCTGCGATTGGAACTTGCGGCGCTTTTTTAACGCGCCTGCTTTGGCCGGCTTCTTCCGCTGCCTCTATAATTTCCTCCGGGGGTTCAACGCCAAATGCGGCGCCAGCTTTTCTAATGCTGGCCGGGTATGGGTCTTGTTCTCCGCGCTCCCAGCGGCTGAGCTGTATTGCGCACATCCCGCACCTTTTAGCAAACTTCTGTTTCGTGAGGCCCGAGCCTTTATATAAGTCAAAAAGCCATTTTGCCGCGGGGTTCATGCTTCTTCCTCCTGCTCCATGCGAGCGCCGCAGTCGGGGCAAAACCTGTAAAGACAGATTTCCATATCGCCTTCTGTTGCTTTAAGTGGAATTTCAAGCCCGCAGGTACTGCATTTTTGATATGGGGAAAAATTTTCAAAACCTATTATCCAACGCCCGCGCCTCACCGGGGCAACATCAGCGGCGGGAAACTCTGTAATCTCTCTCATTACGTCCAGCGGCTCGTCCTGCTTGTTGAACAAATGAGACAAGAGCTTTTCACGTTCTATGTATTCAGCCATCTTCATTCTCCTCCGCTAAATGATTAAACAGCTTACGGCTCATAACCTGACAGGGAGCAACCCCTTGCTCGTTGATCGCCTTGCATTCACACGAGATTGGCCTCCATTGGTCACATCTTGCACAGGGCGGCCAGCCTTTTTGTTTATCCATTCTCATCACTCTTTCTCCCTTCACTGCCCCTCCTTTTTCAGTGCCACCTCGGCCTCCTTGCGGGTCAGGAAAATAGTCTCGGTACATTTCTAACGCTTTCAGGTTAACACTCCACTCTCCTTGTAAACTCTTAATTTCCCCAGGCTTAAGCCCCTGTATCTTCGTAATCGGCTAAACGGTTATTAGCTTCTTCAAGCTTTACACGCAGCTTGCCGTTTTCAGCAAGCAGCTTTGCGCTCTGGCTTTTATCAAAATCATTGATTCTTTCCAGCTTATCCGCGGCTTCCATGCACAAATCCATGATTTCTAACGTCGCTTTGTCTTTGTATAAGCTTTCTGTGCGCAGCTTCTCAATCAGTTTTTCTATGTCCATCACTCTTCCTCCTTCACCGGCCCCCGTTGTAGATAACCACCATCGAGGGAAAAGGGGCGGCGTTTACGGCGTTGCCGTCATCGCCCGTAAAATGCAAACGCCCTCGCACAAACCTGATTTCCGCCTTCCCATAAATGTAATCGTGAAAATAATTCGTGTCCGTCCGCGCTGGAATGAGCAGCACGATTGGAAAGCCCCCGCGGGCCTCTATAAACGCCTTTTTCACCCATTTCCCAATCTCGCGCCCATAAGGCGGATTGCAGAATACCGCGCCGCCGCGGTCCCAGCTTTGTGAAAGCCCGTCCGTCTCCGGCGTATAGTATAAGGGGCATTTCGCTGTCTTATCGGTAGCCGCGGGGTCCAGAACAAATTGAAATTCTTGGTTCAACTTATCAAAAAAATCCTGCGGCGTACACCAACACATATTTTTAGACGACAGAAGCGCCTTGTTCAATTTCTATGGCCTCGCTTTCCCTGAAAAATTACTTGCAGCGCCATTCGCCGGCCGGCCTTCGCCCCTGCTGCACCCTTCCCAATTCTCGAATGCGGTTTTAAAGCCTGAAAACTCTCCCGTGACCGTTCTTTCAGCCTTTGCCATTGGACATTCGGATGTGTCCTTTTTTCTGCATTTTGAGCAGGTGAGTTTGTCTTTCATGTTGTGTTCCCCCTTGATGAACTCCAGCGCCGGCCTCTTTTTTCTTCGATCACTTAACCACCCTCAATTCAAAGCCTGGATAAAGCGCTTCCCAGTCCTTTTTCTTGATCTTGAATTCCTTTGTCTCTATGCCCTTGACATCCTCTACCCATACTAGCCCGGAAGAATCGCACACCATGAAATCCGGCCTGTACCGGGTGTTTCCCAACAAGAGGAAGGACGGCTGCCGGGTAAACCAAAGAATCCGCCCCGATGCTCTCAGCGCCTTCAGCTGTACGTACCGCGCCGCCTCCGCCTTGCTGTCAAAGCGTATTCCGTCAACCTCAACCGGCGTGTTGTGATACTTCGCCGGCTTAACATGCAGTTTCATGTTACGGCCTCCAGTCCAAATCATCGAACGCGCCCGATTGCTCGAACGCCTCGATGTTGTAGGTGGTTTCGGCCCCTGTTCCTGTTTTGCTCTGTTCAGCCCTTTCACGCTTAACCCAGTTTCGAACAGTGGCTTTCCAGTCCTTCATATTGTTTTTTCCGACTTTCCAGCCATTGCTCTCGTAGTAGTTGCAGAAATAATCTGCGTCCAAAGCATAGCCCTGTTCCTTACAGAATGAACGAACTTCCTCTACGGTGGGCTTTTGAAAGCGTGGTACGCGCGCGGGCGCGTCTTTCGTATTCGTATTCGGATTTGGATTGGATTCTGGATTGGATTCTAGCGGTGAGTCACCGTGAGTCACCGTGGACCACCGTGAAATATCATTTTCGCTTGGCTCAGGAAACTTTGACTTCTTGGTTTGTATTCTTTGATACTTGCCCCAGTTTGGAAGGCAAAAATAGGGTTCTCCTGCAACATCATAGAGAAGAATGCTACCATTGCGTTCCAAAGCTTCAAGGCCCTTTTGAATATCTTGTTCCCGAACTCCGTTCCTTCTTGGAAATACGAATCCTTTCAGCAATTCCGGATCCGCGCTGCCTCTTCCGTAATCATCAACATAAGTCAGTAGATACGTCCATAATCGAAATTGAAAATCTGAAAGCGCGTTGATTGATTTGCTTGTACGAATCTTTTCGCTAATAATTCTATTTGGCACCTTACCACCGCCTCATAGCTTTGTTTGGGCGGGATTGACACGAATCCTCCTGAAATAGCCTTTGACATAAATGAGGGCTTCGCCTTTTGCCCGGCTGACGATCCGCTGGATGGGGAGGTCGTTCTTAGCCTGTGTCGATCTTCGGCGGCTGGATTCCTGCAAGTATTTTTCCATCTCGGCAATATCGTTTGTGCGCCAATACCCCCGGCCGCTGGAGCTTGAAACAATCGCTTCCCCAATCCGTTCCAGCTCTTTGTTGGCCTCTTTGATCTTAAAACGGACATCCCGCTCTGAAATCCCGACTGCCTTGGCAATGTCATAACGGGAAACGGCGTTTTCCCTTCCGGTGGGAACGAATGAAATAATGTTCAAGCTGTTTCACTTCCTTTCTCCTGCTTAGTTAAAAAGGCAAGTCGTCGTCTGCCGTAATCTCTTGAAACCCGTCGCCGGGCTGAGCGAAATTCCCGCCCTCCTGCTCCCTCTTAGGGCCTGCAAAATGCGCCTGGTCCGCGACAACCTCAACCGCCTTGCGCTTGTTCCCGTTTTTGTCCTCATAGCTTCGCGTTTGTATGGATCCCTGAATGGCAATTAATTGGCCTTTCTTGAAATATTTACAGATAAACTCCGCCGTGCTGCGCCATGCGACTACGTCTATAAAATCAGCCTGGCGCTCTGCTCCGGTTTTTACATAGGAACGGTCAGCCGCTACCGTGAAGCTTGTCACCGCCGTATCGCTCGACGTGTGCCTCAGCTCCGGGTCCGCAGTCAGACGGCCCATGAATATTGCTGTGTTAAGCATTGCTTTTCCCTCCTTACATTAGGTAAAATTCGTCCGCTTCGGTGGGCTCAGATAAAACCTTTGAAGCCTTGCAATACTCGCACTTTTCGCACCGTTCGGGCTCTATAATCCCCTTTTTTATCGCGTCATACATCTCTACATCGCGCTTAAAGCCTTCTAATGCAAAATCCAGCATGCTTTGCGGGATGTGGACAATATCGATGTCGGATATTTTTTCCTTCGTGGCGGCGGCGAGATAAAACGGCAATTGTTCGCCTGTGTTTTGCCGTACAACCTCCTGGTATACCGCGCCCTGCAAATCATATCCCCAGGCCTCAAACCACGGAATACGTCCCTTTTCAGGATCATAGATTGATTCAAAATCCTTCATAACCTTCAGGTCAACGATTTTGTCGCAATGCAGGCTATCGATCTTGATTTTTACCGGGACGCCCTTGATTTGCCCTGTCATGATAACTTGTTTCCGGCCGGACAAATAGCTGGAGAAAAGCTTGTCCCGCCCAATCCTTTCGATAACGGAATTTACTTGTATGTATTCTGCCTTGAGCGTTCCGTCACGCTTAAAGATCTCCGGGTTCCTGTTCTGAAAGGCTTTCATTGTCCCCTCAAAATATGAATCAACATAGGATCCGACAAGAAGCGCCGTGGTCTGCTCGCGTTGGTATCGGCCCCTTAATTCAGCCAAGGCAGCCGCCTGGCATTTGCGAAAGCTCTTGAATTGCGACACGGACATGTATTCCTTGTTTGCTTTACGGCTGAAATAATTACGTTTTGTTAAGGTCATCACTGCACTCCCCTCGCCGCTGCCGTCGCGCAATCAGCGCATAGGCTTTCCCCATATTTCTTTTTTGTATATGCGGCTGTTTGCTCCGGCGACATACTGCCCGCCGCGCGGATGTCCTTTCCGCATTGCTCGCATTTTGGCGCAGGGCCGGAAATCTCGCGCGGGATCCTCGGCCTGATTCGCAGCGCGTCATGGACCCCGCCGAAAGCCTTGACCTGCTCCGTCCCAATAATCACGGACTTTCCCTTTAGCTTTTCGGTGTCCTTTGTTTTGTACAGCTTACAAATAGCTTTTTTGTTTGTCACGTTCAAAATCATCGGCTTATAGGCCTTGTCCGTCCAATAACAGGCAGTGCAGTTTTCCTTTTGCCCATTTGTAAAAACTTCTTCGTCAACTATTCTTTCAATGGTCAAAGTAATCTCCCGGTTCGGCAAATCATCCAAATCCCAGCTTCCCATATAATTAGGGTTTTTCCCCATCCGCATGATGTCCATTGAGACACCCTCCTTCTATCCGGCGATTCTTGCAAAATCTTCAATACATTCGCAGCATATGTCTGAGCCGTCAATATCGGTATAGTACTTTTCCCCTGGGCATATCGGGGCCTGACAGAGGGAGCACCTTAAAAGCGCTTCCGGCTCTTTATATGAAGGCTCCTGCCGGTCATATTGTGCCTGTGCCCAATCCAGGCCGTTCACATTTTCCATTTGACAACCTCCGTCCACGTTGATATACTATAGGTAAGTTCTTTCTGTTTGCCGCGTCAGGAATTGCCGTTCCTGCGCGGCTTTTTTATTACCTGCCATGCCTGTTTTTCAGCCTCCTATGGGTATCGTTGCTGTATTCGATCATCATACTGTCGTATTGCTTGCGCAGGAACCGCCGGACTGTGACGCAGGATTCCTGAAAAATACAGTTATGCTTCTGCATGGTCTTGCAGTGCGTGCAGCACTCCGGTATATTCATGCCGCTTTTCTCCTTTCGCCCTTCCTCATTGCCCGAATCTTACAGCGGGCCCTCCCGCGCTCCCGGCGCTCACATATCCAGGCCACAAGGACCATCAGTGCAAACGCCGCAGAGAATATGTACAAGGTGATTAGAAAGTTCATTGCTGTCCTCCCTCAGATTCTTCCAGGATTCTTATGAATGACTGTCCGCCGGCCTGTTTCCCTTTTTGAATGCGTCAACGCTTTGACCGTTCTGTTCCGTTCAAATTCAAGAACGCCCTGAAGAGTTACGACCTTATGCTTTGGGCTCGCTGCGATAACCTCTCCAAAGCTTCCGTTGTTTATCACTCGTCTGGCGTTGGCCGGGCTCCATCCAAAACGCTGCGCTATATCCTCAGCGGTAAACCGTGTCTTCATTTCCGGCCCTTCGGCTATACACTCTCGAACAATGGCGCGAATGTACTCTTCCAGGTTAAAATCCAATTTAAATTCCTCCTCTCAAACAATCATTTTGAAATAAAACGCAATCATGGCGGTAACAAGCGCCAGCAGCAATATGCGGAAGCTCCATTCAAGGACAGCTTCGATGTGTTGTTTCATTGCTTTCCCCCTCATCTTTTGTTACGAACCAATTTAGCCACCGGGATTTCATCGTCCCAATCTAAGCTGCGAACCTTCCAACGGCCTGTCGCCAGCAGCCGGTTGATTTCCTCCAGCCCGACGGCCTCGCGAAGCTCATATATGCTTTCTTCCATGATTTCACACCCTTTCTATCTTCTCATTTAGAAAGCTGTCAATAAGAGACCTCAAATCAATAAGATATTCTTTGTAATCCCATCCTTCAATCAAACAAACGGATATATCCGCACGTATATCTTGAAGAATTTTGAGCTTTAGCTCATGCCGCGCCAACTCATTGAGAGCCTTCGAGATTTCATCCGATTGATTAAATGTATAACTCGGCAACGCTGACACCTCTAAGCCGGCTTTTCTCAATATAAGCCACTAGATTTTCGCGGGATATTGCCGTGATGGAATGAAGCAAGTATGTTACATATCGTTGAGCCTGAATTTTTGTTACTTCATGCCAATCGGAAAAATTGCTTTTAATTTCGATTCTTTCTTTCACGTTCTAGCCTCCTTCCTTTTGTTGAAAACTCGGTTGATAATTGTGAATAACCTTGTCCCTCTTTTCCCTGGGCTGTATAATAGGAGCGGGGAAGGGAGGTGGTTTTTTGAAAGCTTGTAAAATAGCGGACAAAATTATTTGTTCCATGTGTCGAGATTTTATTGAGCACGGGAACCAATTTTCGTGTGCGAGTAAACTGGTTACGCTATTTCCGAAAGAACCGCCACATTTAGTACATGCCGCTATTCGTATGCTTGATTCCGATGGATTGTTGTCGGTACACTATAGCAACAATGAGCCCTGCGAAATTGCCTTGAAGATTCAATCTATACAAGAATGCGATGAAAACACAATGCTAAAAAAGGGCTATAGATTCGTCAAGGAAATTCGTGATTGATTCTAAGTAGTCGTGATCCAATCGTCCGCAATTAAATCCTCTGCCTGGGGCTGCCACCCTCGGCAGGGGGCATTGCTTGCCACGCTCTCAATTGTGCAGCAATCCGGCGTATCTGTAGGTAAAATTTTAACCGCAGCATTACACCATACACTTGTTGGATAATTCCAAGACTGCCGTGTTATATACGGCTTGTTTGTAGTTCGCGCCTTAACCGCGTCGCAGATATTCATACTTTCTCCTTCCTAAAAATTTCCCTGCCCTCCACATAGCGAGTGGGGGCGTGTCTGCTTGTTCTTCCTCCTGGGCCACGTTATAATAAGGTGGAAAGGAGGCGACCCCTAGTGTCGATTATCGTGCAATATTTGGTCTTGCGTACAGTACTCTTGAAAACTCACCAAGAAATTTCATCGCCAAACGCTTTTGCTGTCTCGTATAATTGTATTCATGCCTTCCCGCTGATATGGCGTATTCCGTTCCTATCCCAATGGGCGAATCGTTCGCAATGGAAGACTTGTTGCGTCTTGTTCAACATGGGATTAGTGCAAATGAAACAAGTCACTGAATGGAAAATTGCAGTTTCAAAAGAAGGTGCAATATACCTTGCAGAATTAAAAATGCAGATTATAAAGTCTGTATGTTCTGTATTGCTTGCAGCCGTAAGCGCTGTATTTGGATTCGTGCTTGGGTTAGCACAATAGCTTTGCAAACAGGAATCCTACTATAAAGCAAAGAACAAGAACTACGATCCAAATAACATTGATTTTTGTCCGTAATGCAGATTCAGTAGTTGCAATATAATACCGTATCCAGTCTATTTGCCCTGTCACTTTCTCCACAAAAGGAGGTAGCGGAGGGCTTTCTTCATCCATATCGATTTTAGGAATATTGATGTCTTTTTTCATTTCCTCACCCCCTTCTAAAATTTTTTCTCCATTCCTCATAAAGTCCTGTTTAACGGACAGATAGGGTGGTATTATTTAATTGGGGGGTGAACGGTTTTCCGGGTTGATTCAAAATATTCGATATCTCTGTCGCTAACCCTATAATCGCGTCCAATTTTAATAGCTGGTAATTTCTTTTTGCGAATCCAATCCCATACGGTAATGACTTCAACTCTGTATCGCTCTGCAATTTCTTGACAGGTGTATAACTGTAACACTGCCCCACCTCCATTCACGTGATATATCTGGATTTTCTTCCTTATACAATCTGTCTATACATCACCTCTATTCTTTGTGTGGTTTGATAGTTGTGTTTTGTTTGGTATTGTGATATTATCTGATTACAAGACAAACGATCTGTGTGTTCAAGTCCTAATAGTTACACATCTACTCTTTTTGAAATGTGTGTTTTGTTTGGTATATGTATACTATAACACACTAAACACACAAAATCAATAGTTTCAGTTGTGTTTTGTTTGATTTGTATGCATGCACAAAAAAGAGGTTATTTTATGGATGAAGTGTTAGAAAGAATTGTAAAGTGTATCGGCCCAAGACATGGAGCTAAAAAAGAACTTGCAGAATATTTGAATATCCACCCCAATGTGATAACCAACTGGCTTAATGGGCGGAATAAATCTTACCGTAAATACCTACCACAAATAGCTTATTATTACAATACTTCTATTGACTATCTTCAATTTGGCAATGAACGAAAAGAAGAGCCCACTGCCGATAGCAGTGAGCTTGATAAAGAATTGAAAGGAATTGATTTTGCGTTATACGGCGAGGTCAAGGAATTAACCGACGGTCAAAAGCAGGATGTTTTGGACTTTATTAGATTTAAGAAAGCGCAGGATCAAAATAGAGGGAAGTAAGATATGACCCTTTTACAGATTTATCAATTTGCAGAAAAACAAGGAATTTCTATTGATGAGCTTAATATGGGACACTCTGTTGCTATATCCCTTCCTCAAGGTTGGATTGCAATAGATCCAAAACGCTTGCCAACACAGGTTGAGAAAAAAGAATGTCTTGCCCACGAACTAGGACACGTGGAAACAGGGGCGTTTTACAACGTCGATAGTCCGTGCGATATAAGGGGAAAACATGAAAATAAGGCTAACAAGTGGGCAATCCAGCATTTAATCTCTGAATCAGAGCTTGATGAAGCAATAGCTAATGGTTATACGGAAATATGGTCCTTAGCCGAATACTTTGATGTCACCGAAGATTTTATGAAAAAGGTGGTGTGCTGGTATACATACGGAAATTTAGATACGGAATTGTATTTTTGAGATAAAAAGTCGAAAATTTCGACTGAATTTGCAATGTGAGGTGATTATATGAACGAAAAGCAGTTTGAATTTTTACTATACCAATCAGCGGAAGAAGATATTTCAGTCAACGCGTTGATTAAAGACGATACGATATGGCTAACCCAGAAAGCTATGGCTGAGTTGTTTGATTGCAGTGCAGATAATATTTCCTTACATTTGAAAAACATTTTTGCAGACGGAGAATTAGATAAAGATTCAGTTACCGAGAAAATCTCGGCAACTGCCTCTGATGGAAAAAACTATCGCACTCAGTTTTATAATCTGGATGCTATCATCTCAGTAGGGTATCGAGTAAATTCCCGACGGGCTACAAACTTCCGTATCTGGGCAACAGGAATTTTGAAGGAGTACATGATTAAAGGCTTCGCCTTGGATGATATGCGTCTCAAGCAGGGGAAAGATGCGTTCGGAAAAGATTATTTCCGTGAATTATTGGAACGAGTTCGTTCCATTCGCGCCAGTGAACGTCGGATTTGGCAGCAAATAACCGATATATTCGCAGAGTGTAGTATCGACTATGACAAGAACGCCCAAATTACACATGAATTTTACGCTATGGTACAAAATAAATTTCACTATGCAATTACAGGTCGGACAGCGGCTGAAATCGTATTTACTTCTGCTGACAGGTCTAAGGAACATATGGGTTTAACGACTTGGAAAAATGTACCCGATGGCCGAATATTAAAATCGGATGTAAACGTTGCAAAAAATTATCTAAGCCAAAAACAAATCGCTCAGTTGGAGCGAACTGTATCCGGATATTTTGACTATATTGAAGATTTGATTGAAAGAGAAAATACGTTTACAATGGAAGAATTTTCCGAAAGCATTAATGAATTTCTTTCTTTCCGTAGATATGATATTTTGAAGGGCAAAGGGAAAATCTCAAATGCAGCGGCTACTAAAAAAGCACATGCAGAATATAAAGAATTTAATAAGACACAGAAAATCGTTTCTGACTTTGATCGTGAAATTAAACAGCTAAAAGCAAAAAATACATAAAAACCCGCCCTCCGGTATTGGCGTACCAGAGGGCGGCGAAGATAGATGCTTACCCTGAAGGGTATCACATAGCAACACTGTGATTATACCACCTTCAGGGCAGGCTTTGCAAGTCATACTTTGGAGGTGCTTTTTATGCCTAAAAAAAGAAAAGATGGGCGGTATCAAAAGAAGGTTACGCTATCGGCCGGGAAACAAAAGATTGTATACGGTAAAACGATTGCGGAGCTCAACCAGGCGGCGCTTGCTGTGCTTGAAGAGGACCGGCAGGGCTTAATCGTAGATGATAAAACCTTAGTGGGCGAATGGGCCAAAATATGGCTTGAGAAATACAAGGCTAATTTGAGGCCCAATACAAAGGCCATGTACAAAAACGCGTATAACACCCATATCATGGGGATGATTGGGGATATGCCGCTGCGCGAGGTTCGTCCGGTGCATGTCCGGGAGGTTATGGCCGGCGTATCTGAGAAATCAGAGAGCTTACAGCATAAGGTTTTACTTACAATGCAGCAAATTTTTAATACAGCCAGACAAAACGGCCTGATGATAAAGGATCCGACAGAGGGAATCAAAATCACGCCCCATACCAAGCCCGATAAAGCTAAATATCTGACAAAGGACCAGACCAAAAAGCTTCTGGCGGCCTGCGATGATCCCAAGGCCCTGGCTTTTGTCGCGCTGTGCTTATACTGTGGCTTGCGCAGAGAAGAGGCGTTGGGGCTGCAATGGGGAGACATTGAGCCGGACAGCTTAACCGTAAATCGAGCGGTTGCTTTTGTGGAAGACCGGCCGGACCCCTCTCAAGAGCTGAAAACAAAAGCAGCGCACAGAACCATACCGGTTCCGGCGCCGCTTCGTGAAATATTAGGTAAAACTCCCAGGAGGGGGCTATATGTAATTACTGAGACTGATGGCGGCGTGATGACAAGAGTCGCGTTTCGCCGTCTGTGGAGAAGGGTTGAACGCAGGGTGGATTTTCCCGTACATCCGCATATGCTGCGTCATACATATTCGACTACTTTATATCATGCGGGCGTTGACCTCCGTACAGCCCAATATCTTTTGGGCCATTCCTCCATACAGATGACGGCGGAAATATACACCCATTTGGAACGTGGGGATGGACTGAAGGCCGCCGGGAGAATTGAAAGATACTTTTTGGAGGAGCAGCCGTCAAAAACCAGTTGACTACCTTTTGACTACCACGGCCCAAAATAGTAATTTTTTAAAAATCGCATGAAATAGCCGTTTATGCTGACGCGGACAGATGGATAGGCATTGAAAATTGCCTACGAATCAAGAGGTCGCGGGTTCGAGTCCCTCCGGGCGCGCCAGAAATAATCGCATAAGACAGCCGTTTTGCGGTGGTCTATGCGGTTATTTTTTTGCCTGAAAGCGCCCGGTGACTACCTTTTGACTACTTTTTGATTTCTTCCAGCTCCTTGACTCTGTCCATCAGGACGCGGATTTGCCGGATGGCCTCTGTGAGCTCATCGTCATGGGCATACACCAAACGGGTTATCGTGTCGTTATCAAGAGGGGCAATATTATTTTCCAAAAGCTTTCACCTCGTTTTCTTACCCCTCTGGAAAGTTTTACCATAGCTTTATTATATCCCATGATTTATTTCCGGCTAATTTCAGTGAAATAAATCCACAGAAAAAAGCCCCGGATCACTCCGGGGCTCTCTTTCTATCTATTCTGTTTTGCTCTTGCCTTCCGCCGCACGCTTGACCGCCGCAAACGCGCCGTTGCTCGCCATGCTCACCAGCGCCGCATTCAGCGGCAGGATTGCCCAGGATGTCCACTCTGTAAAGTCTCCGATTGCCGCCGTCGCCGCGCACAGAAGCACCAGCGCTAATAGGTAGCTGAGCCATTGTGTTGGCAGCTTCGGGATTAGATTCTTGAGAAACTGGGTCAAAATCCCCGTTGCCGCGGTTGCTCCCGCGAATGTCGCCAGCATTTGCCAGCTGAAAAACTCATCCATGCTGATAGCCTCCGTTTCTCGTACTATATTCCTCCCGCAGCAATTGATATTTCGCTTTAATTGCCCCGTTTCCGCCCTCCTGTACATATTTTTCACCGGCGACCAGCCGCTCCTCCAAAGGAAATTCCTCACTCATAATAGTAAGTTTTAAGGTATTCATGTAATCGCTTTGTGAATATGACTCCAGCTTCTCAATCCGGGCTTCAATTGACTTCAGAGGGCTCAGAACCTTGAGCAGTATGGTCAGAACGCTTCCAACCGCTGCCAGGGCCGTGCAAATCTGAGTGATATTCCCGATTAATTCCATTTGCGCCTCCCTTATACGGCCTGCACGCCGCTCAGGGGGACCCAGGAATAAATCTCCTTCAGCAGTACCCGGTCGCTCTTGACCTGCTGGACCGTATAGGTGTTCCCTTTAACATAGGAGGGAATCGCCACGCCGTTGGTGTATTGGCTGCCGGTTACCTTCACCTTGCCGCCCGCCTCGATCTTTTTTGGTTCGGAAGGGGCGGGCGCGGTGCCCGTGCTGCCGGCTGCCGACAGATACTTTGTATTTACCGGGCTGCATATGGAGCTTGTCCCGCTTTCGTTCTTGTCAATCACAGCCCGATCCCCGCTGACTTGAGACACATACCAGCTTTGATTCTTTACCCAGGACGGGATTGCCGCGCCGTTGTAATAGACCGCGCCGGGGGCAATTTTCACAAGGTCTCCTTTTTGAATGGATGCGCCGGCCTCCGCCTGTCCAGAACCGCCCAGGCGCTTGTTGACCTCTTCGGCTATGTAGGGGAATTTGCTCTTGAGATAGGGGCCGGGGCAGGAGGTGGCGGAAAACCAGCAATGCATGGTTAGGTTGCCGGCGGTGTCTCCGGTATAGTTCAGCCTATCGATCCCGTTTCGTTGGCAAATGTCCACACAGAGGTCAATAAGCTTAGCCAGAGCCTTATCGCTTACATGCCAGTCGCCGCCGGTTTCATCGTTGGCTACCTCGATTGTCACCGCCTGATGGTCGTTTGACGGGCTGGAGCTGCACCAGGAGCGGTTTTTCTCTTCCACATACATGCCCACTCTTCCGTCGCTTCCAATCCCATAGTTGGAGGAAGCCTGACGGGCGGAGCTGGCAAAAATCTTCCCGCAGGTCTCAACAGAGAGGTTGCCCGCCATGTGGTGGATGGTGATCTTTTTTATGCCGGCGTTCCGCGGATTATTGCTGTTAGGGGATATACAGGTATAGTTCACCAATGCGCTATTACTCATGCTCTTCACCCTTTCCGTTGCTCAGCTCTTTGGCTGTTTCGGCGCTGATTTCCTCGCCTGGCCCAAGCTCGATTTCCAAAATGCTTTCGTTCATGTTTCATGCCTCCGTTTCAATGATTTCCGGTTCCTCCGGGAATACCGTGGGTTCTTCTCCCCATACCGCCATAACGGCGCTGAAGTAGGGCTCCGCAATCTCCTCCTGGACCTGCTTTCGCCCATTCGCGCTGTTCGCATACGACCGCCGGAAAATATCTCCGATGGGGTAGCTTGTCCCTTCCAGCTCGATATACTTTTGCCTCATTACATTGACCTTATCCCGGTCAAGGTCCTGCAAAGTGATTTCTTCATACATTTTCCTGTACCTCCTTTCTCTATGTCGCTTTCTTGTACCAACCGCAAAAATTAATACCGCCATCGGTAGAAGAGTTAACCATCCACCATTCCTGTGCGGCTCCGTCGTCCTTCTGAAAATAAACGGAGCTGCCGCCGTCGTCATCGATATATCCGACATCCCAATTATTGCTGACGCAGCCATACAGCTCTGTCACGGTAATGGGGTACCTGCTTTCGGTTGATACCGCAAAGGGCAGCCCCTGTATTCCGGCATAAGATCTGCTGCCGGAACTCCCGTTACCAGCAGCAGTAATCCTTACACGTAGATAACAGGTAATATAGACCCAATCGCCGAGCGTCCAATATTTACAGCCGCGATTTTCGGTAATTGTATAGCTTACCGCCGGGCCGCTCCTTGCTATCAACACTGGCGTCCACGCGCCTTCCTCTTGTCTCAGGTTGAGAAGGGCGGAGGTCTGTTGTATGCTGTTCTTGTTTCCCCCAACAACACTGAGTAACGTTTTCCAATTGCCCCAGGGAGACGCGGGAACCCAAATATCATAGACGCGGTAATATATCGTATATACCGAATTCTCGCTTGTATGGCCCGGGATAATGTATTGATATACGATTTCTCCGCCGGAAGAAACGTCGTCTACCACCAATTTAAACCGGCCTTTATAAGGGCAATTTATCAAGCTTCCCGCAATAGCGCTGGTTGTACACCAGTAGCTCCCCGATGTTGTGTAATCATTTAAATCCTGGCCTGTTTGCAGCCTGTCACTGGTAGGGATAGGCCCCAGGTTCAACACCTGAAGGGAATTGGCTGCCGGGATTTGCGGCACGGGAACCTTAGCGCCGGAATCGAGCGTGGCTACGCCGTTGGCTGCGCCTTTTTCAGCCTGTGAAATAAGTGTACTTGTGTCTACTGGAGGCCCTGTCGGTCCCTCTGGTCCTTGAGCTTTTTGGGTTGTCTTTACATATTTCCCTGAAGCAGGGTCCCACAGCTGCCAGTAGCCATCCGAACTAATTGTAGGATAGTGTTCAGAGGCTTCCTCAGCTTGAGCGGCACTATTTGCCGCATTGGTGGCCGATGTACCGGCTTGTGCCGCGCTATCGGCTGCGTTGGTTGCAGAATCGGCAGCCCTGCTTGCGCTTGCAACGGCATTAATCGCCATGCTTTCAGCCTGCTTTTTATAGTCCAGCGTCTGATCCTTCCATCCTTCTACGTCGCCATGCATTTGCTGTACCTGGGCCAGAATTTCGGTGAGAGTAAGGTACTCATCCTCGCTCTCAATCGCTCCCTCTTGAACCGGGTTTTCCGTGACCTTCAGCAAAAACTCACTGGCGCAGATTACCC
>OBAE01000956.1_pt1 | contig 17393 bp, 13 predicted proteins | sample 1517641 | NCBI WGS metagenome assembly OBAE01 (sample SAMN04571701, study PRJEB22368) | human gut metagenome | biome: human gut; material: stool | host: Homo sapiens | place: Luxembourg | collected 2012-08-30 | reverse complement strand
TAAGGTACAATCTTTGTCAAGTAAAATAGCAGTAATTGATTCATCTGTCTGTTTTTTATCCTTTCTTATAGCTTTTATTATAATATCTAGTTCAAACCAATCAATATTAATATTAATATCATGAAGAATTTTTTTGCAAACCTTTCCTATTCTTTCCGCATACTCTTTTGTAATATATCCTCTTTGTAAGGAAAGATTATTTGCAGTAATCATACCCAATACTACGGCAGAACCATGTGGAATTTCATAATTACTAACAGCTTCATATGCATGCCCAAAAGTATGTGCAAAATTAAGCAAAATTCTCTCATCTTTATCAAATTCATCTTTTTCAATAAACCATTTTTTAAATTTTAAAGATGTCTTTATATATTCAACTAATTTAACATAATTGTGCTCCAATATATATTCTATATCTGTTTCAATCTTATTAATGCCATCTTGACCTGCAATAACACTAAATTTTACAACTTCCCCTAATCCACTGCAATAATCCTTTGATGTCAACGTTTTAAAAACTTGAGGATATATTAAAATTTCATCTGGAGGATAAAATGACCCTAATAAATTTTTAAAACCTTTGTAATTTAATGAAGACTTACCACCTATACAACTATCACATGCTGCAAGTAAGGTTGTTGGATAAAAAGTCCATTTTATACCTCTATATAAAGAGCTGGCCACAAATCCTGTTATATCCTGTGTTATTCCACCACCGATAGATACTAAATGCGTATTTCTCTTAGCTCGCATATTGGTCATAAGTTCACAAATTTCAAGTACAGTACACATATTTTTTTTACTTTCCAATGCATCTAATAAATACAATCGTTCTTTTGGAAATTGAGGTAGTTGATTTTTATACAGATTATACACAATCTTATCAATTACAAAGAAAGTCTCTTTGCATTTCGCCAATACAATAACAGACTCTAAATCGTTAACAAATTGAACATTATAATTTTTAAACTTTGATTTAATACTCATACTATTAGACATATATGAACACTTCCCAATTCTAAGTTCTTTCTATAAGTTCTATCCAATTGCCTTCTACATCCTGGCAAAAACAGCACTTATTACCATTACTAAAAATATGAATGTCAGTACAGGCTTTACCGCCATATCGAATGACTTCCCGAATAATTTTTTCAATATTATTTACTCCAAAACAAATATGCATTGTGCTGGTTCGATAAAGTACAATATCCCTCAAATTCTTTATATTATCTTCACATGGAATTATAACCTCGATTAATTCTAACATATCACCTACACCACTTACTTTGCCTCGTTCAGTAATCAGTTTGCTGATCCTTATCGTCGAATTTTCTATTTTTAATATATCTTTCACTAAGGCATCAGACTGTTCCAAATTTTCACAGACAATAAGCATGTTAAAAACATGCTTATAAAATTCAGTCATTGTTTCTAGATTATTAACATAAAGCCCAACATGCCGTAATTCAACCACATTCTTCACCCACTTATTCAGTTACTAAAGGAATATACATATTTTTCTCTAATTCTTCTCTTGGTAAAAAAGGTGCTAGATCTTCAAGTGGTGGACTAATTAAAGTTCCATCTTCAAGTTTTTTAGTCGCAGATTTAGGTTCGAATAACTGAGATGTAGAAACAATCACTTCACAAAACACGCTTGTTTTTAAATTTATAATATTATCCACTATTGATCCTAACTTGTTATTATTATCAATTTTAAAATATGGTATACCAAACGCTTCCGCCAATTTTTCAAAGTCAGGGAATCCCAAATCTCCACTTTCAGCCCCCACTCCAATTAGACCATTATGAAAAATATTATTCTGTGTTTGTCGAATTTGATGATAGCCATCATTATTAATAACGAATAATTTTATTGGCAATTTATTTGTTACAACAGTTTGCAGCTCCTGAAGATTCATCATAAGACTACCGTCACCTTCAATACAGATAGTAGATTTATTCCCATTTGCTATGCACGCACCAATTGCAGCCGGTAATCCATAACCCATTGATGATAGTCCGCAGTTCATAATAAATCGACTACCGGTATTTATATAATACGATTGACTGCCAACAACACTCGCAGACCCATTAGCAACAACCGTTAAAGAATTTTCTGGCAAATGTTTACTCAAAAAATCCATAAATGCATAAATATTAACAGCTTGTTTATCTTTATAATGGTCCCTTGATACTACTGGATATTTCTGTTTCCATTGACTACATTGATATAACCAATTTTTTCTTGACTTTATTTTTATTTTTTTACTTTTTTCTAAAAGCATTTCCATAAATTTTGAGGCATCAGCGCATATTGGTAAATCTGCTCTTATTGTATCTTTCTTCAATTCTTCGGAATCAATATCCACTACAACAGTATATGCCTCCCGTGCCCATGTTTTTACATTATAACCCACTTGATAAATATTCAATCTTGTTCCAATACAAATCAGTAAATCACTGTTTTGCACAGCAAAATTACCAGCGCGATCACCCATTATTCCACCGCGTCCACAATAATAATTATCATCTGTCGCAATTAAATCTATACTATTCCAACAGGTAACAACTGGGATATTTAATAAAACAGCTAACTTTTGGAGTAATTTCACTCCCCCAGATATGCGTATCCCATTCCCTGCATAAATAACAGGTCTCTTGGCCATTGTTAATCGCTCTATAATAATATCAACAAGAGAACCCAAATGATTATCGTTATTTTCTAATATATTTGCTTTGTAAATTTCTAAGTCGTCTATTTCAATATAAGATCCTTGAATATCAATTGGAATATCTAACCAGCATGGCCCAGGCCTTCCACTTATCGCTGTCTGGTAAGCTTTCTCCAAACAATAAAGTATCCGTTTAGGATCCATGACCATTTCTGCGTATTTCACCATATTATCAAGTGCTGAAACAATATCAAATTCCTGATTTCCTAATGTTCGTAAATTTAATCCGCTATATTTAACTGTCAATGTAGTTTTAGTCTGACCAGAAAGAATAACCATTGGAATTGAATCTTGATATGCTCCTACAACACCATTTAAAGCATTAATTGCTCCTGGTCCACTTGTGACACATACAAGTGCCATTTTATTATTAACTCTTGCATATGCTTCTGCTGCCATCGCCGAAGCCTGTTCATGATGGTTGTAAAAACAATGCATGCGATAATGATGACCAAAAGAATCATTCATGTGCATTGCACCGCCACCTACTACTGTAAATACATCTGTTATTCCTTTTTCAACGAAAAAATTAGCTATATAATCAGAAACTTTTACTTTCATTCTTTAACACCTACTTTAATGAAGCTCCTCCGTCTACTACTACAATAGAACCAGTCATATACGATGCATCATCAGACACCAAAAAAACAGCCACTTTTGCAATTTCTTCTGCTTGTGCAACACGACCAATCGGTATGTCAGTAAATCTTGAAAAATCTCGATTGGTAAAAAACGGTGTATCTGTATGTCCTGGACACAAACAATTCACCCTAATTTTTTTTGCATAATTAAGTGCACACAACTTAGAAAACTTAATTAACGCAGCTTTTGAAGTAGCATACATATAAGATTTGCGTCCTACTACATGAGATTCTAATCCATCAATTGAAGCATTATTTAAAATAACACCATTACTTTCCTCTAGCAATTCAATAAAGACTTTTGTCATATTTACAACTGAACGTAGGTTAATATTGTAAACGTCATCCCACTCATCATCGACTAATTCTGACAAAGACCTGGTTACAAGTATACCTGCATTATTAAATAAAATATCAAGTTTCCCATATTTTTTCTTAACATAGGTGAACAAATCTTTTATGTTAGAATAATTAGTAATATCACAATTATAGAACTCTGCTCGTTCTGTCTTACATGTATTATTTATTGTTTTAACAACTTCTTTCCCCTTTGCAATATTCCGCCCAATACAAATTACGGTTGCCCCTTCTTCAGCAAAAAGTACAGCAGATGCTTTACCAATACCTGATGTTGCCCCTGTTATAATAGCAATCTTTCCAGAAAGACGACCCAATCACGTTCACCCTTTCTATATAAAATCAAACCCTTTTATAATGAGAACTCGTTATAAAATTAACCTGAAGTTTATCAACCATTTCATTAATGAAATTCTTTACATATAAATTTAAATAATTAGCTTTTTCCTTTGCAAAACTATATTCTCTACTAGTGTTAAAATAATTATCACTTCTTTTAGAATAGCCATCGAAACCCGCCAAATATACTTTCTTTACATCTACTGTTAGCATCGCTTTCAATAACATAATTAAAGAATTATCAATAATTTCAGTATTTTCATCAATTAAAGAACCATAGTTAAGAACATACTTAAAATTTCCAGCTGTTTTTGTTACATTGGATGTTGCAATAATTTCTGCTGAATTATTAATACTAGCTTTTAAATCCATCAAAAGTTGCGTATACCTTTTAGCTTTTGTTAAAAAAACATAATCGATTTTAATATCTTTTGGTGCATAATTTACTGATATTATAATCGGATTATTCTCTTCAATAAATTTTTTCACTTTAATTTTTTGTTTCTTTATATTATTTCCAGGTCCAATTAAAAGCACTGATTTATTTTTTAACAGCTCTTTTAAATCACTTAAATCTTTTTTATCATCACAGCTTATATTCTGATAATCTAAATACAACTTTTCTGCATATTTGGCATCATACATTAATTTTTTATCACTATCTATAGACTGTAAAATATCTGTTATTTGTTTCACCGATAACGTTTTTTTATTCATAAGAAATGAAACATAGTTAGGATGACATTTTGTTGCGGCAGAGATATAAAAGAACAAATTATACCCCCAATATTGTTTTTGATAAATATCCATAATTGTATTGTCAATTGCTTCCAATATCTGACAAATATCATAATTTGTACCAAGATTCTCATTCATATACATTGCTAATAATTCTAAAGGAGCATTACCTGCACTTTTCCCCATACCATACAATGTTCCATCTGCGGCTATTATACGTTTTGTTTTTGATTCCAAATATTCTATACAATTCGCATATCCTAATTGAAAATTGTTATGAGCATGAAACCCCATAATGATTTCTGGATCTAATTCCCTATCTAAAACTTTAAATATATGCATCAATTGTTTATGATGCAATAGTCCATAGGTATCTACCATAGAATTTGCATAAGGCATTACTGAATTAACCAGTTCTGCATATTTTTTTAAACTATTATCAGTATATGTTGTCACCGATACCATTTGAGCAAATACTTTATATCCTAATTTTTTTAATTCTTTGCAAAAATTCAGTGCCTCATGCATTAAATGTTCTTTAAAAATTACTCTTATACCGTCTAAAAAAGTTTCGGTGCAAGGTTGTATGTTCTCAAGTCCACATGTTCCATAATCAATCATTGCAACAATCAAAGAATCGCCTTTATCTAAACCAGAAAAAATTTTATTAACAGCTTTAGTATTAGGCATAATTGTGCGATTAATATCAAATTTTCTTCTTTCGTCTAGAAAACCGATCTCAATAATATCAATTTGAGCACTCACCAACCGTTCAAAAATCTCTGTTATTTTATCATGTCCAAATTCCCAGTCATTTACGTAGCCACCATCACGAAGCGTACAATCTAATAACTTTCTATTCATGAGATCCATCTCCTTATTATCTAACGGCTTCTTTTATTATTTTAATCATATAATCAATCTTTTCATCACTCATCCCTGGATATACACCAACCCAAAAAGTATCATTCATAATTCTATCTGTATTTTTCAATTCTCCAATAACTCTATAACCTTTTCCACTCTTTCGCATTTCATCAAAACAGGGATGTTTTATCAAATTGCCGGCAAAAAGCATTCTTGTTTGTATACCATGCTCTTCGATATACTGAACAACTTTATTACGACAAACGCCATTTTTACATGTCAACAAAAATCCAAACCAACTGGGATTAGAATTTTCACAAGGTACTGGCAAAATCAATTTTTCAGAAACTTCATGTAATCCGTTTAATAATCTTTCAAAATTATGTCTTCTACGTTCTACAAAATGTGGAAATTTCTTTAACTGTGCTACACCAACAGCTGCCTGCATATCAGTTGCTTTTAAATTATATCCAAAGTGCGAATATACATATTTGTGATCATATCCTAATGGTAATTCTCCATACTGTTTATCAAAACGATGTTTACACAAATTATCCATTCCAGATGGGCACACACAATCTCTTCCCCAATCTCTAAAGGAACGAATTATTTTATTTAATAAAGGATTGTTTGTATATACGGCTCCTCCCTCACCCATCGTCATATGATGCGGCGGATAAAAACTGGAAGTCCCAATGTCTCCTATTGTTCCAGTAAATTTTTCTTTACCATTAATGATATATTGCGACCCTAACGCATCACAATTATCTTCTACTAACCATAAATTGTATTTGTCACAAAATTCTTTGACTGCTTTTAAATCAAACGGATTACCTAATGTATGTGCAATCATAATTGCTTTAGTTTTTTCAGATAAAGCTTCTTCCAACTTTGAAGTATCAATATTATATTGTGGTATAGTAACATCTACAAATACCGGAATAGCGCCATATTGTATAATCGGTGCTACGGTTGTCGGAAATCCTGCGGCTACAGTTATTACCTCGTCGCCTCGTTTAACAGCTCTTTCTTCAAGCAGCGGGGATGTTAATGCCATAAAAGCATTTAAATTAGCTGAAGAACCCGAATTAACCAGTGAGCTGTACTTTACTTGCAAATATTCTGCAAGTTTTTTTTCAAATTCATCAGTATATCGGCCTGATGTTAGCCAAAATTCTAATGCACTATCTACCAGATTTACCATTTCTTCATTATCATAAACACGAGATGCATAGGGAATTCTATCCCCTTCTTTAAATGGCTTATCTTGATTATGATAAGTATCACAATATTCTTTAACCAAATTAATAATTCTATTTTTCATACTCTCTTGAGTATCAACCATTATTTTTATCCTCCCAAAATTCTTTTATTTGTTTTTCCATACATTCAGAAATATTCCCGTCATTTTTATATACTTTAGCCCATTCTACTGTTTTAGCAACAGCTTCAGTTATATGCCACCTTGGCTTCCAGCCAAATACAGCTTTTAATTTTGAGCAATCCAATTTTAAAAACTGTGCTTCATGAGGTCCCTCTACACAAACATTCTTCCATGTTTGTCCGTCACCCCATTCCTGGCAAAATAAATCTACTAAATCGCCCGTTTTTACACAGTCGCATTCATCCGGGCCAACATTATAGTAGCCAGCCAATTTAGTGTCTTCATATTGCGCTTTGGCTATCATAAGATAAACATAAAGTGGTTCCAGTACATGTTGATACGGCCGTGTTGAATAAGGATTACGTACAATGATCGTATCTTTTTTATAAGCAGCCCTTATACAATCCGGGATAATTCTGTTCTCGGCAAAATCACCCCCGCCAATCACATTGCCAGCTCTGGCTGTGGATATTGCAACAGTTTTATTTGCAAAAAAACTGTTTTTATAGCTATGTGTTACCAGCTCCGAACAACTTTTACTGTTAGAATATGGATCGAATCCATCCAAAGGTTCATCTTCTCTATAGCCCCATACCCACTCTTTATTTTCATAAACTTTATCAGTTGTGACATTCAAAAATGATTTTACACACTCACTATTTCTAATACATTCTAAAATATTTACGGTTCCCATAACATTAGTAGAATATGTTGTTGAAGGATCTTTATAACTTTCTAATACCAAAGGCTGTGCTGCCAAATGCAGTACTATTTCCGGCTGACATTCATCAAAAATTTTTTTCAGATATTCGTAATCTCTAATATCACCAATAATTGAAGTTATATTTTTTTCAATTTCTGCAAGCTGAAAAAATTTATCTCCTTCTTCTGTAGGTGATTTTAAAGAATAACCTGTAACTTTAGCGCCAGCCATAGACAAAATTTTACATAACCATGTTCCTTTAAATCCTGTGTGACCAGTCACTAAAACTTTCTTGTTCTTAAAATAATCTATTACCATATTTTCCACGGAGCCTTTCCGCTATCCCACATTTCTTCTAATTGCATTCTGTCCCTTTGCGTATCCATACATTGCCAAAAGCCATTATGTTTATACGCGATTAATTGTTCATTTCTAGCTGCAGTTTCTAAAGGTGCTTTTTCAAAAACAGTACTGTCGCCTTCTATATAGTCAAAGATTTGCGGTTCTAATACCATAAAACCAGCATTGATCATACTTCCATCAGAGTCACTTTTTTCTCTAAATGATTTGATTGTATTTGAGGCATCTATATCAAGAACTCCAAATTTTTGGCCGGCGTTTACTGCGGTCATCGTTGCAACTTTGCCGTTTGTTTTATGAAATTCAACCAGTTTTGCTATATCAACATCACTTACACCATCACCGTAGGTCAACATAAAAGTTTGATTACCTATATATTGTTTGATCCGTTTAACTCTTCCGCCTGTCATAGTATTCAAACCCGTATCAACAATCGTAACTTTCCATGGCTCTGAATTATTGTTATGGATCGTCATCTGATTATTAGCTATATCAAAGGTAATATCCGACATATGTAAAAAATAATCTGAAAAATATTCCTTTATCATATGTTGCTTATATCCAGCACAAATAACAAAATCATTAAATCCATAAGAAGAATAGATTTTCATAATATGCCAAAGAATCGGTTTTCCCCCTATCTCAATCATAGGTTTTGGCTTTAAATAACTTTCTTCACTTATTCTTGTTCCAAATCCACCTGCTAAAAGTACGACTTTCATAGTTCGCTGATCTCTCCCTAATTTTTTTTATAAAACACAAAACATTTAAACTAATAAGCGCCATCTTTTCTAATGACAACCTTAAATGTTTTAAATAACATCACTAAATCTATCCAGATATTCCAATTTCTTACGTACCAACTGTCTAATAAAACCCGTTCGCTATAATCGATATCGTTACGACCACTGACCTGCCACATACCAGTAATCCCTGGTTTGACCATCAAATAATCGTTTATATAATCTCCATAACGTTCCATCTCAGCTTTGATTATCGGGCGCGGTCCAACAAGACTCATCTCACCTTTCAGGACATTGAATATCTGCGGTAGTTCATCTAAGCTTGTTTTACGTAAAAAGGCTCCGGATTTTGTTATTCTGGGGTCATTTTTTAGTTTAAAATCTTTAGCCCATTCTTCCTTGGCGACAGGATCATCTTCAAGCAGTTTTTCCAACCTGCTATTTGCATCTACGCACATACTGCGAAACTTATAGCATGGAAACTCTTTGCCATCTTTACCAATACGAATATGCTTAAAAATTATTGGACCTGGAGAATCAAGATATATCCAAACTGATATAAAAATCAAAATCGGTGCAATAACAATGCTCCCTAACAACGTCAGCACAAAATCAAAGGCTACTTTTATATATCTGTTTAAAGGTCTTGCTAAATTATTTTTCAGTCTCAAAAGCATAAGTTTTTCGTTAAACAGACTTTCTGCTTCAATACCACCCATAGGCACACCAACTAGATTTGGAATAATACCCATATTTTTTACCAGTGGCTGCACTTTATAAATCAGTTCAGTTAATTTACTTTGTCCCAACCCAGGTGCTGCTATTAAAACATTTTGAACTCCAGTACGTCTTATAACATTTTCAACATCAGCAAAACCACCTAAAACTGAAAATTTTTTTAAAATACCGTCTTTTACTAAATTATCTTCCAATAAGCCAATTATTTTATATCCCATGCCAGCATCGCCAATAATTCCATTAACTAAAATCTCTGCTGTTTTTCCTGCTCCAATAATCAATACAGGCGTCTGTAAAAAATCAAAATATTCTAAAATCTTTTCGGCTGCATAACGTGACGTGACTAAAAAAAGGAAACTTAATATTCCAAATAAAACAATAAACAATCTGGACGTAGAAGCAGCCATTTGACCAATATACAAAACAATAACTATTGAAACTATCGCATAACAAGATGCCTTGAATATTCTTTCCAGAATACTCCAAAATTGCATTTTTCTAGAATAAAGCTGTTCAGCATTTAAAAATATTAAATATAATAACGGAAAAACAATCCAAAAATTCAACCATGAAATATGTAATATCCCACCAGTTGGTACTAAAAAATTACGCATAATAAAAGCAACATGTTCTGCACAAACAATTGCCATATAATCAACTATAAGCAAAAGTATCGGCAGTAGAAAAGATGTATATCTATCTGCTGCCGATATTTTATATTCACTAAAACTATGCAAATCTTTCACACTCCAGAAGCTATATCAAATTACATTAATCCGTATCAACATAGATGACGGCGTATTCTATTTTAGTATATATTATAATTTTATTTTACATTAGAGTTTATACTATTGTAACACTTTTGTTATAAAAAAGCCATATTTGGGTGCCAAATAAATGTCAATAACATGTTTTTTCTTTCCTAATTCTTATAAATTTTTCTATCAATAAATATGTTTTTATTGTTTAAGATTTTCTAATTTTTTTATTTAAGACACAATAAAAGGGCAGTAACCTTAAGGTTACTGCCCTTTTTACATTATTCGTATTTTATTTAAATTCTACTTTTAAATGCTGTCGTTCTACTAACCTTTGGAATTTATATTTCGGATAACCAACCATTAAAGCGCCTACTATTTTTTGCTTAGCCGGCACTTCTACCAAGTCAAGCAATGGTTTATATCCGGCTATACCACAGGTTTGGATAAATCCGGCAATAGTCGTTCCCATACCGATAGTCGGTGCATAAAGCTCCGCATAAGCCCAAGACTGTTCTGCATTGCTAACACCAGTTGTATTTAATCTACGGGCCAATGCAAAAATCACCATCGGTGCGTTGCGGGCAATAATATCCTGACCACGCTCGCGATAAGCTCTCAATACAGTAGTAAAATATCTGCTGTTAGAACTTCCTTCTGCAATTTCCTGTTCCATCCACTGTGCTGTAGCCTCAGCAATAGCTCTGATTTTTTCCTTATCACTGATTACTATATAATACATTCCCTGTGAATTACCTGCTGTTGGCGCATAGCGGCATACTTCAAGCAGTTTACGTACATCTGACTCAGTTGGTGGCTGCGGTTTAAACATACGAACTGATCGACGCATACGCAAAAAATTATATGCAGTTTCAGCATCTAAAACAGGCATCGGCAGTGGTAATTGTTCTTCTAGCGGCACATATTTATTATCCATAGCAGCCGTTGGGCAAATAGCAACACAATGGCCGCAGCTCATGCAACCTCTATCAAAATTGCATTCAGGTCCAAGCTCTCCCATTGATAAAATACATGATGGACACGCCTCTACACAAATACCACATTTTATACATTTATCATAATCAACTTTCAGTAAGTCCATCTTCTAGCACCTCAATCTTCGAAATGAATGAATTCCAATCCGCTGAAGTCAGTATAAAATTGTGCATTTTTAAAAGCTTTGGCACATAATTCTTTATCTTTATTAACAACACCGTCAGCATTGGCGATTCCCAAATAAGCACAAGCAGACTGTGCTGCAAAAGTTTGAGCATGTTCCAATAATGCCTGCTTATCAGAATCGGCAATAGTACCTTTATTGGGATAAACATCAGTAGCCACCAAAATAAAAATCAACTGCTCACCTTGCTTAGCAACTACATGTGGAATCTCACTTTTATTAGGTTGAACGAATTCTATTTCAAAACCTTTTTCAGTAAGATACTGCAGCAATACCTGTAATCCAAACTCATGAATTTCTTGAGTATTCATTAACTCAAATGCCATGAATCATTCTCCTTTGCTATATTATAGCTTTATTATATCATAAAAAAGCTATCTATCTCCAGCGATATTCTAAGTACTGTTATCCAACAAAACTATTATCACAAACATTTAGATAACAAAATAAAAAGCCTGCTTTTTTAGCAGGCTCAATTTACTGGCTCCCCGAGTAGGACTCGAACCTACAACAACTCGGTTAACAGCCGAGTGCTCTACCGATTGAGCTATCGGGGAAGGTCACTGACGTTTCTCAACGTCACAAGTGGTATTATATGGCAATTTTGTAATCTTGTCAACACTTTTTTTGAAAATTTTACTGATTTTTATGTTTAATCTTGACAACTATTTTTTGCACTTCTTGCATTCCATTCTTGGTACTGCAGCCAGGCCGATGTAATTCCCACGGAAAAAATACAGCAAAATCACCAGTCTGCAAAACTACGTGATCCTTCTCCTCTATTTCTTCGTAAAAAAGCAGATCACTTTCATCTGCATGATCTTCCACAACAATATGTTCAGTTCTTCTGGGTGTAAAATAAATTATTTCCTCCCCTGCACCTAAATACTGGACATCAATATACTGATTATGAGCTTCGGGCTTTTTATTTATTTTATCTTCTGTCGCATAGGTATTAATTCTTACAAATACATCCCTGCCATCTATTTCATATTCACCGTTCTTTACTTCGGCAAAGTTTGTTTCTTTTATATATTGTAAAGCTTTCTGTAAACCCTCTGATACATATGGCAGTATTTTTTCTATATCTTGCTTATTTCCGCAGATCATTATAAAAGCCTCCTTATTAAATTCAGTATTGCTTTATTCGACATTTCCATGTAAAATCCTGTTTTCTGCTTTGACAAACTACTATTAGTTACGTTAAAATTGTAACATATATTTTGATGAAAGAGGTTTAGTATGAGCTATTTGAATGTTACTAATGTTTCCCATACTTTTGGCGGCCGCCAGATCTTGGAAAATGTTTCTTTTAAATTACTGCGCGGCGAGCATGTCGGTCTCGTCGGTGCCAACGGCGAAGGTAAATCGACCTTCCTTAATATCGTTACCGGCCATTTACTGCCGGATGAAGGCAAGGTAGAATGGCCCGGACGCGTTACTGTTGGTTACTTAGACCAGCAAAGTACACTAGAGGCCGGTAAAACTATCCGCGAGGTCCTGCGCACTGCTTTCAATGATATGTACGAAGCAGAAAAACAGATGCTGGAACTTTACGACAAAATGGCTGAAGCTGCACCTGAAGAAATAGATAAAATGATGAATACTGTAGGAGAGATCCAGACAGAGCTCGAACACAGTGGTTTCTATTCATTAGATACTAAAATCGAAGAAGTGGCTAACGGTCTCGGCTTAAGCAGTATCGGGCTTGACAGAGATGTCAGCGAACTTTCCGGCGGTCAGCGCAGTAAGGTTTTGCTTACCAAGCTGCTTTTGCAGAACTCTTCCATTTTGTTATTAGATGAACCTACCAACTATTTAGACGTTGAGCATATCGAATGGCTGACAAGGTTTTTACAAAACTATGAGCATGCCTTCATTCTTATTTCTCACGACATAGCCTTCCTCAATCAGGTAGTCAACGTTATCTACCATTTGGAAAACTGTGAACTGACCCGCTATACCGGCAACTATGACAAATTCCAGGAAATGTACGCTATTTATAAAGCCCAGCGTGAAAGTGCTTATGAACGTCAGCAGCAGGAAATTGCCAAACTGGAAGATTTTGTCGCCCGCAATAAAGCACGCGTCGCTACTACTAATATGGCTAAAAGCCGGCAGCGCAAGCTTGATAAAATGGAAATCATTGAAAAACCACGTGAAAAACTTAAACCAACCTTTAAATTTACAGAAGCAAGGACTCCAAGCCGTTTCATAGTTGAAGCTAAAAACTTAGTTTTAGGCTATGATACACCGCTTACTCGTCCTGTAAGCTTCAATCTTGAACGCGGTCAGAAAATAGCTCTCCGCGGTGTAAACGGACTAGGCAAAACGACCCTTTTAAAAACTATTTTAGGACTGATACCGCCAGTGTCAGGCTCTGTAGAACTGGGTGAATTTTTAGAACCTGGTTATTTTGAGCAGGAAGAACGCACTAAAAACGAAAATACAGCTTTAGAAGACGTATGGAACGAATATCCCGGTCTTACCAATTATGAAGTCCGAGCCGCTTTAGCGGGCTGTGGTTTAACTAACGAACATATTACCAGCAAAGTTTTTGTTTTGAGCGGCGGCGAAGCAGCTAAGGTCCGTTTATGCAAGCTGATGCTTCGTGATATCAATTGGCTTGTTTTAGACGAACCAACAAACCATCTGGACGTTGACGCAAAGGAAGAACTTAAACGCGCGCTGATCTCATTTAAAGGAAGTATCCTTCTGGTTTCGCATGAACCTGAATTTTATGAAGATTGGGTAACTTCAGTTTGGAACATCGAAGATTGGACTACAAAAATAATTTAAAAACAAAAAATCCTCAACCAAAATTGGTTGAGGATTTTTATTTTTGATTAACCAAGCAGTGACGCCACATCTTTTTCAAGCTGCATCGGCGCCGCTACTAACGGCATATTTTCATTATGCCACTTCAAGCTTGCCATCGCAGAGACATTTTTGCCGCGTTTACATAAAATACGTTTACCACGTTTTTTACCCTCATGATAAAGAAACCGCACTTCAGGCGAATCCTTAAAAAGATTTTCTTTTATCCAGCGTTCACCTTCATAAGCTCCACCGAACGGTGCAGCAAAAAACAGTATCCAGGGACGATCGCCGCCATTCCAGTTATGAGGTGTTAACGCCAGGTTATAGTTTGTTAAATACTCCGCTTCAGCAGCATCATCAAAATTGGCCCAGGCCATATAAAACAACGGGCTGCCTTTTTCTGACATTCCCAGTACATACTGCTTATTGGCGATCGCCGGAAAGATTTGCGAAGCCATCATATGCAGCGGCATCGTCTCATGTTGTTTAGAATGCATCATCAGCCAGGTAATATTACCTAAAATATATGCTGTGCTATAATGTTCATCCTGTAAAGACGGTGCTATAAATTTAATTTTTCCTTGAATTTTATCCATGATCCGAGTTCTCCTTTGGTCGTCTTTCCTCCACCAAATCCCCTATGCAATATTCTGCATCATTTAAACAGTTTTAGAATTCCCATCTAATACCTGTATTTACCTGCCATTCCTTTTTCGTGTCGCCGCCAAAGCTGCGTTCAATATCACCATAGAAATGGGTATTACGACTTAACTGAACCTGCGCGCCCATACCGAATTCATACCAGGTATCGCCATTGTCATAGCGTTTACGCAGATTTTCGCCGTTAGCAGCAACCATCGATACATCACGGTCACCGTCAAATTCATGGAACGCTCCCAGTTTAAAATAATAGCTGCTTTCCGGGCTGATCTTCCGTCCAACTTCAAAACCGATACGGCCAATAGCACTGGTTAAACCATCTACATCGATCTTGGTTCCTCGTTCGGTCGTAAAATCAACACTATTCATTCTGCCTAAAGTAATTTGTGCCTGCGGTGTAAAGAACCAGCCTTTTTCGTAATTCTTCTGCCTGCCATACTCAAAGCTGATACTGTAAGCAGCATTGTCATAATCACTGCGTTCAGCATATTCGCCATAAGTATTCATCTTGTGATCCAAGTGTCCAGCACGCAGCACTATATCTGTATAATGGCCTTTATTGCCAAACCATGTCGTATATAAACCGAGAGCAGTCAGGCCTGTTTCACCCTTGCCTGCCGTATAGCTTAATTTACCTTCGCTGCGTTCCAATACGATACCATTAGTACGCTGACCATTTTTCTCGTCATATCTGGTCTTATCATAACCCAACTGATAGGTATGGTATTTATCAGTATAGCTCTGACCTTTCAATTTACCATGATACATACGAGCCCAGACACCGTCTGTTCCATGTTCACCACTGCGAATATCGCCTAAACGTTTACGTAAAGTGTCATTAGTAGCTCTCCACAAGCTGTAATCACTGGCAAAACCATCGTTGATGGTTTCAGTATTGCCATTTTCCTTCTTTTGAATGTTTGTCAAATACCATTCAGTATCCAATCCACCAACCTCTGAGCCATTTTCAATTGTAGGAGTCACGCTCCATATTCCTCCATTATCTATCTCTTTACCAGCAACTTTAAGATTTTGACTATTGTCAACTACAACCAGTACTTTCTTATTATCACCAACATTATAGTTATCTATTTTGCTTTTATCTATGACACCTACAGTTATAACACTATCTTGTTCAGCATTATTCACAACAACCGATTCCACAATAGTCTCGGAATCAAGATCTGTTTTTAGTATAAAATTAGTAGTTGTATTATTATCATTTATGAGATTATCTATTGTAAGAGTTTTAGTATTATAATCATTCCCACTAGACCAAGCAACAGTTCCCCCATTTGCAATGAAATCACCGCCAATAGACATACTTGTTATTTGATTATTTAAAAGCACATAAGATTTATCTCTTAATTCCAAATCTTCTAAACCAATCGGGTTCTCCAAAACATATAAAGTAGCATTATCTCCAAGAAATACATTCTTTAGGTTAGCATCTTTTCTTGCATCTATTAATGAGTCATCATAAAGAGAGATATTACTTATATTAACTTTATCCACATCACCGTAGGTTCTCAACTCTGAGTTATCACTTAAAGTTACATTATCAATAGTTTGGTTTAACTCACCCTGTGGAGAGTTGACTCGATCCGTTTGACTTGCATTAATGATAGATTTGCCACTAAAATCAGCATATTCTAACACACTATTGTCATAAATACTTACTGTAGTATCATTTAAAATATTTCTTTCTTCATGTGTTCCTGTAATTGTCCCACTTCCTGTCAACTTAATATTTCCACCATTGCTCGTCAACTTTTTTACGACACTCTGATTTTTAATTGCAGGATTCCACATATCAGCATCGAGAAACAATGAAGAACCTTTCTCCAAAGTTATTCCAACAATCTCAGATTTATCTAATAACTTTATATAATGAGATTTCGCCACTTTTTCATTTAAAACTATATCATTACCCTTAACATTGGTTAAGGTTATAGCACCGTCTGTAGAGCTAACACCATTTAAAGTTCCTCCAGTCATCTCAAGTTGACCTTTATTCAGAGTAATATTTGAACCATCAGAATTTTCCATTATTACTCTACCACCAGAAGTAATGGTGGCATTAGAAAGTGTATCGTTGGTTATGCGAACAGGATTAGTATTTATCTCAGTATTATCATATGTACTTGCATAACCTGTTATATAATTTGCATTCATCAATACTATAGTTGTTAAAATTGCTCTTTTTAAATTTTTGTTCATTAGTATCTCCTACCTTTTTCTCAATATTATTTTTAATAAATACAATATGCTTTTTCATTTAACTTATTTTTATTAAAGCCACTATATCGTTTTCCTCATAAAGCAAGACATACAAAATATGTTTTCTTTTTTTACTAAACAAAAAACGTA
>OBAE01000887.1_pt1 | contig 18709 bp, 17 predicted proteins | sample 1517641 | NCBI WGS metagenome assembly OBAE01 (sample SAMN04571701, study PRJEB22368) | human gut metagenome | biome: human gut; material: stool | host: Homo sapiens | place: Luxembourg | collected 2012-08-30 | reverse complement strand
TGGCTTAGCAGCTGCCGCACCTCGCTCGCCGTATCGGCACTTAGAATTATGCGGTATTGCCCTATCATAATCAAAACGCAGAAGCAATACAACAGCCACAACGGGCAAGCCCGCTGTGGCTGTTGCTTTTGGTGCCCTTTTTCACGCGGTAAGAAGAGCGTTCCCATTTATTTTGATTGTATCGTTGATACTGCCATTATAATGCCGCAGCCCGGTATCCGCTTTGCTCCAAAAAGTGCGGTACCGGGCTGTGGCGATATTCTCCTGCTTATTTCCATCCGCGGGCGGTGGGGTCCAGCATTTCGGCGGCGGAATAGATCAGCGCGTTGCAGATGGCCGCCGCCACGTTGCTGCCGCCCTTGCGGCCCATGGCAACAATGGCGGGCACGCCGTGGCTTTCGCACACGGCAAACAGGCGCTCCTTGCTTTCCACCACGTTCACAAAGCCCACCGGCACACCGATAACCAGCGCCGGGCGCAGGTCGTTTTCAATTTTCTCGGCAATCGTCAGCAGGGCGGTGGGGGCGTTGCCCACGGCCAGCACGGCGCCGGGGTATTCGGCCGCAGCCTTGTGCATGGTGGTGCCCGCCTGTTTGGCCGCTGCAGCCACAGCGGGGTCCGCCATAAAGCAGAGTGCCTGCCCGCCCAGCTTGGCCAGGCCCGGCTTGGTGATGCCTGCCAGGGCCATGTTGGTATCGGTGATGATCGTTGCCCCGGCGTGCATAGCAGCAATACCGGCAGCTACCGCGCCGGGGGTAAAGTGCAGGGTCTGCGCATAGTCAAAATCCGCGGTGGTGTGGATGACCCGCTTGACTACAGGGGCGTTTTCCGGCGGGATGTCCAGCCCGCGCTGGGCCAGCTCCCCGGCAATAATTTTCATGCTGGTGCGTTCAATATCGGCGGGCAGGTGGTGCTGCGGCATCATTGGTCATTTCCCCTTTCGGCGGGCTGTGCAAGGCCCATAGCCGCATACACGGCGGCCAGATCCAGGTTATGGCGTACCCCATCGGCCAGCAGATCCAGCTGCTGGGTACGGTATTCCTGCATGGAGATCGGTGCTGCCGCGGCGGGGTCAATCCCCTTGCGGCGGCAAAGATAGGCGGCAAACTGCTCGGTCAGCTCGCCGCTGTCAAACAGGCCGTGCAGGTAGGTGCCAAACACCTGGCCCTGCACGCAGCCTTCGGGGGTGCCGTCCGCCAGGGTGCAGAACGGCACGCCCTGCACAGTGGTGCGCCCGGTGTGGATCTCGTACCCGGTCAGGTGCGCCCCGGCAAAGGGGGCCGCCGTCACGGTCGCCTGGCTTTGGGTGCGGCGCTTTTCGGCGGCAAAGGTGGTTTGGGTGGGCAGCAGGCCAAGGCCGCGCAGGGTCTGCGGGCGGCCGCTTTCGGTGCCTTCCGGGTCGGCCAGGGTCTGGCCCAGCATCTGGTAGCCGCCGCACACCCCCAGTACCGGTGTGCCGCGCTGGGCCAGCTTGCTGATGGCTGCTTCCAGCCCGCACTGGCGCAGCCACAGCAGGTCGTCCACGGTATTTTTTGTACCGGGCAGGATCACGCAGTCCGGCGCGCCAAGCTCGCGGGTGGTCTGCACATAGCGCACGCCAAGCAGCGGGTGCTGCTCCAGCGGCATAAAGTCCGTAAAGTTGGAAATATGCGGCAGCCGCACAATGGCAGCATCCAGCGGCTTAACGGCATTTTTGACCTGCAGCCGGTCGGAAAGCGAATCCTCGTCCTCAATATCCGCCTTTAAGTACGGCACAACGCCAAACACCGGCAGGTGGGTTTTCTCTTCCAGCATGGCAAGACCGGGGCGCAGAATCCCAACATCGCCGCGGAACTTGTTGATGATAAGCCCTTTGATGCGCGCCCGTTCGTCCGGCTCCAGCAGTTCCACCGTGCCAAACAGCTGGGCAAACACGCCGCCGCGGTCAATATCACCCACCAGCAGCACAGGGGCATCCACCAGCTTGGCCAGCCCCATGTTCACGATGTCATCGGCTTTCAGATTGATCTCTGCCGGACTGCCCGCGCCCTCGATGACGATAATATCAAAATCTTCCGCCAGGCTGTTGTAAGCCGCCAGAATATCGGGGATGAGCTGTTTTTTACGGCGGAAATACTCCGCCGCCGGCATCTGGCCGCGCACTTCCCCGTTGACGATCACCTGGCTGCCAATATCGCTGCTGGGCTTGAGCAGAATGGGGTTCATCCGCACATCCGGTTCCACCCCGGCTGCCTGGGCCTGCACCACCTGGGCGCGGCCCATTTCCAGCCCGTCACGGGTCACAAAGCTGTTCAGTGCCATGTTCTGGCTTTTGAACGGGGCCACCCGCCAGCCATCCTGGGCAAAAATGCGGCAGAGCGCCGCGCACAGCAGGCTTTTGCCCGCGCCGCTCATGGTGCCCTGCACCATAATACATTTTGCTTTGCTCATTTTAGTACCTCCCGCATGGTCTGCAGCAGCTGTTCGTTTTCCGGCGCGGTGCGCACGGCGGTGCGGTACCAGCCGGCGCTCAGCCCCGGGTAATTGCCGCAGCTGCGCAGGCAGACGCCCCGCTGCTGCAAGGCCGCACCCAGCGTTTCCGGCGCACGGAACAACAGGTAGTTGGCGCTGCCCTCGATCACCTGCAGCCCCAGTGCCCGCAGCCCGGCCGCCAGTCTGGGGCGCTGGTCGGCAATCAGGGCGCGGACGGCATCGACATAGGCGGTTTCCCGCAAAGCGGCCGCGCCCGCAGCCTGCGCCAGGCTGGATACCCCCCACGGCTGGCCTGCGGCCTGCATTTTGGCCAGCAGTGCGGTGTTGGCGCACAAGGCATACCCCAGCCGCACCCCGGCCATGGCGTACAGTTTGGTGAACGCTTTCAGAATAACAAGGTTGGGCGCAGTTTGCAAAAGCGGTTTGGCCGTCAGGGCATCCCGCTGCTGCAAAAAGTCCAGAAAGCACTCATCCACCACCAGCACGGCCCCGCAGTCCGCACAGCGGCGCACCAGGCGCTGCACCAGCTCCGGCGGGGTAATTTGCCCGGTAGGGTTATTGGGCTGGCACAAAAACACCAGGTCAATGCTCTGGTTCACTGCCTGCACAAAGGCTTCCGTTACGGCAAAATCATCGGCCTCATGCAGGTTTTTCCGCTTTACTTCGCAGCCAACGCTTTCCAGTGCGGCGGCATACTCGGCAAAGGTGGGGGCGGGCAGCAGGGCGCGGCGGGGCTTGAGCGCCCACACCAGCCGGTAGATCAGATCCGCAGCCCCATTGCCGCACAAGATCCACGGTTCCGGCAGCTGTTCCGCCCGGCTGAGTGCCGTGCGCAGCTCCCGGCAAAGGGGATCCGGATAGCGGTCCGCAGTGGGCAGTGCCGCAGCGATGGCATCCGCCACGCCCTGGGGCAGGCCCAGCGGGCTGACATTGGCCGAAAAATCCAGCGCATCATGCCCAAAGCGGGCGCGGTAGCCCGCCCAATCACCGCCATGTACCAGTTCCATTCCGTTCTCCCCTTTTCGTTGTTACATCGCCAGCACCAGCAGGCGCAGGGCAATGCCCAGCGCCAAAGCCAGCAGGCTTTCGGCATACATCATGCGGTCGGCCCGCAAAATGTCCTTTGGTTCCACGGGGCGCAGCGCATCCCCGATGGTGGGTTTATCATAATACTCGCCAAAATAGTAGGCGGGGCCCGCCAGCTGCACGCCCAGGGCACCGGCGCAGGCGCTTTCGGTCTGGGCGCTGTTGGGGCTGGCATGGTTGCGGCGGTCCCGCCGCCAGATCTTCCACGCGCCGCGGGCACTGCTGCCGGTCAGGGCGGCAGCGGCAACCCACAGCAGCCCGGCCAGGCGGCTGGGCAGATAGTTGGCCACGTCGTCCAACCTGGCGGCGGCACGGCCAAAATACAGGTATTTCTGGTTTTTGTAGCCCAGCATGCTGTCCATCGTGTTGATGGCCTTATAGGTCAGCGCCAGCGGCGCGCCGCCCAGCAGCATGTACAATAGCGGGGCAATCACGCCATCGCTGGCGTTTTCGGCCACGGTTTCCACAGCGGCTTTTGTCACGCCCTCCGCCGTCAGGTTTTGGGTATCGCGCCCCACAATGCGGGCCACGGCCTTGCGGGCGGCGGGCAGGTCCTGCTTTTGCAGCTCTTTGTACACATTGCGGCTTTCCTGCGCAAGACCCTTAGCGGCCAATGCCTGGGCACACCAGAACATCTGCACGGCAAGCCCCGCCAGCGGGTGCAGCGCCGCCGCCAGCCTGCACACCAGCGCTGTGATGAGGAACGTGCCTACCGGCAAAATGGCGGCCAGCACCGCCCCGCCGCAAAGCTCCCCCTGCGGCGTTTGGGGAAATTGTGCGCGCAGGCGTTTTTCCAGCGCGGTGATGGCTTTGCCCATCAGCACAACGGGATGCGGCAGCCAAGCCGGGTCGCCAAAAATGGCATCCAGCACAAAGCCACCCAAAACGGCCCAGCAAATCAGCATGGTAACTCCTTTGTATACTGCACGGTTTTGACCACGCGCAGGTTTTTCTGGTGTACCCAATCGGCGGCATCCAGCACAAAGCCGCCCGCCGCGGGAGCACACCAGGAATAATAGTTTTTATGGGGCACGGCGAACCGTTCCAGCGCCGCCATCTGGGTGCCGCCGTGGGCAACGATCACCAGCTGCGGTTCCCCCGCCGCCAAAGCGGCATCCACCAGCGCGGCAAATGCTGTGCAGACACGCTGGCAGAATTCCGCCTTGCTTTCCCCGCCCGGGCAGCGGCCTTCGCAGCCGGTTTCCACCCAGGCGCGGTACTGGGGGTCGTGCTCCATCTCCCGGTAATTGCGGCCCTCAAACACGCCAAAGTCCATCTCTTTCAGCCCGTCTGCCACAACCAGCTCCGCATCGGGGAAAAGCACTTCCGCCGTCTGCCGGGTGCGCTGCAAGGAAGTAATCATGACCGTTTTGGGGGCAAAATCCGCCCGGCACAGCTGGGCAAGGCCCTGCGGGCACAGCGGTACATCCCGCCTGCCCTGGTAACGCTTTTCCAGGTTTTCCTGCGTTAAGCCGTGGCGCAGCAGGTAGATCAGCATGGCGGCAGCTCCCCTTTCAGCACGGTGGGCAGGCCGCAGAACATCTGCACCACACAGTCGGCCCGCTCAGCCAGCAGGCAGGCAAGGCGGCCGGCAGCTTCCCGCGCGGCGCGCTGGGCGGGGTCAATGGGCACCACGCCGCCGCCAACCTCGGTGGCCGTTACTACGTCATATTGGGCAAGCTCGTCCGCAAGGTCGGGCAGGCTTTCGGCATTGGCGGCAAGGGTCTGCACCTCGTAAATCTGCCGCCCGCCAAAGGGTTTGGCAAAGGTACGCTTGCCGCTGTACAGCGGACCGGTAATAAACAGCATGTTACAAAAACCCCTTCCACTGGCAAAACACAAGGGCCGCCAGCATATACAGTTCCGCTTTTTGCAAAAACCACCCGGCCAGGTCCCCGGTAATACCGCCAAACTGCTTGACCGCCACACGGTGGTAGCGCCACAGGGCAAACCCTGCCGCCAGCACCAGCACGCCGCCGCCCAGGGCAAAAAGTGCCACTGCCAGCACAACGCTAAGGCATCCCAGCACCCGGCGCACCGTGGTGCGGTCCGCCGCCGTGGCAAATGTGTGCGCAAGGCCGGTATTTTTGGCCAGCGGAAAGGCCGCCACTGCGTAACCGGAGCAGGCACGCTCCAGCACCAGCGCCAGCAGCCAGACAGCCCCCACCTGCGGGGTAAACTGCACGCAGCAGCACAGCGCAAAGTAGGCCACAAAGTAGCTGCACAGCCGGATCACGGCGAACGCGCCGCAGTGCGGGTCCTTGAGAATATCGAGCTTTTTCTGGGTATCGCCATAGCTGCAAAGGGCGTCACAGGTGTCGGCGTAACCATCCAGATGGATGCCGCCCGTGACCCAGATGGGAATCAGGCAAAAGCCCGCCGCGCGCACCATGGCGGGCAGCGGCAGGCTGGCGCACACGCACCACAGCACGCCGCACATCACCCCCACCAGCGGGAAGGCACAGAGCGAATACCGCATGTTTTTCTCGTTCCAGTCAAACTGCGGCACCGGCACAGCCGAGAACATGGCAAATGCCACGGCGATCGTCTGCAAAACTGTCATGGGCGTTCCCCTCCTTTGTAGTACACCGGCAGGCCGCACACCACGCGGCAGACGGCGTCGGCTTTGGCAGCAACGGCATTGTTGACCATGGCAAGGGCCTGCAAATAAAGGTCTGTTTCCCCGGCATAGTCCGCCCCGCCGCTGAATACCTCGTTGCTGACGATGATAAGATGGTTGCATTGTGCGGCGATTGCCTCGATCCCCGCCAGCATTTTTTCCGCCGCCTGCTTGGGCGGCAGGCAGCTGCCGTCGGGACGGTACAGCTCATTGGCGGCCAGGTTGCCCAAATCTTCCAGCAGGGCAGTGCCCTGCTGCGGCAGGCGGACAAGATGCAGGTTTTGGGGGCATTCCACGGTAGCAAACTGTTTTTGCGCCCGCATGGCGCGGTGTTTGGCCACCCGCGCGGCGCACTCGGCATCCCACACCTGCATGGTGGCAAGGTAATAGCGCGGGCCGCCGCTCTGCACGGCAAGGTGCTCCGCATAGGCGCTTTTGCCGCTGGCTGCGCCGCCGATAACCAGCGTCAGCATTGTGGGGTGTACGGCGCAATGCCGCCCTCCGCAAAGGAATAGCAGCCGCGGTAGACGGCCAAAGCCATATCCCACAGCGGGATGGAAGCCACCGCGCCGGTGCCCTCGCCCAGATGCAGGTTGGCGGTGATGAGCGGCGCTTTGCCCAAAGCATCCAGCACCATATGGGCGGCAGGCTCCGCCGAAACATGGCTGGCAAACACCGCCTTGGCTGCCGCGGGGCAGAGCCGCACCGCGCACAGCGCCGCCACGCTGCTGATAAAACCATCCATCAGAACGGGCACACCCTCCAGCGCGCCGCCCAAAAACACACCGCACAGCCCGGCAATATCAAACCCGCCCAGCTTGGCCAGCACATCCAGCGGGTCAGCGGGATTGGGCTGGTTGTGGGCAATGCCGCGCCGGATCGCATCAATCTTGCGGGCAAGCCCTGCATCCGAAAGCCCGGCCCCGCGTCCGGTCATGCTCTGCACGGGGGCACCCAGCAGCACGCTTGCCACGGCGCTGGAGGTTGTGGTGTTGCCAATGCCCATCTCCCCCGTTGCTAACAGTTGAACTCCCTGCTGCTTTTGTCCGCGCACCAGCGCAATGCCGCAGCCGATGGCCTGCACGGCCTGGGCGCGGGTCATGGCCGGGCCGCAGGTAAAATCTTTGGTGCCGGGGGCAATGCGGCAGTCCTGCACGCCGGGCACCGGGGCACCGGCAATGCCCATATCCACCGGCACAACGCTGCAATGGGCGGCAGCTGCCATCTGGCACACGCTGGTGCGCCGCGCGGCAAGGTTTTGCAGCACCGCGCGGGTCACGCTGGCGTCGGTTTGGCTCACGCCCTGGGCCACCACGCCGTTATCGGCGCACAGCACCAGCACGGCGCGGCGGGCAAAATCCAGCTCCGGGGTGCCGGTCAGGGCGGCGGCGTCCTCCAGCATGGTTTCCAGGCTGCCCAGCCCGCCCAGCGGTTTGGCCAGCGCGGCCCAGTGGGCGTGCGCCGCGGCGCGGGCAGCTTCATCGGGCGGGGTGATGGTTTGCAGCCGTGTGTTCAGTTCAGGTTCCGTCATATCGTTCTCCCTGTTTTTGTTTGGGCATACTGCGCCGCAGCCGTTACAAAACGCTGCGGCAGCGGGGTGCCCGCCCAGTATAGATGCGGGAACCCCGCATACAGATGCCCATTGGCAAAGCCGCAGTCCCAATGGCGGCCATTGGCTTTTTGGGCGGCAAAAGCGGTGCCGTTGCAGGTGGAATCCCAATGGTGGAACTCATGCACGGGCACCGGCTCCCCTGCGCGGAAGAGCATGCTGTCCGCCTGCGGGGTGAGCGCGGCATAGCCAAAGCGCACCAGCCGCCCCACGCGGAACCCCTGCCCCGGCAGCACACCCGCCATGGGGTGGGCGGTTCCGGCGTCATCTTCCAGCGTTTGGCCCAGATACAAAAAGCCGCCGCATTCTGCCACGGTGGGCAGGCCGCGCTGCACGGCGGTGTTTATGGCGCAGCGCATGGCGGTGTTGGCCGCCAGCTGGGCGGCGTACAGCTCCGGGTAGCCGCCCGGCAGGTACAGCCCGCCGATATGTTGCGGCAGCGCGGCATCCCGCAGCGGGCTGAAATAGCAAAGCTCTGCGCCTGCGGCCTGCAGGCTTTCCAGCGTTTCGGCATAGGTAAAGCAGAACGCTTCATCCTGTGCCACGGCAATGCGCACGGTGGGGGCTGCGGCCTGAACCGCAGGGGCCATTGGGGCCGGGCGGTCAAACAGGGCCAGCAGCCGCGGCCAGTCGATATTTTTTTGCGCGGCGGCGGTCAAAATCTGAATTTTTTGCTGCAAATCAGCAATTTCGCCCGCGGTTTTCAGCCCCAGGTGGCGGCTTTCGATAGCGGCATCCGGCATGGGGGGCAGAAAACCCACCACCGGCAGGCCGGTTTCCCGTTCCAGCATGGGGGCCAGCAGCTTGTACAGCATCTCGGTGCAGTCGTTCAGCAGAACGCCCGCAATGTGGTGCGGCGTGCGGAACGCTTTTAAGCCTTGCAGCTGGGCGGCCAGCGTTAAACTGGCCCCCTTGGGGCGCACCACCAGCAGCACCGGCAAGTCCAGCACATCGGCGGTGTGCCAGGCGCTGGCGGCAGCGCTCACGCCGCCAAGGCCGTCATAATAGCCCATGGCACCCTCACACACCACGCTGCCATGGCCCGCCGCGCCGCTGGTGTACAGCCGCCGCACGGTCTGCGGGGTGGAGAAAAACAGGTCCAGATTGTGGCTGGGCACCCCCAGCACGGCGCGGTGAAACATGGGGTCAATGTAATCCGGCCCGCACTTGAACGCGCAGGGCTCCAGCCCGCGGGTTTTCAGGGCGGAAAGCAGGGCGCAGGCGGCGGTGGTTTTTCCGCTGCCGGAACTGGGCGCGGCCAAAAGCAGCTGCAGCATTCTCATTCCCTCACGATCAAAAATACCGGGTTGTTGGCCATCATCAGGTGCAGGCTGCCTGCCGCCTTGCTGCGGCTTACGGCAATCTGGGTCACCTGCGCGGCCAGCCCGTGGGCGGCCAGGGCGGCAATACTCTGCTGCAAGGTTTCCAGCGCAATGGCGGCGATACAGAGCCTGGTCTGCGGGTTGGCGGCCAGGGCGGCATCTACAATGGCCTGCATATTGCCCTTGCTGCCGCCGATGAAAACAGCATCCGGCGCGGGCAGATTTTGCAGCGCTTCAGGGGCTTTGCCCGCGATCAGCGTCAGGTTACTGGCGGCAAATTTGGCCTGGTTCTGGCGAACCAGCGCGCAGGCATCGGCATCACATTCCACCGCGTACACCTGACCCATGGGGGCGGCCAGCGCCATTTCCACGCTCACGCTGCCCGTTCCGGCACCGACATCCCACAAGGTATCAGTGGGGGCAACGGCCAGCTTGGCCAGCGCGGCGGCGCGCACCTCCTGCTTGGTCATCGGCGTTTTGCCGCGGATGAAGGCTTCATCCGGCAGGCCGGGCACGCGGGGCTGCGGTTTGGGGCAGGGCTCCACCAGCAGCACGCTGAGCGGCGCAAAGCTGCCGCCCGCCAGCGTTTGCACCGTATCGGTGATGACCTTTTGCTGCGGGGTGCCAAGGTTCTCACCAACCGTGGCCTGCACCGCGCCAAAGCCTGCGGCGGCTAGAATCTCACACAGCGCGGCGGGGCTGGTATTGCGCCCGCCCGTCAAAAAAAAGGTCGGGCGGTCGCTCCGGCACTCTGCCGCAGGGGCGCAGGCACATCCGTGGGCGCTGACAAGGTGCCAGTTCTGCCACGGCCTGCCCAGCGCCGCGGCCAACAGCTGTACGCTGGAAATCCCCGGCAGCACCGTTACTTCCGCCCCCTGTGCCTGCAGCTTGGGCACCAGCGCCGCAGCACCGGAATAAAAGCCGGTATCCCCGCTGTAAACCAGCGCGGCGGTCTGGCAGGGCTCCGCTTGCAGGCAGGCCAGCACTTCATCCGGCAGGTAAATTGGCTTGCGGTTGGGGGTACAGCCATCCGGCAGGTTTTGCAGCAGCCGCTTTGCCCCCAGAATCAGCCCTGCCGTTTGCAGGGCCTGCAGGCCCTGGGCAGTCAAACTGCCGGGCAGCCCGCTGCCCATGCCAACCAATGTAATCTTCATAACAGCTCCCTGCATCGTTGCAAAATTTCTTCGGCGGTCTCGCCGCATTCCTCCGGGCGGCGCAGCACAACCAGCACAGCCCCGCTTTGGGCGGCAGCCTGGGCTTTCTCGGCAAAGCCGCCCGCGCTGCCGCCGTCCTTGGTGACAAGGTAACGGATGTGGAACTGCTGCATCAGTGCAAGGTTCAGTTCCAGCGTAAAGGGCCCCTGCATGGCAATGATGTTGCGGTGCGGGATGCCCGCGCCCTCGCACGCCGTAATGCCCGCCACGGTGGGCAGCACCCGCGGGTACGGGCGGCATCCAGCCCGGCAAAGGCCGCAAGCTCCTTGGCGCCGGTGGTGAGCAGAACATTGCCCTGCGTTGCGGCTAAATACTGCGCAGCCTGGGCGGCGCTGCCCAGCACCACACTGCCCGCGGGCAAGGTGCTGGCGGCGCGCAGCAGGCGGTGGTACTCTACCCCGGCTGCGTTGGCGGCGGCGCGGATGTTTTTGGTGGCTTCCACCGCGTAAGGGTGGGTGGCATCCACACAAAGGGCTGCGCCCTGCAAAAGCTCTGCCATGGCGCCGGGCAGCAGGCGGCCGGAATGTACGGTAATGCCGGGGGCCTGGCCCTGTTCCTCGGCCCCCAGGTCGGTTGCTACGCTGACGGTAACGGCAATGCCCAACGCGGCAGCGGCGCGGGAGAAATCCCGCCCTTCGGTAGTGCCGCTGAACACAACAATCCTCATACCCCGTGGTACCCCCGCGGCGTTACCATCCACCCGCTGACCTGGTGGGTGGCGCTGTTGCCGATGAATACCGTGGTGAACATATCCACGGTGGTGTGTTCCAGCTCGGCCAGTGTCATCTGGCTGCTCTGCTGGCCGGTGCGGCCAATGCTGCGCACCACACCGCAAAGGGTACCCGCCCCCTTGCCGTTTTGCAACAGGATGCGAACCGCCTTTTGCAGGTAATCCGGCCGCCCTTTGGAGGAGGGATTGTACAGCGCCACGCAGAAATCCCCCATGGCGGCGCAGGCCAGCCGCTTTTCGATCATCTCCCACGGGGTCAGCCGGTCCGAAAGGGAGATCACGCAGAAATCATGGGCCAGCGGTGCACCCAGCACGGCGGCACCGCTTAATGCGGCGGTCAGGCCGGGAACGACCTCCACTTCCACATCGGGGTATTCCGCCGCCAGCTCCAGCAGCGGGCTGGCCATGCCGTACACCCCGGCGTCGCCGGAGCAGACAAGCGCCACCGTTTTGCCGGCCTGGGCCGTTTGCAGCGCCCAGCGGCAGCGGTCAATTTCTCTGGTCATACCGGTGGCATAGGTTTCTTTTTCCGGGTACAGGGGGCGCACAAGGTCGATGTAAACGGTGTAACCGCACAGCACATCAGCCTCTTGCAACGCATGGCGGGCCTGCGCGGTCAAAAACTGGGCATCGCCAGGGCCAAGGCCCACAACGGATACAAGGTTACGCTTCATCGGTTTTCCATCTCCAATCCGGGGCAAAGGGGCGCACGGCAGCGGCAAAGGTCACGCCGGTATGCGCATATTTGGGCAGCAGCAGCGTGCCGCCGGAAGCCAGCACGGCGGCGCGCTCGCAGACGTTATCCACACCCGTCACTCCCTGCACAAAGCGGGAGGCGCTGAAAGTTCCGGGCACAGCGCGCAGCTGGGCGGCGGAATAAAAGCTGACCGGCCAGCCGTGGCTGCGGCAGAACTCCAGCAGGCCGGGTTCGTTCTGTTTCAGGTCAATGCTGGCGGCGGCGGTAATTCCGACCGGGGCCAAATTTGTATCGGCGCAGAACGCTGCAAACGCGGCTTCCAGCTGGGCGGCGGTGGTACCGCGCTTGCAGCCAACGCCCAGCACGCCAATGCGGGGGATCAAATGCAAAGCGTTCCCCTGCGGGGTCATTGTCAGGGCAAAATCAGCGCCAGACGGTTCTTCGGCTTCCGCCACACCGGCGGGCGGGGTGCCTGCAATGGCCCAGGGGGAAGCATACCGCACCGTTTTGCCGGCCAGCAGTGCCCCGCTGACCAACTTAATGCGCGGGGTTTCCCACACAGCGCAGTTTTGTTTTTTGGCCCACTCATCCACGGCAAACAGGCCGTTGGCATCGGTCGCCGTGGTGATCACCGGCACCGCACCACAGGCGGCAGCCAGCCGGCAGGCCAGGTCATTTGCGCCGCCCAGATGGCCGGAGAGCAGCGGCACCGCAAAGCGGCCGCATTCATCCAGCACCACAACGGCGGGGTCGGTGGCCTTGCTTTGGCAGTGGGGCGCAATGGCCCGCACCGCAATGCCCGCCGCCCCCACAAACACCAGGGCATCCGCCGCGGCAAACTGCTGGGCGGTCCACCCGGCCAGCGTCACCCCGCCCAGCCCGCAGCGGCTGACGGAGCCGGGGCAGGTTTGGGCCAGCTGCTGCGCCAGCGCCAGCCCCTTGGCCGTAAAGGCAAGATACGCACAGTTCACGGTTTGGTCCCTTCGCGGTATTCGGTGGTAAAGGCGGGGTCGTACAGTTTGCTGCGGGCATAGCAGCGGCCAAGGAAATCCCCCACCACGATCAAGGCCGTTTTGGTAATGCCCGCCTGCTTGGTGCTTTGGGCCAGGGTGCCAACGGTGCAGCGCACGGTTTTCTGCTCCGGCCAGGTGGCCTTATACACCACGGCGGCGGGGGTACTTGCGGTGTATGCCCCCTGCAGCAGTGCTTCCTGCACTTTATCAATTAAGCCGATGGAGAGAAAAATCACCATGGTAGCGCCGTGGCTGGCCAGGCTGGCGAGCTTTTCCTTTTCCGGCACGGGGGTGCGGCCCTCCATGCGGGTAATGATGACCGTCTGGCTGACAGCGGGCAGCGTGTACTCGGCGTTCAGCGCGGCGGCGGCACCGCAAAAGCTGGAAACACCGGGCGTATCATCGTAAGCAATGCCGTCGGCGTCCAGCGCGTCCATCTGCTCCCGGATGGCCCCGTACAAACAGGGGTCCCCGGTGTGCAGCCGCACAGTGGTTTTGTGTGCGGCTTCCATTTGGCGCATCACGGCAAGCACCTGTTCCAATGTCATTTCAGCACTGTTATAAATGGCGCAGCCGGCTTTGGCCAGCCCCAGCAATGCCGGGTTGACCAGGCTGCCCGCATAAATAATGCAGTCCGCCGTTTGCAGCAGCGCCGCACCGCGCCGGGTGATCAGATCCGGTGCGCCGGGGCCTGCGCCCACAAAATGTACCATACCTCATTGCTCCTTTTTCTGCCAGCTTTGCAGCAGCTGGGCGGCGGTCTCAGTCTGGCCCAGCGGCCCGGCTTGGTTGGAAAACAGTACAGCCCCCACCCGGAACGCCCCCGCCACGCGGCGGTCCAGATGCAGCTGGATGGCCTGCAATAGGCTTTCGAGCACCGGCTCCCGCAGGTTTTCGGCATCCAGAATGTCCAGGCAGGCGTCCGTTGTGGCGGCGTCCATCAGGGCGCGGCAGGTGGCCTGGCTGGCCCCGCAGAGCGCCGCATGGGTGCAGAACAGTTCGGTGCGGCAATCCGCCATGCGGGAATGGGTGTTCATAATGCCGCCCGCCAGCTTGACCAGCTTGCCGATGTGCCCCACCAGCAATACCTCTGCAAACTGCTCCGCAGCGGCCATATCCAGCGCATCCCCCATAAAGTTGGAGCACTTGACCACCGGGATGCTGCTGTATTCCGGCAGGTTTTGGGCCAGGTAGTCCAGCCCATAGTTGCCGGGGGCCAGGATCAGCCGCTTGGGGCTTTGCTCCCGCAGGGCGGCCTGGTGGATCTCCAGCTGCACGGTATCCAGGATGGCCTGCTGGCTCATGGGCTCCACAATGCCGCTGGTGCCCAGGACGGAAAGCCCGCCTTCCACCCCGATGTGGGGGTTAAAGGTGCGTTTGGCGGCTTCCTCGCCCCCCTCGATCGAGATCATTACGTCAAAGCCGCCGTCATACCCGGCTGCTTCGGCCTCCGCGTGCAGGGCATCGGTGATCATCCGGCGCGGCACATGGTTGATGGCCGCCTGCCCCACCGGCTGGTCCAGGCCGGGCTTCGTCACACGGCCCACACCGGGGCCGCCGTCAATCGTGACCTGGCCGGGGGCATCCGGCAGCAGGGTGATGTCGGCTATGACCGGCAGGCCGGTGGTAACGTCCACATCGTCCCCGCCGTCCTTGCGGATGGCGCACTGGGCGCCGGCGGCTGTTTTGCGGCAGTAGATGGGCGCAACTTCCACCACAATGCCTTTTGGGGTGCGCAGGCCGACGGATTCCGGCGCTTTGCCGGTCAGCAGCAGGCGGGCGGCCCCGGCAGCACCAAGGGCGGCGCAGGTGCCGGTGGTGTAGCCGCAGCGCAGCAGCTTTTGCCCGCTGCGGATGTAATGTTCAAACCTGGGCGGCTCCTGTTTGGCGGGTCTCCGTTCGGGTTCACGCTCCGGCTGGGGGCCGTACAGTGCTTCATACTGCTCTTTGGTCAGGCGGTAGAGTGTGCGGATGTTCTCGGCGGCAAACGCGTCTTTCGGTGTCATCACGCCGGAAACGCCCTGCGGCGATACGCACACAACTGCGTCTGCAATTTTTTGCGCCAGCTCCAGCTCGTGCAGGCTGACAATGACGGCCACCTGTTTTTCCTGTGCCAGCTGGCGCAGGATGGTCAGCAGCTCAATTTTGCCTTTGATGTCCAAAAATGACGTTGGTTCGTCCAGCAGGATAATTTCCGGCTGCTGGCAGACGGCGCGGGCCAGCAGAACGCGCTGGCGCTGGCCATCACTGATTTTGGTAAAGTCCCGGTCGGCCAGCTCATCCGCCTGTACCAGATGCAGGGCATCCCGCACCTGCATCCTGTCCTGCTCGGACAGGATGCCCAGCCGTCCGGTGTAGGGGTAGCGCCCGGCAGCGGCCACATCAAAACAGGTGGTCAGCTCGGTGTGGCGGGTGTGGGGCAGCATCAGGGCCATTTTGCGCGCGCGGGCATTGGGGGTGTAGGTTGTCAGCTTTTGGCCCTGCAGCAGCACAGCGCCGCTTTGCGCCGCCAGCTGCCCGGCCAGCGTTTTGAGCAGGGTGGATTTGCCCGCGCCGTTGGGGCCAATCAACGCTAAGATCTGCCCGCGCTGCACGCCAATGCTAATGTTTTGTAATAGCGGCGTTTTGCCGTACCCGATGGCAAGATCCTGCGTTTGGCAGTAAAATGCTTCGCTCATGCCCGGCCCTCCCCGCTTTGGCGGCGTACCAACAGCCAGATGACTACCGGCGCACCAAATACCGCTGTGACGGAGCTGATGGAAAGCTCGGTGGGGGCAAACAGGCTGCGGGCGATCAGATCACACAGCAGGCAGAACGCCGCCCCACCCAGCGCACAGCCCGGCAGCACATGCAGCGGCTTGGCGCTTCCCAACGCCTGCTTGACCAGGTGCGGCACCGCAATACCCACAAAGGAAATGGGCCCCGCAAACGCCGTGACGCAGGCGGCCAGCAAACTGGAAAGCAGCACCAGCGCCACGCAAAACGGCCGCACAGCCACACCCACGCTTTGGGCATACTGCTCCCCCATCTGGTAGGCGGCCATCGGCTTGGCCAGCAAAAAGGCCGCGGCCAAACAGGGCAGCACCACCAGCGCAGCGGCGGCCACATTGCCCCAGGTCATGCCGGAAAAGCTGCCCATGGACCAGTTGTGCAGGTTGACGATGTTGGAATCCTGTGCAAAGGCCACTACAATATCGGTGACGGCGGAGCAGATATAGCCGATCATCACGCCGCAGATGACCAGAATGCTCATGCGGTGTACCCGGCGCGCCACGCTGAGCACAAAGGCCATGGCAGCCATGGATCCAGCAAAGGCAGCCAGAATCAGGGTGAGCGAGTTGGTCAGCAGGCCGTGGTTCAAAAATACCACCATCGTCAGCGCAACCACCAGCTTGGCCCCACTGGAAATGCCCATGACAAACGGCCCCGCAATGGGGTTGGCAAAAAAGGTTTGCAGCAGGTAGCCCGCTACCGAGAGCGCCGCCCCCAGCAGCACCACCATAACGGCGCGCGGCAGGCGCAGCTGCAATAGGATATTGGCGGCCAGTTCATCCTGCCCGCGGCCCAGCAGCGCCTGCACCACGCCGCGCGGCGAAATTGCCACACTGCCCCAGAACAGGTTGAGCGCAAACAGCCCCAGCAGCGCCGCCGCAAGGGCTACATATGTAATTGTCAGGCGCTTGGTGTGCATGGCGCTGCCTTTCTGCAATAAAATTATTCTACATGCGTTAAAAATGTCAGTTCACTGTCCGCGGGGGTGCCCTCGGTAAACACGCGGTTCATATCCAGAATCAAATCCGGAAGCTCCATGCTTTGCTGGAACAGGCTCTGCGCGGTACACCACACATTGCCGTTCTGCACGGCCTTGAACTGCGCCAGCAGCGGGCATTTTTCCACCAGCTGTTCGGTGCTGGCAACGCTGCCCTCAATGGTGCTGTTGTAGATCAGCACATCGGCGTCCTTGGCACCGGCGTAAAAATCTTCCAGCGAAAGATTGATGGTGGCCAGATTGTTGCCGCTGTCCGTTAAATCAGCAAACACATAGCTGCCGCCCGCCATCTCGATCATGCGGGCCACATAGTCGCTGCCTTTGCGCACCGTGACAAGGTTGTTGGAAGTGATGGAGAAAAACGCCACCGTTTTGCCGGTGGGCTGCTGGTTTTCCAGCGGGGCAACGCGCTGTACCTGGGTGTCAAACAGCTGTTCCGCCTCCTGCTGTTTGCCCAGCAGAATGCCGTACAGCTTGACCCATTCCATGCGGGCCAGAGGGTCGGTTTCATAGCTGGAACGCTCCACCAAAACGGGGATGCCGAACTTTTCCAGCTGCTCTTTGACCTCCGGCGTATGGTAGATCATCGTGTTTTCAATGGCAAGGCCGCAGCCGGAAGCCAGAATGGTTTCATAGTCCGGGGCGCTGTACTTGCCCGCATAGGCAATCTGCCCCGCCTGCATGGCGGCTTTGGCTTCGGGCAGGTACCAGCCATCCGCCTTGGTGCCGGAAAGTGCAATGCTGTCCAGCGCGCCCAGGCTGATGATGGGGTCCATAGCGGATGTGGAAACCAGGTAGACATTCTCAATGGGCTGTTGCAGCACGGTGGTACCCTGGGGCAGATCCTCCGGAACGGCAGCGCCCTGCGGCACCACCAGATATTGGCTGTCCGCAATGGTGATCAGCTCGTACCCGCCGGTGCATTCATCCACGGTAAACTGTTTGGCGTATTGCAGCGGGTAGCTGCTTTCCACGGTAAGGGTGGGGGCAGCCGTACTGCCGCTGCCCGCGCAGCCGGCCAACAGCAAAAGCGCTGCGGCAGAAAGTGCGGCACAAAGCCCAAAACGTTTCGTCTGCATTATTCTGCGGGGGTCAGCGTGGCGCTGTCAAAGGTCAGGGTATAATCGATCTCGTGCGGGGTGCTCATGGCAACGGTATCGGCGGTAACGGCAAGGGCGGTATCCAGCGCAGCAACGGGGATTTCAAAGGTGGAGTTGCCTTCGGTGTTGGTGGGCAGGTACTTTTCTCCATCAATCAGCATATAGTCATAGTTGGGGCTGCTCCACACAATCACGGCGGTCATGGTTCCATCGGCAACCGTCAGGGCGGCAGGGCTTTCCACCGTGGCGCGGCCGGAGCCGCCCTCCAGTGTGACAGCGCAGGTGTAGCTGCCATCAGCAGGCACAGCGGCGGTTTCGGCAGCGGCATCTTCGGTCTTAGGCTCGGCATTGCGCACGCTGACGGTATGGTCGTACCAGGTGCCCTTGGTGCCCAAAATGGCCAGCTGGAAGTCGGTATCCACAGCGTCCAGCGGAATATCATAGCCGTACACTTCATCGCTGGTGCCGTCGGAATAGGTCACAGTATCGGTGGTGGGCTGCAGCCAGTCGCTCTCGTGGCTGGGGGCGTCCTCGGCAGTGCCCAGGTACAGGTTGACGATCTTTTTCGATGCCAGGCTGACATGGAAGGTCATTTTGCCATCGGCGACAGTCAGGGTGCCCTTGCCATCGCAGGCTTCGTTGGCGTGCACCATACTGCTGTCGGTTTCAAATTCGGCGGTATACACGCCGTCCGGCAGAGCAGCTTCGGCCTGGGGCTCTGCGGTGGGGGCGGTGGCTTCACTGCCGGCAGCCTCGGTGGCAGCGGGGGTGGAGTCAGCGGAAGAAGCGCCGGTTGCGGTGGAGCCGCAGCCAGCCAGCAGAGCGGCCAGCACCAGGGCGGCCACAGCGCCGGAAATTACACGATTTTGTTTCACTGGGTGTTACCTCGCATTGTAAAAAATTGAAATGATAGAATAAAATATAATAAGAAAGGATAACAGAAAATTACGTTGCAGGGGCGAGCATTGCCCGCCCGCGGTCATTTGCCCCGTGTATTGCCAACCCGGAAGAGTGTTGCAATGTTTTAGGGCAATACCGCATAATTCTAAGTGCCGATACGGCGAGCGAGGTGCGGCA
>OBAE01000862.1_pt1 | contig 19277 bp, 16 predicted proteins | sample 1517641 | NCBI WGS metagenome assembly OBAE01 (sample SAMN04571701, study PRJEB22368) | human gut metagenome | biome: human gut; material: stool | host: Homo sapiens | place: Luxembourg | collected 2012-08-30 | reverse complement strand
AAGGGCTATCGCCAAACGGTAAGGCAACGGACTCTGACTCCGTCAGTTCAAGGTTCGAATCCTTGTAGCCCTGCTTCTTAAGTACCTCAGTTGCGAGGTACTTTTTTTGTACTCAAAAATAAGAAGATATTCGCAATCCGCTGCGCCCCAAAAAAAACAAGTGCGTTTCTTCCTGCCAAGTGTTACAATAAAGTATAGACAGTATGACAGGAGGCATGAATGAGTTACAGTTTTGAGAGTCGAGTAAGATTCAGTGAGATCGGAGAAGATGGCTGCCTGACGTTGCCGGGAATTCTGGATTATTTTCAGGATTGCTGTACCTTTGAATCCGAGCAGACAGGAGTCGGCATGGAAGTATTAAAGGAACAGAAAAGAGCCTGGGTACTTTCTGCATGGCAGGTGATCGTGAAGCGATATCCGAAGCTTGGTGAAAATATAAAAGTAACAACAATTCCTTATGGATTCCGTGGATTTATCGGAATGCGTAATTTTATTCTTGAGACAATGGATGGTGAGAAGCTGGCATGGGCCAATTCCTACTGGTCCTTTATCAATACAGAAACCGGTCTTCCGGAAAAGCTGACACCGGCAGATACAGATCCCTATGATCTGGGCGAAAAAATAGAGATGGATTATGCACCAAGAAAGATTGCGCTTCCGAAGGAACGGGAAGTGCAGAATGCTTTTTCCGTACAGAAGCATCATCTGGACACCAATCATCATGTGAACAACTGTCAGTATATCCGGATGGCAGCGGATCATCTGCCTGAGGATTTTAAAGTTGGTCAGCTTCGTGCTGAATATAAACGTCAGGCAGTACTGGATAATGTTATCATTCCGGAAGTATATATGACAGAAAATAAAGAAGCTGTAGTTCTCAACGCGGAGGATAAAGAACCTTACGCAGTAGTTGAGTTTACAAAATAAATACAGGCGGTAGAGATTAGTACATCGTTTTTGAAACAACTATACCGTAAAAGGAGGGCGCGCTATGCTTGAAAAATTAAAAGAAGAAGTTTACAGAGCAAATATGGATCTGCCAAAATATGGTCTTGTTACCTTTACATGGGGAAATGTCAGCGGGATCGACAGGGAGCAGGGACTTTTTGTGATCAAGCCAAGTGGTGTGGATTATGACAAGCTGACACTGGAAGACATGGTAGTGGTAGATCTTGATGGAAATAAAGTAGAAGGAAGATACAATCCATCCTCTGATACACCGACACATGCAGTTCTTTACAGAGCGTTTCCGAATATCGGCGGTATCGTACATACCCACTCATCCTGGGCAACAAGCTGGGCGCAGGCAGGCAGATCGATCCCGTGTTATGGAACCACACATGCAGATTACATTTACGGAGAAGTACCATGTGTACGTAATCTGACCAAAAGAGAGATCGAAGAGGCATATGAGAAGAACACGGGAGTTCTTATTGCTGATTATTTCAAAAACAAAGATTATGAAGCAGTACCGGCTGTGCTGTGTAAGAACCACGGACCTTTTACCTGGGGTAAGGATGCTCATGAGGCAGTTCATAACGCAGTTGTTCTTGAGGAGGTTGCCAAGATGGCATCTCGCTGCGAGCTGATCAATCCGGATGTAAAACCGGCACCGCAGGAGCTTCAGGATAAGCATTACTACAGAAAACATGGTGCAAATGCATATTATGGTCAGGTAGGACAGGAAGACTGATCAGAAGAAAAAACAGTTTGACCCGATGGTGGATTGTCAATATCCGCTTGAGTGGAAATGCCGCGGAACAGTACCGCGGCATTTTTTGTCGAAAAATGCAGAAAATGTCAGATTTGCTGACCTTTAACACAGGTGCCGCCGAAATATATGCTAATGTCAAGAAAAATGCAGAACATTAACACATTTATTAAAATAGGTGGCAGGATGAAAATATACACTTATCAGGGAAAAAAGAACGTTTCCGGAGAAAAAATACGCCAGATGAGGAATATGAAACGGATGTCGCAATCTGCGCTGGCAGCAAAAATGCAGGTGGAAGGAGTGATGCTGGAGCGTGACAGTATCAGCCGGATCGAAGGAGGAGAACGTTTTGTAGCAGATTATGAACTGCGGGTGTTTGCAAAGGTGCTGGGAGTGGATGTGAAGTGGCTGCTGAATGAGCAGTAAATAAGGCAATATTGGATTACAGTTCGCTGGTAATATTCCGCGAAGCGTGTTACTGAAAACGGAGTGAAAAGTAACAATATTGGTCTGAATGGCAGGAATCTGTGTAAACTACTTGATATTTATGTCGGAAACTGCTACAGTATAAAGAAAAAAAGATGGCCGGGAAGTCCTGCGGAGGGCAAACGGTCACGGATAAGAAGATAGAGGCGCGGATTTTATCAGTATTTATGGATGCAAGGCCCTGGCAGGCTGTTCATAAAGAAAGGAAAATTTGCCGAAGTGCTCTGGAAGGCCAGATGACAGGGTGCTGGGATAACGCAGAATATGCGTTGTACTGTCACGGATGTGGAGCGCTATCGGTAGCACTTCGGGAGATCTGCATTTAATATGCTGAATGGAGATTTTCTGACGGGCTATTAGTTAAATAAGGATTATTTAACCGGAGGTGTTCTTAAGAAGAGACAGCCTCCGTTTTTTTGTCCCCGAAAAGGGAGGAGAAAAATGAGTAAAAAAGCAGGAACAGCATTGTCTGTTATGGCAATGGTATTCATGGGCGCACTGGCAAGTCCCCTGACTGTGCTGGCTGCGGATGCGGAGGAGACTTACCAGCCTGCTCTGTATGCAACGATCTGGGCACTGCTTCCACCTCTTGTTGCGATCGTCCTTGCACTGATCACAAAAGAAGTATACAGTTCTCTGTTTGTGGGAATTGTAGTAGGAGCACTGATCTATTCTGGATTTAAATTTGAAGGAACGGTAACACAGATTTTTGAGGGAGGAATCATCAAGGTTCTTTCTGACAGCTATAACGTAGGTATCCTGATCTTCCTGGTAATCCTGGGATCTGTGGTATGTATGATGAACAAGGCCGGCGGCTCTGCCGCATTCGGACGATGGGCCAGCAAAAAGATCCACACACGTGTAGGTGCAGAGCTTGCAGCGATCATCCTTGGAATCCTGATCTTCATTGACGATTATTTTAACTGTCTGACAGTAGGAAGCGTTATGCGTCCGGTAACTGACAGACATCACGTATCCAGAGCGAAATTTGCATACCTGATCGATGCGACAGCCGCTCCGGTATGTATCATCGCACCGATCTCATCCTGGGCTGCTGCAGTCAGCGGATTCGTAGAGGGACAGGATGGACTTGCGATTTTTGTAAGAACCATCCCGTATAACTTTTACGCGATCCTTACGATTGTAATGATGGTTGGCATGGTACTGATGAAAACCGAGTTTGGTGCCATGAGAACACATGAGATCAATGCTCTGAACGGAGATCTTTATACAACATCTGCAAGACCGTATGAGAATGCAACGGATGATGAGACACCGAATCCGAGAGGAAAGGTGATCGATCTTGTGATCCCGATCGTTATGCTTGTTATCTGCTGTGTCATCAGTATGATCTATACAGGAGGATTTTTCAGCGGAACAGATTTTGTTACCGCATTTTCACAGAGTGATGCCTCTACAGGCCTTGCAATGGGAAGTGCTTTTGGTCTGGTGTTTGCCATTATTTTCTATATGATCCGCCGTGTGGTCAATTTCAGAGACTGTATGGGATGCATCCCGGAAGGATTCAAGGCTATGGTACCGGCGATCATGATCCTGACCTTTGCATGGACACTGAAGGCTATGACAGACTCACTTGGTGCAGCGGTATTCGTAGAAGAAGCCATGCGTTCTGTTGCCGGTGGTATTGAAGTTATCCTTCCGGCCATTATTTTCCTGGTTGGATGTGGACTTGCATTTGCTACAGGTACTTCCTGGGGAACCTTTGGTATCCTGATCCCGATCGTTGTTGCGGTATTTGAGAAATCCAGTCCTGAGATGATGATCATTTCCATGTCCGCCTGCATGGCAGGTGCAGTTTGCGGAGACCACTGCTCACCGATCTCCGATACAACGATCATGGCTTCCGCAGGAGCACAGTGTGATCATGTGACTCACGTTTCCACACAGCTTCCGTATGCGATCCTGGCTGCGGCAGTATCCTTTGTAACTTATATTGTTGCAGGCTTTGTAAAAACAGCATGGATCGCTCTTCCGGTGGGAATCGTGCTGATGCTGATCGTACTTTTTGTCATTAAAATGATGAACCCGATGCCGGTTGAGAAACCAACAGAATAACAGACTGACCCAATGTGGGGCAGATTCCCCCATGAATGTCAAATAAAAGGCAGTGACGGAAAGAAATTTCCGAAGCTGCCTTTTTTGTGCTTTCTATAATAATTCTCTTATGTTATAATGCAGGACAGACAGCAAATAGTAAATGATCATATATAGTTTTAAGGAACAGGAGTAAGAATGATAGAATTAGGTAAAAAACAGAAATTACTGGTTGTAAAAACCGTGGATTTCGGAATATATCTTGGAGAGGACCGAAACGCACCTCAGAATGAGCGGGTGCTTCTTCCGTCCAAACAGGTACCGGAAGGAACCAAAGCAGGTGATGAGATCGAAGTATTCATCTATAAGGATTCCCAGGACAGACTGATCGCAACTACCCGTGAGCCGATGCTTCAGGTAGGACAGACCGCAGTCCTTAAGGTAAAACAGGTCACCAGGATCGGTGCTTTTCTTGACTGGGGACTGGAGAAGGATCTTCTTCTTCCGTATCATGAGCAGACCAACCGGGTCCGTGAAGGCGAGGAGTGTCTGGTAGATAAGAGCAGCAGACTCTGTGCAACCATGAAGGTGTATCATTATCTTTCCACCAGAACTCCTTATGTACCGGGAGATTCGGTAAAGGGGCGTGTCTATGAGATCAGTGGGAATTTCGGCGTTTTTGTTGCGGTAGATGATAAATATTCCGCTCTGATCCCGGCACGGGAGGCAACAGGCAAGTACAGACCGGGAGCTATTCTTGATCTTCGTGTCACAGAGGTGAAAGAGGATGGCAAGATGAACGTCAGTGACCGCCAGAAGGCTTACATCCAGATCAATGAGGATGCAGAGAGCGTATTCAGCGTGATCGAGGAATTTGCAGGGGTGCTGCCATTTGATGATCATGCCTCACCGGAAGTCATCAAGAGAGAGTTTGGCCTCAGTAAGAACGCATTCAAGCGTGCAGTCGGTCATCTGATGAAGGAAGGAAAAGTAGAGATCCGTGACAAGAGGATCTACATTAAAAAATAACAAGGTGTTGACCGGCTCCGGATCAGACACGCTCCGGCACGTTCAGAGAAAAGTGCAGAGCGGGGAGGATCCGGAGCCCTGTTTTTTACGATAAGGAGAATAAATTTGGAGTTTACACATTTACATGTCCATACAGAATACAGCCTTCTGGATGGCTCCAATAAGATCAAAGAATATGTAGCCAGAGTAAAAGAGCTGGGTATGGACAGTGCGGCGATCACCGATCATGGCGTTATGTATGGTGTGATCGATTTTTACAGGGCTGCAAGAGAAGCCGGGATCAATCCGATCCTCGGATGTGAGGTTTATGTGGCTCCGGGCTCCCGTTTTGACAGAGAAGTGGGAAGTGGGGATGACCGTTATTATCATCTGGTCCTGCTGGCTGAGAATAATCAGGGATACAGCAACCTGATGAAAATTGTATCCAAGGCATTTGTGGAAGGGTTTTATTACAAGCCACGTGTGGATCTGGAGCTTCTGGAAAAATATCACGAGGGTATCATTGCCTTAAGTGCCTGCCTGGCGGGAGAGGTCGCCAGATATCTTGCACGTGGAATGTATGAGGATGCCAAGATCGCGGCATTACGTTACCAGGATATTTTCGGAAAAGGAAATTTCTTTCTGGAGCTTCAGGATCATGGGATCCCGGAGCAGCAGACCGTAAACCAGCAGCTTCTCCGTATGCACAGAGAGACGGGGATCGATCTGGTTGCCACCAATGATGTGCATTACACTATGGCAGAGGATGCGGAACCACATGATGTTCTTCTTTGTCTGCAGACTCAGAAAAAGCTCAGCGATGAGAACAGAATGCGCTATGAGGGCGGCCAGTATTATGTGAAATCGCCGGAGGAGATGGCGAGGCTTTTTCCATATGCGCTGGAAGCGCTGGAAAATACGCACAGGATCGCGGAGAGATGTCATGTGGAGATTGAATTTGGTGTGACCAAGCTGCCGAAATATGATGTGCCGGACGGATTTACCTCCTGGGAATATCTGAACAAGCTTTGCCATGAGGGACTTGAGCAGCGTTATCATCCGGTAACAGAGGAGCTGAAAAAGCGCCTGGATTATGAGCTGTCTACGATCAAAAACATGGGATATGTAGATTACTTTCTCATTGTATGGGATTTTATCAAATATGCCAGGGACAACGATATCATGGTCGGTCCGGGACGAGGTTCTGCCGCAGGAAGCCTGGTTGCCTATACACTTGGGATCACCCAGTTGGACCCGATCCGGTATGATCTGCTCTTTGAACGTTTCCTGAATCCGGAGCGAGTATCCATGCCGGATATCGATGTGGATTTCTGCTTCGAACGGAGACAGGAGGTTATTGATTATGTAAGAAGAAAATATGGTGATGACTGCGTGGTTCAGATCGTTACCTTCGGTACACTGGCAGCCCGCGGTGTCATTCGTGATGTAGGCCGTGTTCTGGATATGCCTTATGCCCAGGTGGACACCATCGCCAAGATGATCCCACAGGAGCTGAATATCACCATTGACAAGGCACTGGGAATGAATCCGGAGTTTCGCAAGGCTTACGAGGAACAGGACGATATCCATCGTCTGATCGATCTGGCAAAACGCCTGGAGGGGCTTCCGAGGCATACCTCCATGCATGCGGCAGGTGTTGTGATCAGCCAGAAGGATGTATCGGAATACGTACCCCTTTCCAGAGCCCAGGATGGTTCCATTGTCACGCAGTTTACCATGACAACACTGGAAGAGCTGGGACTTCTGAAAATGGATTTCCTGGGTCTCCGTACCCTGACGGTTATCCAGAATGCTGTGAAAATGGTGGAAAAAAGTACCGGTATGCTTCTGGATATGCAAAAGATCGACTACAACGACAAAAAGGTACTGGATTCTCTCGGAACAGGACGTACTGACGGTGTGTTCCAGCTGGAGAGTGCCGGAATGAAAAGCTTCATGAAGGAGCTGAAGCCTCAGAGTCTTGAGGACGTGATCGCGGGAATTTCGCTTTACCGTCCGGGTCCCATGGATTTCATTCCGCAGTACATCCGCGGAAAAAACCGTCCGGATACCATCCGTTATGACTGTCCGCAGATGGAGCCGATCCTGAAGCCGACCTATGGCTGTATCGTATACCAGGAGCAGGTTATGCAGATCGTCCGTGAGCTTGCAGGCTACACCCTTGGACGAAGTGACCTGGTGCGCCGTGCCATGTCCAAGAAAAAAGCTTCTGTTATGGCAAAAGAACGCCAGAATTTCGTTTACGGAAACGTGGAAGAGGGAGTACCGGGATGTATTGCCAACGGTATTTCCGAGGAGATCGCAAACAAGATCTACGATGAGATGACAGATTTTGCAAAGTATGCCTTTAATAAGTCTCACGCTGCCGCTTATGCAGTGGTTTCCTACCAGACGGCATATCTCAAATATTATTATCCGGTAGAATTTATGGCTGCACTGATGACATCCGTTGTGGAAATGCCGAACAAGGTTGCCGAGTATATTTCTGTATGCCGCCAGATGGGGATCCGAATCCTTCCGCCGGATATCAATCATGGTGTTTATGGCTTTTCTGTTGACAATGGTTCCATTCGTTATGCACTTTCTGCCATCAAGAGTATCGGCCGTCCGGTAATCGAGGGGATTGTGCGGGAGCGTGAGGAGCACGGAGAATATACCTCCCTGAAAACATTTATTGAGCGAAATATCGACCAGATCAACAAGAGAGTTGTGGAAAATCTGATCAAGGCCGGAGCGCTGGATTGCCTGGAGGGAAACCGGAATCAGAAAATGACGGTTTATACGCAGATCATAGACAGTATCAACCAGGATAAGAAACATACCATGGCGGGACAGCTGAGTCTTTTTGATATTGCGCCTGAAGAAGATAAAAAGGAATTTGAGATCCGTATGCCGCAGGCAGCAGAATATCCGAAGGAGACGATACTGACCTTTGAGAAGGAAGTTCTCGGCATCTATCTCAGCGGTCATCCGCTGGAGCGTTACCGGAATATGATGGAAAAAATGATCTCTGCAAAAACTTCTGATTTTCAGCCGGATGATGAAACAGGGATACCGGAGGTTTACGATAACCAGAAAGTGATCGTGGGTGGAATGATCACGGATAAAACCATAAAATATACAAAGAATAATAAGGTAATGGCGTTCCTTACAGTGGAAGATCTGGTAGGCACCGTGGAGGTTGTGGTATTTCCACGTGATTACGAAAAATGCCAGATGTTCCTGAATGAAGATGCCCGGCTCTTTATTCAGGGAAGAGTATCCGCAGAAGACGACAAAGCCAGCAAGCTGATCCTGGAAAAGGTCCGTCTTTTTGATGATATGCCAAGAGAATTGTGGCTCCAGTTTGAAAGCCGGGAAGAGTACGCAAAAGCCGAGACCGGTCTGGTAGACGATCTGATGGAATCCAGAGGAAACAGCACGGTGGTTATTTATCTCAAAGATGTCAAGGCAATGAAGAAGCTTCCCCCTGCTTATCAGGTCCATATCGAGGATTCCTGGCTGGAGCGCATGTGTAAAAAATATGGAAGTTCCAATGTTAAAATTGTGGAGAGAGTATTGAAAAACTTATAAAAATGCTATAAACTATACCCGAATATGTGTATTACAATAGGTTGTTTCATAAGATGGAGGATAACAATATGGCAGAGAACAAAATCAAAACGATCGGCGTTTTGACCAGTGGCGGTGACGCACCTGGAATGAATGCTGCAATCCGTGCTGTTGTCAGAAGAGGATTAAGCAGCGGACTGAACGTAAAGGGAATCTATAAAGGATACAGCGGTCTCTTAAATGAAGAGATCAGAGATATGACAGCAAGGGACGTTTCCGATACGATTGAACGAGGCGGAACAATTCTTTATACTGCCAGATGTGCAGAGATGAGAACAGAGGAAGGACAGCAGCAGGCTGCAGAGATCTGCAGAAAGCATGGGATCGACGGCCTTGTTGTTATCGGTGGAGACGGATCCTTCGCAGGTGCTCAGAAGCTTGCGAACCTTGGAATCAATACCATTGGCCTGCCGGGAACTATTGACCTTGATATCGCATGTACCGAGTACACCATCGGTTTCGATACTGCTGTAAATACAGCTATGGAAGCTATTGACAAGGTACGTGATACATCCACATCCCATGAGAGATGCAGTATCATCGAGGTTATGGGACGTAACGCCGGATACCTTGCAGTATGGTGCGGTATCGCAAACGGTGCTGAGGATATCCTGATCCCGGAGAAATATGATTACGACGAGCAGAAGCTTATTGACAATATCGTAGAGAGCCGTAAGAAAGGCAAGAAACACCATATCATCGTAAATGCTGAGGGTATCGGCCATTCAGAGGCTATGGCGAAGCGTATCGAGGCTGCAACAGGTATCGAGACACGTGCAACGATCCTTGGTCACATGCAGCGTGGTGGAAGCCCTACATGTAAGGACCGTGTATATGCGTCCATGATGGGTGCTCTTGCAGTAGATCTTCTTGTTGCCGGAAAACGCAGCCGTGTGGTTGGATACCGTCATGGTGAGTTTGTTGATTTCGACATCAATGAGGCTCTTGCAATGCAGAAGAATGTAGATTCCTACATGTGGGAGGTCTGCAATTCTCTTTCTCATAATTACAGAAAATAAAGATATTTATGAACTTAAAAAAAGTTTCAGACGGATTGCATAAACTGAATACGTCACAAATAATTGCCCTCGGCTTTGCGGGGGTGATTTTTGTAGGTGGACTTATTTTGTGGATGCCGTTCTGCAGTGCACCCGGGCAGGCTGTTACCTTCCCGGATGCTGTTTTTACAGCGGCGACCAGCGTATGTGTGACAGGACTTTCCACAGTTGTTATGGCAGTCCAGTGGAGCCCCATTGGAAAAGCGGTTATCCTGTGCCTGATACAGATCGGCGGAATCGGACTGATCGCACTGGCGAATATGATATTCATCAGCCTCCGGCGGAAAATTTCCCTGAAAAACCGGCGGATCATCAAGGAATCCTATAACCTGGATGAAATGGGTGGAGTCGTGGCTGTAGTCCGCAGTGTGGTGAAATGCGTGTTTCTTGCAGAAGGAATCGGTGCGGTCCTGTATGCGTTTTGCTTTGTACCGGAATTTGGAATAAAAAAAGGTCTGGTGCATGCCATATTTCTGGCGGTATCTGCATTCTGCAACGCTGGGATCGATCTTTTCGGGGAAACAAGCCTTTCGGTATATGTGAGCAATCCGCTGGTCAATATCACTACGATTGGCCTGATCATTGTGTCAGGTCTTGGATTTATCGTCTGGTGGGATCTGTGGGATAAATTCCGCAAGGTTCTGAGAAAAGAGCTTTCCCCATCCAGAGTTTTTCGTGTATTGCGGCTTCAGAGCAAGCTGGTCCTTACGATGACCGGGATCCTGGTATTTTCAGGAGCATTTCTGGTATTTATCTTTGAATCCGGAAACCCTTCCACGCTAAAGGGGGCACCACTGGGAACAAAGCTCATGGCATCCTTTTTCCAGTCAGTGACAACACGTACGGCGGGATTTTATACCGTGGATCAGTCGCTTTTGTCCACACCTACCGTGATCATTTCCCTGCTGTGGATGTTTATCGGAGGATCACCCATGGGCACTGCCGGTGGTGTGAAGACTACTACCATTGCGGTTCTGATCCTTTCCATTGCAGCATATCTTCAGGGAAAAAAGGATGTAGAGGTATACGGCCGCAGGATCCGTGAGAGCTATCTCCGTTCTGCCATGGTTGTTGCAGGAACTAGTGTGCTGATCCTTTTTACCATGACGGTGCTTTTGTCCGCAGTAATGCCGGGAGTGGATCTGGCAGATGTTTTATATGAGATCACTTCTGCGGGGGCTACAGTAGGACTTTCCAGAGGACTGACACCTCAGCTGAATGTGGCAGGCAAGTGGATCGTGATCCTTACCATGTATCTGGGACGTATCGGACCGCTGACACTTGGAACAGCAGTTGTGATGCATGTACGTAACAGGCCGGGAAGCACCACGCATCTCGGTGAAGAAGATATCATGATCGGTTAAACAGGAGAACAGAATGAAAAATAAATCTTTTGCCGTGATCGGGCTTGGACAGTTTGGAATGACTCTGGCGGTGACGCTGGCAGAGTCAGACTGTGATGTCCTTGCCATTGATGACAAAGAAGAAAATATCGAAGAGATTTCCGAAAAAGTAACCTATGCGGTAAAAGCAGATGTCCGTGAACCGGGAATCCTGAAGGCTCTAGGAGTTCAGAATGTGGATGTAGCCATTATCGCAGTTGCCGAAAATCTGGAAGCCAGTATTTCCGCGACCATGCAGGCCAAGGATCTGGGAGTGCCCTTTGTAGTTGCAAAAAGTATGAATTCTCTTCATGGACGTATACTCGACAAAATCGGTGCAGATAAGATCATTTATCCGGAACAGTCCATGGGACTGCGGGTTGCCAGAAATCTTATGTCCGGCGGGTATCTGGATGTGTTTGAGCTTTCAGCGGAGTTCAGTATGGCGGAGTTTTCCATGCCGGTATCCTGGAGTGGAAAAAATCTGGTAGATCTGAATGTACGGGAGCGTTTTCACATTAATATCATTGGCATCAAGCAGGGTGAAAATGTCACGGTAGATCTGGATCCTTCCGAACCGCTTCCGGACAACTGTTCCATAATCGCTATCGGAAAAAACAAGGATCTGAATGCAAGTCGTGAGGAATTACGTTAACCGAATACGGATTGCCGGAAGGAGAGAAATAAAAGTATGATAACCAGTGTATCAAATGCAAAAATAAAAAATGTCATGCAGCTAAACCAGAAGGCAAAAGCCAGAAGAGAGCAGGGACTTTTTGTGGCAGAGGGCCGGAAAATGTTTCTGGAAGCACCGGAAAGCTGGGTTTCCCAGGTGTTTGTCTCCGAGACCGTTTCCCGGGATGAAGAGCTGATGTCTCAGGCAGAAAAATATCCCTGTGAGATCGTGAAGGATTCCGTATTCCGTCAGATGTGTGATACCAAGACTCCCCAGGGGATCCTGACAGTTCTGAAGTTGCCTTCCTGGAGCGAGGAAGAGATACTGGCGGGAAAAAATCCTCTGGTCATGGTTCTGGAGGATCTTCAGGATCCTGGAAATGCGGGAACCATTCTCAGGACCGGTGAGGGCGCCGGCGTAAGCGGAGTTTTCCTCACAAAAACCTGCGTGGATATCACAAATCCCAAGGTGATCCGTTCTACTATGGGCTCCATTTACAGAATGCCTTTTCTATACGTGGAAGATGTGGTATCATTAGAAAAGAAGCTGAAAGAAAAGGGAATCCGCAGTTTTGCAGCTCATCTGAAGGGTGAGAATTCCTATGATCAGGAATCCTATAAGGGCGGTACCGCATTTTTCATCGGAAACGAGGGAAAGGGCCTGACTGATCAGGCGGCGGAGGCAGCAGACTGTCTGATCCGCATTCCCATGTGCGGAAAGGTAGAATCGCTGAATGCTGCCATGGCATCAGGAATCCTGATGTACGAAGCTGCAAGACAGAGAAGAGAATAAGAGAGGAGGGGTTTTATGACACCTTTGGCCTGGCTTGGAATACTGGCAATTTTACTGGTAATTGAAGCAATCACGGTAGGACTTACCACTGTCTGGTTTGCAGGCGGTGCTCTTGTGGCGTGCATTGCCTCGTGGCTTGGTGGGGGAATTGTTGTACAGCTCCTTTTATTTTTCGGAGTTTCCGTGGTGCTTCTGATCTTTACCAGACCTCTGGCGGTCCGCTACATGAACAAGGGCGTGGAAAAGACCAATGCAGAGAGCCTTCTGGGAAAAAGAGCCGTAGTGATACAGCCGGTCAACAACCTGGCCCAGACCGGGCAGGTGAGGATCAATGACATCGAGTGGACTGCACGGACCGCAGATGACGGGGAAGAAATTCCAACAGGTGCAGTGGTTGAGATCGAAGAGATCCGCGGAGTGAAGCTGATCGTAAAAGAAATTAGCAAGGAGGGCTAAATTATGGGTGGAGTTGTTGTTTTGCTTGTAGTCATCGTTCTTGTGCTGTGGGTACTTGCATCCTGTATCCGCATTGTACCGCAGGCCTATGCAGTGGTACTGGAACGTCTTGGCGCTTACAAGGCTACCTGGAGTACAGGAATCCATTTCAAGGTTCCGTTCATTGAGCGTGTTGCAAGAAGAGTAAACCTGAAAGAACAGGTTGTGGATTTTCCACCGCAGCCGGTAATTACCAAAGATAATGTAACCATGCAGATCGATACGGTTGTATTTTTCCAGATCACAGATCCGAAGCTTTACGCATATGGCGTTGAGAATCCGATCATGGCGATCGAGAATCTTTCTGCTACAACACTTCGTAACATCATCGGTGATATGGAGCTGGATGAGACACTGACATCCCGAGAGGTTATCAATACCAAGATGCGTGCTTCCCTTGATGTGGCTACAGATCCATGGGGAATCAAGGTTAACCGTGTGGAGCTTAAGAACATCATTCCTCCGGCAGCCATCCAGGATGCCATGGAGAAACAGATGAAGGCTGAGCGTGAGAGACGAGAAGCCATTCTGAAAGCAGAAGGAGAGAAACGTTCCACCATCCTTGTTGCAGAGGGTAAAAAACAGTCCGCTATCCTGGATGCTGAGGCTGAGAAGCAGGCGGCGATCCTTCATGCGGAGGCTCAGAAGGAGCGTATGATCAAAGAGGCTGAAGGACAGGCACAGGCAGTCCTTAAAGTACAGCAGGCAACTGCAGAAGGACTTCGTATGATCAAGGAAGCAGGAGCAGATGAATCTGTTCTTACTCTGAAGAGCCTGGAGGCTCTTACAAAGGTTGCTGACGGTAAGGCAACGAAGATCATCATTCCGTCCGAGATACAGGGCATCGCAGGGCTGGCAACATCCCTGAAGGAAATCATGACAGATAAACCGGCAGAGCAGAAATAAATCTGCAGCCATGAGGAGGACATATTATGAATCTTAAAGGAAGAAATTTCCTGACACTGAAAGATTTTACACCGGAAGAGATCACTTACATGATCGACCTTGCAGCAGATCTGAAGGCAAAGAAAAAAGCAGGAGAGCTTCATGAGTATTACAGAGGTAAGAATATTGCCCTGATCTTTGAAAAAACAAGCACAAGAACACGCTGTTCCTTCGAAGTGGCAGCTCATGATCTGGGAATGGGTTCTACCTATCTGGATCCCACAGGCTCCCAGATCGGAAAGAAGGAGAGCATTGCAGATACTGCAAGAGTTCTCGGAAGAATGTATGAGGGAATCGAGTACCGTGGCTTCGGTCAGGATATTGTTGAGGAGCTTGCGAAGCATGCAGGTGTACCGGTATGGAATGGCCTGACAAACGAGTATCATCCGACACAGATGCTTGCAGATATGCTGACAGTACGTGAACATTTCGGCAAACTGAAAGGCCTGAAGCTTGTATACATGGGCGATGCCCGTTACAACATGGGTAACTCCCTGATGGTTGTATGCTCCAAGCTTGGTCTTGATTTCGTAGCCTGCACCAATAAGAAATATTTCCCGAATGATGAGCTTGTAGCACAGTGTCAGCAGTGGGCAGAAGAGGCAGGTTCCACCATCACTCTCACAGAGGATGTGGAGGTAGGAACAAAAGATGCGGACATCATCTACACAGATGTATGGGTATCCATGGGCGAGCCTGACGAAGTATGGACAGAGCGTATCCACGACCTGACACCATACAAGGTTACCAGACATGTAATGGAGAACGCCGGTGAAAAGGCGATCTTCCTTCACTGTCTGCCGGCATTCCATGATCTTAAGACAAAGATCGGAAAAGAGATGGGCGAGCGTTTCAACCTTACAGATATGGAGGTTACAGACGAAGTATTCGAGTCTCCGCAGTCCAAGGTATTCGACGAAGCTGAGAACCGTATGCACACCATTAAGGCTGTGATCGTTGCAACATTAGGAGAGCCGGAGAAATAATGTCAGATTTATTTAATGAAGAAATAATTTCACAGGCAACACATACAAAATGGGCGGGCAAAACCGTCCATTTTGCAAGAGAAACAGATTCCACCAACCTCTGGGGAAAACGTGCCTGGAGGGAAGAAGGCGCAGGACACGGAGAGCTGTTTGTGGCAGAATATCAGTCCGCAGGACGCGGACGTTTTACAAGACGATGGAGTGCGCCGCCGGACAGTGCCATTACTATGAGTATCCTTATCTGCCCGGAATTTTCTCCGCAGAAGGCGCCGATGCTGACACTTGTTATGGGACTTTCAGTTGCACAGGCAGTAGCAGAGCTCGGTCTTGAGGTAGGGATCAAATGGCCTAACGATGTAGTTGTTTCCCGCAAAAAGATCTGCGGTATCTTAACCGAAATGACCATGAAGCAGGATAAGATCGGCTGTGCAGTTATCGGAGTCGGGATTAACGTAAACATGGAAAGCTTTCCGGAAGAAACGGCAGATAAGGCTACCTCTCTGTATCTGGAAAGCGGACATCCCTTTGACCGGGCACAGGTAGTCGGACTTGTGATGAAGCATTTTGAGGAAAATTATGAGAGATTTGTACAGACAGAGGATCTCAGCGGCCTGAAACCGGATTATGAGAAAATGCTGGCCAATCTGAACCAGCCGGTACGTGTACTGGATCAGAATGATCCATATGAGGGGATCGCAAGAGGGATCAATGCCGGCGGAGAGCTTCTGGTAGAGCGTGCAGACGGTACAGTCGAGGAAGTAAATTCCGGAGAGGTTTCTGTACGTGGTTTATACAGCTATGTGTAAAACATGCAGCACAGATCGGATAAAATTTCCGGCAGCGATTTTCCGTTGATGTTTTATTGCAGTAGTGGAAAAAACAAGAATCTCCCTGCTTTAGCTGCAGGGAGTGTCAAGTTATAAATAAAGGAGATTTTATGTATCAGGATAACATTGTGCTCTGCGGAGCAAGCTCTTATGAGCAGAAATATTATTTTAACCAGGATTTTGCGTCTCTTCCTGAGACGGTAAAGCAGGAGCTGCAGATCATGTGTGTGCTTTTCACAGAGGATGTAGGCGGGATCCTGACACTGGAATTTGATGAGGACGGCAGTCTGCAGTTTAAGACTGAGGCCCTGGAGGCAGATGCCCGTTTTGACGAGATCGGAAGTGCACTGAAGATCAAGGAACTCCAGCGGGACAAAAGAGAGCTTCTGGAATCTCTGGAAATGTATTACAAGGTATTTTTCCTGGGAGATATCCCGGATGAGGAACTGCAGAAAAAAGCAGATGCCGTTGAGGAATGATCCATGAAGATGCAGTGGAAGATCGGAAATGTGGAGATACCGAACCCCTTTGTGCTTGCACCGATGGCAGGGGTTACGGATCTGGCATTTCGAAGACTTTGCAAGGAGCAGGGTGCAGGCCTGATCTGTATGGAGATGGTCAGTGCCAAGGCGATCTCTTTTCATAATAAGAATACAGAGGCGCTGATGGAGATCGATCCCGGGGAGCATCCGGTATCCATGCAGCTTTTCGGCAGCGAGCCGGACCTTATGGCAGAGGTGGCAAAAAGCATTGAGGAGCGTCCCTTTGACATTCTCGATATCAATATGGGATGTCCGGTTCCCAAGGTGGTAAATAATGGCGAGGGCTCAGCTCTTCTGAAGGATCCTCAGCTGATCGAAGAGATCGTCCGCAGTGTTTCCGGAGCAGTTTCCAAGCCGGTAACGGTGAAGGTCCGCATTGGCTTTGATGAAAATACGCCGGTGGATGTGGTGGAGATCGCAAAACGGGTGGAGGATGCAGGTGCAGCAGCCATCGCAGTTCATGGAAGGACCAGACAGCAGTATTATTCTGGCCAGGCGGACTGGGATGCTATCCGCAGGGTGAAGGAAGCGGTGACTATTCCGGTGATAGGAAACGGAGATATCGTTTCACCGGAAACTGCAGAAGCCATGTTTAAAGAGACTGGTTGCGATGCGGTGATGATCGGCCGTGCAGTACGTGGGAACCCGTGGATCTTCCGGGAGCTGAACCACTATTTCCACACCGGGGAAAAGCTTCCCAGACCAACCGCAGAGGAAGTCTGCGAGATGATCCTGCGCCATGCCGAAGATCAGATCGCGATCAAGGGTGAGTATATCGGGATCCGCGAAATGCGGAAGCATGTAGCCTGGTATACAGCCGGTATGCGGCACAGTGCGGGAATCCGGAGAGAATCTAATAATATTTCAAGCTATGAAGAATTGAAAAAGCTTACAGACATGGTACTGGAGCGATAAAAAAGAAAAGTATGTCGGAGAAAACGAAACGTTCTATTGACAAGGAACGGGGCGCGTGCTACAGTCAGTTAGCGGGAATCCGCAGAAAGTTTTTTTGTTTTACAGGAGAAAAATAATGGCAGATAAAATAGCAGTTTTAATTCCTTGCTACAACGAAAGCAAGACGGTAGCAAAGGTTATCCGCGATATGAAAAAAGCACTTCCGGAAGCTGTGATCTACGTATATGATAATAACTCTACAGATGGAACAGACGAGATCGCCAGAAAAGAAGGGGCAGTTGTCCGTTATGAGTATCAGCAGGGAAAAGGAAACGTGATCCGCAGTATGTTTCGGGATATTGATGCGCAGTGTTATCTTATGGTAGATGGCGACGATACTTATCCGGCAGAGTTTGCAGCTGAAATGTGCAGCAAGGTTCTGGAGAAAGGCACAGACATGGTAGTTGGTGACCGCCTTTCTTCTACATATTTTACAGAGAACAAGAGACCTTTCCACAACTTTGGAAACAGCATCGTAAGAGGTTCCATTAACCGTCTTTTCAAAAGCAACATCAAGGATATCATGACAGGTTACCGTGCCATGAGTTACCGCTTTGTAAAAACATTCCCGGTACTTTCCAGGAATTTTGAGATCGAGACAGAGATGACGATCCACGCCATCGATAAGAACATGCAGGTTGAGAATGTAGTCATTGAATATCGTGACAGGCCGGAGGGAAGTGAGTCCAAGCTGAATACTTATGCAGATGGATTTAAGGTCCTGAAGACTATTGTGAAAATGTTCAAGAATTACAAGCCGCTGGAGTTCTTCTCCCTTATCGCAGCAGTGCTGTTTGTGGTGGGAATGGTATTCTTTATTCCGGTGCTGGTACATTTTCTGGAGGTTGGGACAGTGGAAAAGATCCCGACACTGATCGTCAGCGGGTTTGTGATCCTGACAGCTATCATCTGCTGGTTTTCCGGGATCATCCTTTCTACACTGGTCAATCAGCATAAACAGGATTTTGAGTATCAGACACAGATGGTGACTAATCGTTATAAAGATCTTTTTCCGGAGAAGAAATAAGGAATCAGACCGGGCAGGATAATATAGAAAAGCCGTGTTGAAATCTGAGATTTCGCGCGGCTTTTTTTGCATATTTCAGGGACCCTTTTTCGACGTGGAATGCTTGACAATACTGGGGCTTTTCGGTATAATACAGGAATTGTGAATATCCTGAGATTTTTACGCCCTTTTTTAGAAAAAAGAGCTCTTGGGAATGGTAGCAACAGAAATATCCGAAGCTGTATTTTTTTCAGAAAAAACAGCACGGTTTTGAAAGGAAGTAAGGCAAAATGGAAGAAGCAAAGAAGAACTTACTCACATACGCAGGACTTAGAAAACTGGAAGACGAGCTGCACGATCTGAAAGTTGTTAAGAGAAAAGAAGTAGCAGGAAAGATCAAAGAGGCCAGAGAGCAGGGAGACCTTTCTGAGAACGCAGAGTACGATGCAGCAAAGGATGAGCAGAGAGATATCGAGGCACGTATCGAGGAGATCGAGAAGATCCTCAAGAACGCTGAGGTTGTAGTAGAGGATGAAGTCGATCTTGACAGAATCAGCGTAGGCTGCAAGGTTAAGGTTCATGATTATGAATTTGAGGAAGATATGGAGCTGAAGATCGTAGGTTCCACAGAGGCTAACAGCCTTGAGGGAAAGATCTCCAATGAGTCTCCGGTAGGTAAAGCACTGATCGGTGCACACACCAACGATATCGTTGAGGT
>OBAE01000850.1_pt1 | contig 19555 bp, 16 predicted proteins | sample 1517641 | NCBI WGS metagenome assembly OBAE01 (sample SAMN04571701, study PRJEB22368) | human gut metagenome | biome: human gut; material: stool | host: Homo sapiens | place: Luxembourg | collected 2012-08-30 | reverse complement strand
CGTTATGGGACGCGGGGTGGATGCCAATGCGGCATCGAGCCTGTCGGCCACATATGAGATGGCACAGAAATTTGAAGCAATTCTGGAAAATACGATTTTGAAGAAAAAAGTGATGGAGGAGCTCAGCCTGTCCTCGTTTCCGGCAAAAATGAATGCTTCCATTGTGCCGGAATCCAATCTGATGGAGCTGTCTGTGACCGCAGATTCGCCGGAAATGGCATTTCGGATCTTAAAGTCGGTACTGAACAATTATACGAGCATTTCCGACTATATTATTCCGAATGTAGTGTTGGAGACACTGCAGCAGCCGCAGGTTTCCGGTGTGCCATCGAACCAGATTCCGACCAAAAAGTATGCCGCGACCGCATTTCTTGCGGCAGCCCTTGCTATGGCGGCACTCATCGGACTCTTTTCCTTTCAGCGGGATACCGTCAAAAATGAGGCAGAATTCACCCGCAAAATCGATGCGGACCTGCTGGGCGTTGTGTATCACGAAAAGAAGAAGAAAAACAGCTCCATGCTGATTACCAATCCGGCGCGGAGCTTTCTGTATGTGGAATCCTTAAAGCGTATTGCATCGCGTGTGCGGGGGCGTCTGGACCGAAAAGGCGGAAAAGTGCTGCTGGTGACCAGTGTGGCGGAAAATGAAGGAAAATCGACCCTTGCGGCAAATCTGGCGCTTGCTCTTGCAGAAGAGCAGAACCGTGTACTGCTTTTGGACTGCGATTTCCGACAGCCGGCGTTACATAAAATCTTTGAGATTCCGGAAAAAGACGGAAAGGATTTCGGAAAGGTTGTCCTCGGAAAAGAGTCGGCATCCGGCGTTTTTGAGAAACACAAGGATACCAACGTATATACCGGAATCTGCCGTAATCGTCTGGAAGAGCCGTCGCTTGCAATCGGCGGTGAGATTTTCCACCGGATTCTGGAGACATGCCGGACCAATATGGACTACATTATTCTGGATACGCCGCCGATGGGAATGACGGCGGATGCAGAAGAGCTTGCAGAGTATGCCGATGCGGCAGTTCTTTCCGTGCGGCAGGACGGCGTACTGACGAGGGATATCAACGATGCGATTGATGCATTGAACCAGAAAGAGGAAAAAGTGATCGGCTGTGTATTTGGAAATGTTTACCCGGGATTCGGTGAGCGGATCGGCAACAGCTACGGTTATGGATATGGATACGGCACCTACAGCAGGGCAGAACGATAAGAGGGAGCAAAGAGCATGAGCAGAGAAACGTATGAAACCTATTCGGCGGAACCGGAGAAAATCGATCTGATCGCCTTTCTGGCAGAATATTTCCAGGCATTCCGAAAATTCTTTTTGGGCGTGCTGATTCTTGTGATCCTCATGGGAGGCGGCTCCTTTCTGACGGCAAAGCTGCGGTATCAGCCCATGTATGAGGCATACACCTCATTTGTGGTCGGATCAAACCGCGCGGTCGGCTATTCCTATTATGACAATGTGACGGCGCAGCAGCTTGGAAAAACCTTTCCTTATATCGTAACAAGCGGTGTATTAAAGGATGTTGTAGCACGGGATCTTCAGGTGGGAGCAGTGACATCCCAAATTGAGGCGAGCGTGATGGAAAACACCAACCTGTTCACAATTCGCGTCAAAGATTCTTCACCGGATACGGCATATCGCGTACTTCAGTCCGTCATTACCAATTATCCGGAGGTAGCAGAGTACATAATCGGTGCGACAACGCTGACAGTGGTAGACGACAGCGGCGTACCGGTATCCCCGATCAACAGCCAGGATGCGGTACATGCCGGAATGATCGGAGCAGCGGCGGGACTTGCCGTTGCACTGCTTTTGGTCTTCATCTATGTGAGAACAAGAAAAACAATTCGCCAGGCAGATGACGTGAAAAAGCTGACGAACGCAGCGTTCCTTGGAAATCTGCCGGAGGCGAAAATCAAGAAACGAAGCAACGTAAAAGAACAGACCATCACGATCTGTAACCCCAAAGTGCCGGATTCCTTCAAAGAAGCAATGCAGCTCATCCGGACAAGAACAGAGGACGGGCTTGGAAAAGCCGACTGTCCTGTTTTGCTTGTGACAAGCTCTGTGCCGGGAGAGGGAAAGACAACCGTTGCCGTGAATCTCGCAGAAGCATTCGCAAAGAAGAAGTACCGCGTAGTGCTGCTGGACGGAGATCTGCGAAATCCGTCGGTATTGAAGTGTATCGGACTTTCCGAGCGGAAGGGACGTGGAATCATAGGAGTGCTGAAAGGACAGATCAGCCTGGATGAGGCACTTACCGATTATCGGGATCTGTCGCTGAAAATTCTGCCGGGTGTCGGAAGTACACAAAATCCGGCCGGCCTGCTGCGTTCCGCGCGGATGAAAACGCTGATCGAAGAATTGAAAGAGGATGCGGATCTTCTGATTATTGATACGCCGCCGTGCGGAGTACTGTCGGATGCATCCCTTTTGGGCGGAATCGCAGATTCTGCAGTTCTTGTCGTACACCAGGGAACTACCAAGGACCGTGAAGTACAGCGGGCACTGGAATTCTTCGAGGATTCGCAAATTCCGGTCTGCGGCTATGTACTGAACGGCGTGCCGGAGGGTGCGACAGGCTACGGATACAGCACCTATGGCGGTTATGGCTACGGAAAATATGGTTATGGTTACGGAAAGTACGGCTATGGAAAAGAAAAAGAAGGCCGGAAAAGTAACCAGTCGGTGAAAGAATAGGGGGAAGAAAACATGAGGGAATCTGGAATTTATCAAATGTATCTGAAAAATCTGCTGGACCGGCTGCTTGCACTGGTTGGAACGGCAGCACTGTCGTGGTTGCTGATTTTGCTTGGCATAGCGATCCATCTCGATTCGCCGGGACCGATTTTCTTCCGGCAGAAGCGGGCAGGAAAGAACGGCACGTATTTTTACATATATAAATTCCGCACGATGCGTATCGATACCCCACATGATATGCCGACCCATATGCTGAATAATCCCGATCTTTTCATCACAAGAGTCGGACGGTTTCTCCGGAAAACATCCCTCGATGAGCTGCCACAGCTCTTTAATATCCTGAAGGGCGATATGGCGCTGGTTGGCCCGCGTCCGGCACTCTGGAATCAGTATGACCTCCTTACGGAGCGTGAGCAGTACGGCGCAAACAGCGTCCGTCCGGGTCTTACCGGATGGGCACAGATCCATGGACGCGATGAGCTGCCGATCCGGCAAAAAGCTGAACTGGATGGATATTATGTGCACCATATCCAGCTCAAAATGGATCTGGAATGTCTCTGGAGAACAGCAGGAGCCGTACTGCGGCAGGATGGAATTCACGAAGGAAGACTGGAAAAACAGCAGATGCAGGGTGCAAAAGAGGCTGTGAAGGTTGGAAAATAGAAGAAGATAAAAAGATAGAAAAAGACAGAGAAAGATAGAAAAAACAGCAAAAGATAGAAAAAGTAGTAAAAGACAGCAAAAGATAGAAAAAATAGCAAAGATAGCAAAAGATAGGAAGAAACGGGCAGGATGTTTTTGGGGATGAAAGCATGCTGCCCCGTTTTGCACAGAAGCTGGAAAATAATGAGAAAAGTAATTGCATATTGATTGAAAGATGATATAATTTATAAAGAAAAATAATGAAATTAGTAATGAAACAATGCGAAATATTACACCGAAACAGGAAAGAAAAATGAAAAAACGAATTCTAATTGTAACCAATCATTCGTATATGTTCTGGCAGTTTCGCAAAGAATTGGTGGAAGCCTTGCAGAGAGAGCATGAAGTGATTCTTGCCATGCCATTTGTCGGGCATGAAGAAGATTTTCGGAAAATGGGAATCGAGTGTATTCCCGTATCCATGAACCGACGTGGTGTGAATCCATTTGCTGAGGCAAAGCTGTTGCGGGATTATAAGCGGCTTCTGCAAAAAATCAGCCCGGACTTCGTGATTACATATTCCATTAAACCAAATATCTATATGGGTCTGCTCTGCAGTTGCAAAAAGATTCCCTATTATGCCAACGTACAGGGACTTGGAACTGCATTCCAAAAACCAGTACTGGCCGGATTTGTTACGGTACTGTATCGAATCGCTTTCCGAAAAGTAAAATATGTCTTTTTTGAAAATAAAGAAAACGCCCGCGAATTTGGCGAACGAAACATCGTATCGGCAGATCGTCAGGTTGTTCTGCCCGGTGCGGGAATTAACCTGGAAAAATACAAAATGGAACCTTACCCGAATCACAGCCGTGTCCATTTTCTGTATCTCGGACGAATCATGAAAGAAAAAGGAATAGAAGAACTCTTTTATGCCGTTCGGCGGCTGAAAGAAGAAAACGAAGACTTTGTCCTTGATCTGGCCGGATTCTTTGAAGATATCTACAAAAAGCAGGTAGAAGAACTGGAACAGCTTGGAATCGCCCATTTTTACGGCTTTCAGTCAGACCCGCGCCCATTTTATACAGAAGCAGACTGTGTCGTTCTTCCCAGCTATCATGAAGGCATGAGCAACGTCCTCCTGGAAGCAGCGGCAACCGGCCGCCCTGTCATTACAAGCAATATCCCGGGCTGCCGGGAAAGCGTAGAAAATGGAAAAAGCGGTCTGCTGGTTGAAGTAAAAAACAAAGAGATGCTGTATCAGGCAATGAAAAAGATGCTGCATTGCAGCAGAGAAGAACGGGAAAAAATGGGTAAAGCAGGAAGAGAGAAGATGAAAAGAGAGTTTCGGAAGGAAGCTGTGGTGGAGAGAACGGTGAGAAGTCTGGAGTAAGAAAAGGCAAAGGAAAATAGGATTGGAAACTTATGAGGGGAATGGGAGTTGGAGAAAACTCAAAAACGGATGATAAAGAGCAGCTTATAAATACAGGTTCTTTGGGGAGGAGTAGTGCGAGGGATTGGACGTGTGCATATAAGCTGTTTTATATTTGAGGATTGAGGAATTGGGAAAGAGTGGGGACTTGAAAAAGAGTGAGGGGATTGGATTATAAAAGGGAACTGGAGAGAATGACATGACATTGACGAATTATTGGTGGTTGCTGATTTGGATTTTCATTGGAGCAGTGTTAGCGCTTTTTATTCCAAAGCAGCAGGAACTGGTAAATGGGAGAAAAGTAGAACGATGGACAATGCCGGCGGCATTGATCCTGATTGCACCGTATATCGTATGGGCGGGATTTCGGTCGAATGCTTTTGGAGATACCGGGTCATATCAGAAAGCATTTCGGGAATGTGCATCTTCGTTTGGTGAGATTGGAAATTATCTTTTAAGTGTCACAAAAGATAAAGGTTTTTATCTGTTGATGGCGTTGGAAAAGAGTATTTTTGGTGACTCTTGTAGGCTTTTTTTCGTATTGCTTGCCGCGTTTCAGCTGTTGATTATTGTGTGGATGTTTAGAAAATATTCAGAAGATTACTGGTTCAGTATTTTCCTGTTTATTGCATCTACAGATTATATATCCTGGACATTTAATGGCATCCGGCAGTTCACAGCAGTTGTTATTGCTTATGCTGCTACGCCTTTCATTTTAAAGAAAAAATACATTCCAAGCATTCTTCTTATTTTGTTGGCATCTACGATGCATCAGTCAGTGCTTTTGATGATTCCGATTATTTTTATCATACAGGGAAAGGCCTGGAATAAGAAAACAGTGCTTTGTATTTTGGCGTGTTTGACTGCGTTGCTGTTTGTAGATCGGTTTACAAATATCATGGATTCTATGTTGGCAGAAACACAGTATCAAAATGTGGTAAGTGATTATCAGTCTTGGAACGACGATGGAACAAATCCACTTCGTGTTTTGGTATATTCGATTCCGATGATTTTATCTCTGATAGGGCTAAAATATGTTCAGGCGGAAGATGATCCGATGATCAACACAGCTGTTGGTGCAAGTGCTATTGTATGCGGATTATACGTAATTTCGATGGTGACATCGGGCATTTTCCTGGGTAGATTACCTATATATATAAGCTTGTGGTCACAGTGTATTTTATTACCATGGGAAATCAATTATATGTTTACAGGAAAATCAGCACGTCTTGTCAAAATAATTGCAATATTTTGCTACTGTGTATTTTTCTATTTTCAGATGCACTTTACATGGGGGATTCTATAAGAAAGGAAGAAACATGGTTAGAGTTTTACATGTCGTGACCTATATGGGACGTGGTGGATTGGAAACAATGCTGATGAATTATTATCGCCATATTGATCACACGAAGGTTCAGTTTGATTTTTTGGTTCATAGAGATTTTGAAGCTGATTATGACAAAGAGATCCTAGAACTTGGAGGGAGAGTTTATCATATATCTAGGTTAATCCCATGGAGCCAGAAATATCGAAAAGAATTGAAAATGTTTTTCAGAAATCATCCGGAATACAAAATTGTTCATGTGCATCAAGACTGTTTAAGTGCGGTTGCATTGCAGTGTGCAAAAGAATGTGGAATTCCTGTAAGAATTGCGCATAGTCATTCCAGTGGAGCGGTCAAAAATTTAAAGTATCCTATCAAAATGTATTATATGAGAAAAATTCCGTTGTATGCAACTAAGCTGTTTGCGTGTGGGAAACAAGCCGGGGATTGGATGTTTTCAGGGAAAAAATATGAAATTATTAAGAATGCGATTGAGGCAGAAAAGTATCAATATTCAGCTGCGATTGCAGAAGAAGTACGTAGTGAATTTGGAATGACGGATGAGATTGTTATTGGACATGTGGGAAACTTTACGCCAGCCAAAAATCATATTTTTATGCTGGAAATCTTTCAAAAAATCCAGAAAAAAGAATGTAAAATTAAAATGATTTTTGTTGGCGGAGGAGAAGGGATAAATAATATAAGAAAAAAAGTGTATGAGATGGGCATGCAGGATCAGATTATTTTTACAGGAAGGCGATCGGATGTCAATCGGCTAATGCAGGCAATGGATGTTTTTATATTCCCATCTTTGTATGAAGGTGTGCCTGTCACTATGATAGAAGCACAGGCGGCTGGACTGCCATGCGTGATTTCTGATCATGTGCCGGATGAATGTATAATAACAAAAGATCTTGTGATTAAAAAGAGATTGAATGAGCCTTCTGATAAATGGGCAGAAGATATTTTGCAATTAGCACAGAAATCCCGAACGCAGCATATGGAAGAAATTAAAAAAGCTGGATATGATATTGAAGATGCAGCAAAGCAATTAGAAGAGTTTTACTTTCAAAATGGAGAAAAACAATGGCATTATTGACGATTTTTACACCTACATATAACCGGGCAGATACTTTAACTCGCACTTATGAAAGTTTATGTGAGCAGGAGTGTAAAGATTTTGTCTGGTTGATTGTTGACGATGGTTCAAAAGATCGAACAGCTAATCTGGTACAAGAATGGCGGAATAGAAATAATGGATTTGAAATTCGATACATTTATAAAGAGAATGGTGGAATGCATACCGCTCATAATAAAGCATATGAGAATATACAAACAGAATTGAATGTCTGTATTGACTCAGATGATTGTCTGGCAAAAGGAGCGGTAGAAAAAATACGGAAAGCCTGGAACACCATTAGAAATAAAGGGTATGCTGGATTAATTGGACTAGATGCAGACATGAATACTGGTAAGGTCATTGGAAAAGGGTTTCCCGAGGGAATGAAGGAAACGACAGTGATGGGATATTATGCATCTGGTGGTGCAGGAGATAAAAAGATAGTATACCGAACAGACATAGTAAAAGAATATCCGGTGTATCCAGTATTTGAAGATGAAAAATATGTTGCGTTGGCATATAAATATCGTTTGATTGATCAGGATTATAAACTTGCAGTGCTACCGGAGGTTCTATGTGAAGTGGAATATCAATCAAATGGCTCATCAAACACAATGTGGAAACAATATTTAAAGAATCCAAAGGGTTTTGCATTTTGGAGAAAAGTATGTATGGAATATCCTTATTCTAAAAAACGAATGATATTGGATTGTATCCACTATTGCTCTAGCAGTCAGATAGCGGGAAACAAAAGATATATTCAGGAATCACCTAGAAAATTACTTACGTTATTTTGTACACCGTTGGGATGGATTTTGACTAGTGTAATTAAGAAAAAAGCAAAGGAAGCATATTGAAAGAAAGTGAGTAGACTTGAAAAAAATTTTGTTTTTAATTCATGACCTTGGACAGGGTGGTGCGGAAAAAGTTCTTGTGAATCTGGTCAATCATATGGACAATTCAAAATTTGATATAACAGTAATGACACTCTTTGATTGTGGAGAAAATAGGCAGTTCCTTAGTCCTAAAATTAAATATAAAACCTGGTGTAAAAAAATGATTCCAGGGAACTCACATTTAATGAAATTGTTAAGCCCAGAAAGACTTCATAATATTATAGTAAAAGAAAAATATGACATTGAGGTTGCTTATTTGGAAGGACCTTGCGCTAGAATTATTAGCGGATGCACAGATTCTTCTGTAAAGTTGATTTCTTGGATTCATATTGAACAGCGTACGACTGAAAAGGCAGCTATATCGTTTCGTAGCATTTGGGAGGCGCGAGAATGCTATGAGAAATTCCATAAAATTATTTGTGTCTCGCAAACTGTCAAAGAGGATTTTATAAATGTTCTAAATATAAATTCTACATATGAGGTACTTTATAACACAAATGAAGATAAAAAAATATGTATGCTTTCGAAAGAAAGCATAGCAAATTTGAACTTTGAAAAAAAGAACATCAAATTAGTTGGAGTCGGAAAACTTTTGAAAAATAAAGGATTTGACAGAATTCTAAGGGTAATGAAACGTTTATTGAGAGAAGAATATGCAATTCATTTATACATATTGGGAGAAGGCCCAGAACGTGAGAAATTACAAAAATATATTTTTGAAAATGAAATGGAAAAACAGGTTACATTACTTGGTTATCAATTAAATCCTTATAAATATATCAGTAAATGTGATCTTTTTATATGTGCAAGTCTGGCAGAAGGATTTTCAACTGCGGCTACGGAAGCATTAATATTGGGAATTCCAGTTTGTACTGTGGAAGTTTCTGGAATGAAAGAAATGTTAGGAGAAAATAATGAATATGGGATTGTAACAGAAAATAGTGAAGAAGGTTTGTACAGGGGAATTAAGAGTTTTCTTGATTCCCAAGAGCTGCAAAAATATTATAAGCAACAGGCAAAGGAAAGAGGACAAAAATTTCAAATGGACAATACGGTAAAGGCAGTAGAGGAAATGTTTCTTTCTTGTATGGAGAGATAGCGAGATGATCAGTGTAATAGTACCTGCTTATAATGTGGAAAAAACAATAAAAAGAACGTTAGATAGCATTTTAAAACAAACATATTCTGAATTAGAAGTTGTGGTCATTGACGATGGATCTACAGACCATACAGGAAAAATAATTGATTGGTATCAAAAAAAATATCCGAAAAAAATCAGAGTTTTCCATGTTCCGAATGAAGGAGTTACTGCTGCACGTATGAGAGGAGTTCGGGCTGCGAAGGGAACTTGGATTGGATTTGTTGACGGGGACGATGAAATAGATCCGGATATGTATGAAAAATTGTTAAAAAACGCGCTAAAATATCACGCAGATATATCTCACTGTGGTTATCAAATGCAGTTTTCAGATGGACGAATACATTATTTTTATAATACGGGAATTCTTGTGAAACAGGAAAAAACAGAGGGAGTGAAAGAACTTTTGTCAGGTGAACGAGTTGAGCCGGGTATGTGTAATAAACTCTTTCGGAAAACGTTATTTGAAAATCTATGTGATAGTAAATTTGTGCCATTGGATATAAAAATAAATGAAGATCTGTTAATGAATTATTATTTGTTTGGAAAGGCAGAATCTTCTGTATTTGAGGATGTTTGTAAATATCATTATTTGGTGAGAAATTTATCTGCAACGCGTGTGGGATTAAATAAGCATAAAATATATGATCCGGTGCGCGTAAAACAAATCATTTTAGAAGATGCAGCGAAAGAAATAAAAGAATGCGCATCAAAAGCATATATGAGTACATTAATTAATGTATATAACAGTTTGATGCTGGACAATACGAAACAATTTCTAGCGGATGAAGCCATCATTAGGAAGAAAATCATAGAACATAAAGACATGATTCAACAGCTTCGAAAGAAACAGAAATTGCAAGCATATATACTTACTCATATAGTGCAGATTTATAAACCGCTTTATCGGTTTTATGCGAAATATTTTATGAAAAACAGATATGAATAAAGGAAAGAACATGAACGAATTAATCAGCGTGATAATTCCTGTTTATAAGGTGGAACCTTTTTTAGAAAAATGTATTAAGAGCGTGTTGGAGCAAACATATAAAAATTTTGAAGTCATATTGGTGGATGATGGATCACCGGACTGCTGTCCACAGATTTGTGACCTGTGGGAACAAAGAGATTCCAGAATACATGTGATACATCAAAAAAATGGTGGAGGAGGATTGGCGAGAAATCAAGCTCTTAATATTTCTAGGGGAGAATTTGTTACATTTGTAGATAGCGATGATTATATTGCACCAATAATGTTTGAGTTTTTACTTGGGCAATTTCAAGATGGCGTAGACATTGTAGAGTGCGATTATTGTATTACTGAAAATGATCATGCGAAATTTGATAAGAAAGAAGACACTTATGAACATAAGATCTTTTCGGCAGAAGACGCTATGTGTGAAAATATTAATGATCGGATATTCAGACAACTGATATGGAACAAAATGTATAGAAGAAAAGTTATAGGAAATGTGCGATTTCCAGTTGGAAATAAAATTGATGATGAATTTTGGACATATCAAGTATTAGGAAATGCAAAAAAGCTGGTATATGCTGGAAAAATATTATATGCGTATCGACAACAGGATAGTTCAGTTATGCATAGATTGAGTGCAGAAAATAGGTTTGAATCAATTCAAGCCAAAATTCAGCGTCATGAATATATTTGCCGAAAAATGCCGGTAATTAAGGAAAATAGTCTATGTAATTTATGGTTTACGTGTATGTATCAGGGACAGTTGGCATTAAGAACGATGAATAAGATGGAGTTTAAGAAAATATATGATAAATTAGAAAGCGTAATTCATAGATATCCGATTTCAAAAAAGAAGTTAAAAATTTCAAATAAGCAAAGATTTTGGCTGAGAATGGCATCCATATCGTTTTATTGGACTTGTCGGATCCGAAATTTCTTAAGAATAGGTTTGTAAAAAATATTGTTGAATGAGACAAGCTGAAAGGAAATATATGAATGAACGACGAATTGATATCAGTTATCATTCCTGTATACAATGTAGAATTATATTTAGAAAGTTGTATCCAAAGCATATGCAAACAGAGTTATAAAAATTTAGAAATTATTCTTTCGGATGATGGATCTACTGACCATTCAGGAAAAATATGTGATAAATATGCTTCTTTAGATCCTCGAATTAAAGTAATACACAAAGAAAATGGAGGATTATCAGATGCCCGAAATGCCGGAATAGAAGTGGCATCAGGACAATATTTCATGTTTGTTGACAGTGATGATACGATTTCTAAAAACACCATAGAAAAAATGTATTTTTTGGCAATAGAATATCAGTGCGAAATTGTAGTGTGCAATATGGTTCGCATTTATGAAGATGGAACAACAGAATCATTTTATCATCCTACAGATAAGATAAATATATTGAAAGAGCAACAACGTTTTGAGACGTTGAACCAGCCATCAGTATGCAATAAATTGTTTTTTGCAGAACTTTTTAATGATGTTCGTTTCCCAAAAGGGAAATACTATGAAGACACTTTTGTTTATCATATTCTTGCGTATAAAGCAAAAAGAATTGGGCTAACTGGGCATAATGGTTATTTCTATCTTTCACGCAAAGAAAGTATTTTAGGTACATCAGAATATACGGATAGGTATTTTGATTTCATAGAGGCGGTTTACAATAGAATGATCTTTTTAAGAAAACACAATGTTTTTTACTATGCAGAGCAGGCAGGATTAAGCTTATATGTTGCTACCGCTAAAGGAAAAAAATATCTGGCTAAAACGAAACAGAACAGAGAAAAATTCAAACAGATGAATCAATGGTATAAAGAAGCATATGAGTTTTTGATAAGATCTTCCAAAATCGGAAAAAAACAAAAAGGTAAATTAGTTTTGTTACGTTATTTTCCTGAAATTCATAATCAACTGTTTTAAAAGATGAAGTTGTGATTGGAGATTAGAATGAATTTGTTTCAACGAATTGAATGGAGAATATATAAAGAATTAAAACGATTACGGTTAAAAAACAGTAATGCTACAATCATTTCATCAAATTGTAATGGTGAATTTATATATTACGATATGAAGCTTCCATTTTTATCACCTACTATTAATTTAAGCTTCGATATGAATGATTATGTGAAAATGCTTGAAAATCTTCGATGGTATATGGAACAGCCTATTCATCCATGTGAAGATAAAAGATTTGACTTTCCAACGGGAATGTTGGGGGATATTGAGATTCGTTTTAATCATTATGAGACATTCGAGCAAGCTGTAGAAAAATGGGAAAAACGAAAAAAGAGAATTAATTGGGATAATTTGTTTGTTTTAGGAATAGATGGAGATAGTTGTTCGGAGGAAACAATACATAAATTCGATGCATTGCCCTATAAGAATAAAGTAATATTCACACACATTCCATATCCGGATATTCAATCTTCATACTATATTCCGGGTTTTGAAGAAGAAGCAGGTGTTGGCGTTTTGTTAAATTTTAAAAAGCAATTTCTGGTGCGAAGATACTTAGATGATTTTGATTATGTATCTTTTCTGAATGGAAAATTAGCAGAAAGGAACGGTTATGATTCCTAAAATAATTCATTATTGTTGGGTGGGAAATAAGTCGAAACCACAGTCTGTACTTTACTGTATAGAAAGCTGGAAAAAATTTTGTCCGGATTATGAAATTCGGGAGTGGAACGAAAGTAATTATGATTTTAATAAAAATGTATATATGAAACAAGCCTATGAGGCGAAAAAATGGGGATTTGTACCGGATTATGCCAGACTGGATATTGTATATCAATATGGTGGCATATATTTGGACACAGATGTTGAACTCATAAAGGGATTGGATAAGTTGTTAAATCAAACGGCTTTTATGGGATTTGAAAATACTGGTGATGGGGAATTTTTTGTGAATTGCGGACATGGATTTGGAGCAGAGCCACATCATGATATTATTAGAGCTGCCCGAGATTTGTATGATGACGTTCAATTTCTAAAGGAGGATGGTACGTATAATTTGGTGCCATCACCTAATTATACAACACAAACATTAAAAAAATATGGACTAATACAGGAAAATAAAGATCAGAACCTTCCAGACATGACGGTGTATTCCTCTGATGTATTGTGTCCAAAAAATTTTCGTACAGGTAAATTATGCAAAACGTCGCGAACGGTTTCGATTCATCACTTTACTGCGTCATGGATGGATGAAAAAATAAAAAAAGAACTTATACATCAACAACATCTTGTACGTTGGTGGGGAAAATCGGGGGCTAAGAAAATTCTTTGGATCGAAAGTGTGTGGAAAAAGTATGCTGGTATTTCAATGGTTACAAAATTGCCGAAAAGACTTGGAGTTAAAGCAAGGAAAAAACTGATTTGCTTGAGAGAATCTGTTCCAGAATATAAAAATCTGTTAGTTGCAAAGGTGACTGCTCATGCAGAAAAAGGGAAAATTGTTTTGTTGGATCCTGCATATGATGGAGATAATGTTGGTGATCAGATTATAATGGAGAGTTGTCTGAGCCAGTTTCCATCGGATTTATTGGCTAGAGAGTTAAAGCATGTTCCTACACATCGTGAACCAACAGAGAAAGAACAGCGTGAATTATCGTCTGCTGAAACAAAAATTCTATGCGGAACAAATGCGTTATCAGGGAAAATGAGATCTTATGGATTATGGCATATGAATGCTAATGTTGGAATTTATAAAAATACGATTCTCATGGGAGTTGGCTTTGATTCAAATAGTAACGAATTTGACGTCTATACAAAATTATTATTTAGAACGATTTTGTCACCTAAACATATTCATTCTGTAAGAGATAAATTTTCTGAAGCCATGCTAAAAAATATGGGGATAAGAAATGTAATTTATACAGGATGTCCTACAATGTGGAATATAACTCCTGAATTATGTTCACGAATCCCGAAAGCGAAAGCGGATAAAGTGGTTTGCACATTGACTGATTACAATAGAAATCTTATAGCGGACCAAGCATTATTAAATATACTTTCGGAATGTTATAAACGGGTATTTTTATGGCCACAGGGAATAGAAGATAAAGAGTATTTTGAACAAGTGAAATTGAATAATAATGTGGAAATTGTTTCAGAGGGATTAGAAAAATACGATGAAATATTAAAGCTGAAAAGTATTGATTATGTTGGAACGAGACTTCATGCGGGAATCCGTGCTTTAACGAGGGAACATCGAACAATCATTATTTCTATTGATAATCGAGCAAAGAACATTAGTGCAGACACTGGACTTCCGATTATTGAGAGAGGTGATATTATGTCACTTTTATACCCCAAAATCAATTCGGAATTTGTTACAAAAATACAGATGCCAATAGATAATATTAATCGATGGAAAAATCAAATTCACGAATTTTAAATAATGTAGATTTCTAAATAATTAGAGAACTGTGGATGCTGATATGAGTAGAATAAAAGAAAAGGTTTATAAGTGTTACATTCGAGTGAAATATACTCTTAGCCTAAACCAAGGCATAAATATGTCTTATAAAGAAGCTAAAAAGATACTTGATAATTTTTGTCATCATGATACGGTGCCTGCTTTTTGCCAAAAAGTAAATTATAATCCGGAATATGACTTGATGATTATTGTACCGGTGTACAACTCGGAAAAATACTTGAATGAATGTATACAATCACTAGTAAAACAGAATACCCATTATTCATATAAAATAGTATTGGTTGACGATGGCTCTACAGATCAATCAGGCAATATTTTAGAGAATTATAGTCAAGAAAAGAAAGTGGAAATTATTCATGAAAAAAACAGAGGAGTAGCAGGAGCAAGAAATTTTGCGCTTAAAAATATTTGTGCGAAATATATATTGTTTGTAGATTCAGATGATTTATTGGCGGATAACGCAATAGAATTGTTGATGGAAACTGCTATAAAGAACAAAGCAGATATTGTAGAAGGAAATTACATTGAATTTTCAGCGGTTAAATCTGTTCAAGGAAAAGAGAAAAAAGAAACAATCAGTGGATATCCTTGGGGAAAAGTAATACGGGCTGAAAAAATGTTTAATCTTTGTTTTCCGGAAGGATATCAATATGAAGACACAATTATAGAAAATTTATTATTACCGAGTTGCGATGTGAAATGCGCTATTCCCAATATACTTTATTACTATAGAGAAAATAGTAGTGGTATTACAGCTACACTCAATGGAAAGAAAGAGTCCGTAGATACGTTATATATGACATATTTTTGTCTAAAAGAATCGCTGGCGCGCGGAAACAGGATTCATTTGAAAAAATATTTGAATCAAGTACGACTAAATTGGTTGAGAACACAAAATCTTCCAGTTGATGTACAAAAAGCTATTTTTGTAATTGAGATAAATATGTTCAATAAGTATTTTTCTCAAATAGGAAATCATGAAGAAGAAAAATTTCGGAAATTAGAAACCGTTATAAGAAAAAAAAGCTTTGATTCGTATGAAAAACTCATGAATACCTGGAATATATGGAAGTAATGATGAAATTGTTGACAGAGCAGTAAGGAGACTAGCTATGAAAAGTCGTTCGCGTACAGAATACTCAATATTAAACATTACTGCTGGAGTAGGTGGTTATATCATAAATACCATTTTGGGTTTTATTTGTAGAATGGTTTTTGTAAAATGCCTTGCAGCAGATTATTTGGGGGTAAATGGTTTATTTACAAATATTCTTTCTATGCTTTCACTAGCGGAATTAGGTATAGGAGGAGCTGTTGTTTATGCGTTATATAAACCATTGGCTGAGAAAAACGAAAAAAAAATTGCATCGTTGATAAAAGTATATGGAGAAGCATATAAGGTTATTGGGATTGTGATTGGGATAACCGGAATATGTTTGATGCCTTTTTTGAATATAATTATAACAGAACAGCCGAATATTTCTGAAAGTATCTATGTTTTATATCTCTTGAACTTATTTAACACAGTAATCACGTATTTTTATAGCTATCGCAGTTCACTTCTTATTGCAGCGCAACAGAACTATATAGTTGTTGGAATCAACTATATAGTGACAATTTTGCAAAGCCTCTTTCAAATGCTAATGCTTATATTGACACATAACTATATGGCATATATATTAATCCAAACAATAGGTACAATTGTCTATAATGTATCTGTTTCTTATGTGGCAGTAAAAATATTTCCTTGTATTGTTGAAAAGAAGATTGAACCATTACCGCAAAATGAAAAGAAAGCGTTGTTTAAAGATATAAAAGATTTAAGCTATTATAAGATATCAGGGCTGTTAGTCAATAGTACAGATAATATTTTAATAACTTTTTTTCAAGGGCTGGCAGTAACTGGAATTACATCTAATTATACATTGTTCATTAATACTATTAATTCATTGTTAGGACAAATCTTTAACAGTCTAACGGCGAGCATCGGAAATCATAATGTAACAGAATCGGAAGATAAAAAATATGAGATGTTTCAGTTTATGAATTTTATGAATTTCTGGATATTTGGATGGGCAGCATTAGGAATTACATTCTGCTCATCAGATCTTGTGAGTTTATGTTTTGGCGAAACTTATGTGTTACCATTTAAAATCCCATTGATTTTAGCTATCAATTTTTATACGGTAGGTATGATGAATGCAATTTGGACATATAAGCATACTCTGGGGTTGTTTAGATATGGAAGATTTTTGCAAATTGTAACAGGAATACTTAATATCATTCTTTCGGTAATTTTGGGCAAAAAGATGGGATTGTTTGGCGTTTTATTTGCTACATTTATAGCGAGGGCATTTACGAATTTATGGTATGATCCATATGCGGTATTTAAACATGGATTTTGCAAATCACCAATAGCCTACTTAAAAAGATATGCATATTTTACGTTGGTATTGTTGTTAGCGGCGAGTGGCTGTTGGGTCTCTTTGAAGGTTATTTCTGCTTCAGGCGTTATTCGAGTTTTGTTAGAAATTATTATCTGTAGTCTGATTATAAATATAGTCTTCTTTTTTGCTTTTCATAGAGCAGCAGAATTTAAGATGTTAGAAAATGTGTTAGCAAGTATTAGAGACATTTTAAGGAAAAAGAGTAAAAACTATCTTGGAAGAAGATCATAAAGTGGGGTTATAGCATTGTGAACTTTTAACGGATTGATTATGATGATATTATATGTTGCAAAGCGTAAGAAGGAGATATATTTGATTGAAGGACTATTGTGTGATAGCAGTCTTTAATGGAAAATACCATGGAGGATAAATCAATGCAAATATCAAGGCAGCATAAATGGGTGCTCGTCATTATTATACTTCTATTCCTAGGAATCACAACCTGCCAAAACCTCGACCAATCGAAACACTCCCTAAGCTACTCTTCCTATCAGATCCCCTCCGACAAGATCGACACCCCAATCCGGATTTTGCAGCTGACGGATCTGCACAACAGCGAGTTTGGAAAAGACAATCAGGAGCTGATTGACCGGATAGCAAGTCAGTCCCCCGATCTGATCCTGCTCACGGGGGATCTGTTAAATTCCGGGGAGCCCGTCACAGAGATTGCTACCAATTTGATTTCTTCTCTATGTGAAATTGCTCCCGTCTATCTGTCCCTGGGAAATCATGAGATAGAATACCAGGACAATTTTGGCACAGACGTCACACAATTGTATCAGGACGCCGGTGCAATCGTTCTGGAGCACCAATACCGGGATATCACCGTAAAAGGCCAGTCTCTTCGCATCGGCGGCATTTACGGTTACTGCCTGCCGGACAAATACCTGGAAACGGAGGAAGCTGATCTTAGCGAATGTATATTTCTGTGGGATTTTGAGAATACCGACCGTTACAAGATTTTGCTCAGCCATCTCCCGATTGCCTGGCTGAAAAATGATGCCCTGGAGGAATGGAACATGGACTGCGTGTTTTCCGGCCATCTTCACGGAGGGCAGGTCATTTTACCTGGGATCGGCGGTGTATATGCGCCGGATATGGGCTGGTTTCCGGGACGGCTGAAGGGTGTTTTTGATTCGAAGGATGGAAAACGGCATCTGGTTTTGTCTGCGGGGCTTGGAAATACGGAGGTGATTCCGCGTTTCAACAATATTCCGGAGATTGTCTGCGTGGATCTTGTACCGGAAGGAGGATGGTGAAAAAACTTGCACATGGATTAGGGCTGCGAATGTTACGGTTCGCTGGGAACCAGTGAACCGTAACTTAATCTGGGCATATTGTTTCACAGGATCGGCTGGCAGCTTGACATGCCGCCGGTCCTGTATTATAATAACGATGTTCACGAAAATGAAAGGACAGACGTACATGAACAAACAGGAATCGGATATTTTGAACGTAATCCTGCAATACCACTGCCGGAACCAGCGTGCGCTGGCGGAGCGGTGTGGGTTTTCACTGGGAATGGTAAACCGTTCGGTGAAAGCGCTGCAGGGGCAGGGTTTTTTAACAACAGATATGGAGTTGACGGAAAAAGCCAGGCTTGAGATGGCAAAGCATCGCCCGAAAAACGCGGTGATTCTGGCTGCCGGATATGGAATGCGGATGGTGCCGATCAATATGGAAACGCCGAAAGGACTTTTGGAAGTAGAGGGGGAACCGCTGATCGAGCGGCTGATCCGTCAGCTTCATGCGGTAAAGGTGAAGGAAATTTATGTTGTCGTTGGTTTTAAAAAGGAACAGTACGATTATCTGGTTGACCGGTATGGCGTGAAGCTGGTTGTCAATATGGAGTATGCAGAGAAAAACAACCTGCATTCCCTGGCAAAGGTATTGCCGCAGCTTGGCGAAACGTATCTTATGCCGTGCGACCTCTGGTGCCGGGAAAATCCGTTTTCGGAGTGTGAGTGGTATTCCTGGTATCTGGTGAGCGATGCAAAGGATCCCGACAGTACGGTTCGTGTGAGCCGGAAATGGGAGCTTGTGCCCTCGGGCGGGGAAAAAGAAGGAAATCATATGATCGGCATCAGCTATCTGACGGATCTTGTGGTGCAGTCGATGGCGCGGCGAATCGAAACCGCCGGTATGACCATGTTTTCTGGGAGGATGCCCTTTTTGCGGAAAACGGGATGCCGGTGCAGGCAAAGATTGTCCCGGAAGGAGCTGTGGTGGAGATCAATACCTACGAGCAGCTGCGGGAACTGGATGAAAATTCGGATCAGCTGAAGTCGGATGCGATGGCAGAAATTGAACGGGTGCTTTCGGTTTCCGGTGAGGAGATTACGGGAATTGAGGTCCTGAAAAAGGGAATGACAAACCGTTCGTTTTTATTCCGCTGTCGCGGCGGGCGG
>OBAE01000829.1_pt1 | contig 19866 bp, 16 predicted proteins | sample 1517641 | NCBI WGS metagenome assembly OBAE01 (sample SAMN04571701, study PRJEB22368) | human gut metagenome | biome: human gut; material: stool | host: Homo sapiens | place: Luxembourg | collected 2012-08-30 | reverse complement strand
CCCGTTTGCTATGGTGGAGCAGAATGAGCTGATTTACTTTGAGACATATACCGGTCGCACCACAGGCAAAATAGCAGATGTAGGTACAGCTAACAGCCTGCAAAGCTTTATATCCAATAGCAACACCGCCTCGGACAGTTCACTGCCCAATGTGGATATAAGTGCTTTCAGCAACTATGCCTATATGCAGGCTGTGGCATTTGACCCATACGGCACGGGACGGCGCGACCACATTGTATATGTTGGTCTGAACCGCGGCGACCGAAAGGTCTATGCCCATGTTTACGATGCGGTAAACAACCGTTTTGTCGGCTCACAGGTAGTCGGCGAAATGGAGTGGATCTATGATAACAAAGGTAATCTTGTGGTGGAAAACTACTACTCCAACAACCTGATCACGGTTGCGGCGGGTGACTTTGACAACGACGGTAAAGACACCATTATCGTCTATGTGCCGAACAGCAGTACCTCTATAGGGAAAATTTTCGATGTAAATAACTCCGAAAGGAATAATAATCTTGGCTGCTTTATCAAGGAATATTCCTTTGACAACGGCACCTTAACAATGCGTAGCAACACAGAAAACAGTCAGGGATACAACGAAATCGGAGACAGGCTGCTTCACGATGAATATATCAAGCGGTATCATACACAAAACGGCGGGGGTACTTTGGATTATATCCGATCAAGTGATTCCGAATACAACCATATTCGCAAACTGTATGTCCGAATGCGCGTCGGCGACTTTAACGGTGATGGCATTGACGATCTCGCCGTTTTATCTCTTCCTATCAGTGAGCTCGCGCGTGAAGAGAATCTGGGTTATTTGACACCGCAGCTCAAGATAAAATATGGCACTAGGACGGGCTATAACTCAAATTTGTCTGACAGTATCGTCGATCAAAGAGCCGACGAAGTTTACAATATAATGGATAAAACTCAGCCGGACAGTAACGGCAAATATAGTGCTACGACCATCGACGCCGTTTCACTCGTCAGCGGCGACTTCAACAACGACGGCTACGAGGACCTCGCTGTTGTCGGAGTAGAAAAGAGCGGCACGGTAGACCCAAATAATTCCATATCGGCAATTATAGGAGGTCTTATACTCCAGAATGAAGAAAAATTTGCATACTCTGTGCTTCTCAACAATCATAACAAAGGCTTTGTGCAAGGCGCTGTAAAGACCATGAACTCCAATAAATGGACGCAGGAAAGCTGCGATGACAAGATTGTCTTGTATACAACCGCAGAGGCGGTCGCTTTCGACGGCAGTGCCGTAGCTGACTACCTCTTTCTCAATGGCTCAATCTATACATACAGCGCTACCGCTGGTCAGTTTGATGCAGTTTCTTCCAGGGGCTATTCGGTAAGTGGATTCCAGTTCACCGATGGACTTGGCGGCAAGGAAGAATTGTTCCGCTCGGTTGCCGTGGGTAATTTTGACGGAAATACCGCCGGCAGAGAGCAGATCGTGTTTATTGCTTCCTGCCGAGACAAGGACGATGTTTATTCCTTCAAAAAGGGTATGATCACCGGCGTATATAGCGATTCTAACGACGATTACGGCACTGCGACCGGATTCAAAACAACAATACAAAGCAATTGGGGACCAAACAATGCGAACGGCGGCAACTATGGCTGTGGTGCACAGGTACTGCTGACTGCCTGCGACCGTGACCAGGACGGCGTTATCGCCCGATATAAGGGCGTAAGCTACGCCTACAGCGACCCAGAGGTCAAGGCGGTCATGCAGGCGGCACCCTACTTTGCGGCACTGGGCGACTCGGCTAATAACGAAACTGACTATACCATAACCGAAAGCTACGAGCTGGAGCAGTCCTCCTCAAAAAACGTTTCCTACAGCGTGGGTATGTCCTACAAATACGGCGGACTGTTTGCGCCTTTTGAGTTGGAGATCTCTGCCGGCTATTCTCTTGAATGGAGCAAGAGCTTTTCCGAAGCACTGGAAACCGAATACGCCATGACCGTCAAGGCGCAGGCGTATAATACGGCACTCGTTGCAAGAACGCCGGTATTCATTTACTGCTATGAGGTGCTGGATGAAAACGGCAAGTGGTCGGACGAAACGGCAATAAGCCTGTCTATCCCACAGCAACCGGTGTATCAGCAGATGAGCATTGACGACTACAACAGCTTTGCCGAAGAATACAACTCCTATATGGAGAAAAAGGGCAATCGCACCATCACTAAGGAGTCGGATAAGACTTCCAAAGACGAAGCCTGCTATTATCCCCTTGAGCAGATCAACGAAGAGGAAAACTGGCTGAACGGCAACGAGGGCAACCCTTATATGTACAATCAGCTGGGCTGGGGCGCATACAGTGCACTCGGCGCTCAGCAGCTCAGCCAGAACACTATCCGTCTGGGCTATGCGGGAGGTCTGAATGAGGTTTCCTATTCAAAGAGCAATATCAAATCGGTTTCTGAGGAGATTTCTCACGGATTTTACTTCAACTTCTCCATCAGCTTCGGTGTATTCGGCGATGGTATACTATTCTCGCATGATGTTGGTTTTGAAACCAGTCTGAGCTACAGCAACGGTTCGGGCGTTTCGACCACGAAAACCTCCTCGCAGGGGTGCATCGGTGCAGTCAATGATATTGACGGTCCTGCTCTTGCCGAGGAGGGAATCCCCGCAAGCATTTACACGCAGTACACATTCGACTGGACGCTGGGACAGTGGTTCCGTCACCTCTACGGTGAGGAAGGCAACAAGACTGTCTTTATCGGCTACAGCCTGTCAAATGTCAGCACACCCGCTCCTGCGGTAGATGATCTGGAAGCTGAACTGTTCGCAGATGATGCAGTGCGCCTTACATGGTCTCAGCCCGACAAGACTCCCGGTTGGCCGGAGGTAGAGGGCTACTATGTGTACAGCATTGAAAACGGCGAGTATACGAAGATCTCCGAGCTGCTCTCTGCCGGTACAACATACTATGACATTGAAAATCTGAAAACCAACACCGACTTTAGCTTTGTTGTTACCTCCGTTTGCAAGGTGGACGGCAAAGAAAATGAAAGCACATGGTCGAATATCGCCGAGGTTACAACGGCAAAGAAAGACTATAAGGTCAACTACTCTGTCGATAACGAAGATGCCGCCGACATCAAGGTGCGCCATCTCGGTAATGTTGAGATCAAGTCGGGAGATGAGATAAGCGAGAGCGAGATCATCAAGGTAAAGGTCACCCCAAAGAGCGAGTTGTATAAGCTTGTATCCATGACGCTTGACAACGGCGGAGAATCAATGATATTCACGCCGGAAGCAGACGGAACTATCGAATGTGCCTTTACCCTGAACGGTGAAGCAAATATTCAGGTTTCGACCAAGCGTGCGGTAACTTCCGCTCAGGTCACATTTACCGATACATATACGGCGGACGGCGCGGTAATAGGTACGGTCAGTGCGACAGTGGGAGATGCTCCGCTGAGCGCTCCCGGCGGCACAGTCACCGATGATGTAACATTTGCCGCAGTACCGGAAAGCGGCTACGGACTTAAATCGTGGAAGATCACCGATGCGGATAACAATACCGTAACCATAGATGCCGCAGGCTCAGACACCTATACGCTGAGATTGGCATCGGAAGAATACACTGTTGAAGCAGAATTTGCTTCTCTTTCCGAGATCGGCAAGCAGGTAAAGGTAAATATCCCCGCAGAGGGCGGTACAATAGAGATCACCGATGCAAACGGCAATATTATAGAACTGAATGACAACAACAGCGTGTATGTTCCTGTTGATTGTGAACTGACATTCACTGTCAAAGCTGACGCAGACTGCAAGTTCCGTGCATGGACAGGCGACGCCGAGGGTCAAAGCGGCGAAAGCTTCACTATGACTATTACAAAGGACACTGAGATCGGTGCAGAATTTGATGTTCCTGTCCGTCTGACGCTGACCTATTCTGCCGCAAGCGGCGATCAGACAGGCGCAGTGGCAACTAAGCAGGGTTATCAGTCGGGTACGGGTGTTATTGTCGGCACAAAAATTGTTCTTACCGCACAGGCGGCAGAAAATTACAGAGTGCAGAAGCTCGTCATTACCCGTGACGACAAGGTCGACACCGTAACGACAGATGATAAGCTGTACAGTCAGTACGACTATGAAATCGTTATGGATACCAAAACCGACATTCAGGTGTATTTCACCGAAATCGAGCAATATACTGTTACAATAGACAGTATCCAAAATGCCGATATGACTGTTAAAAACGGAAACGAAGATTTTGTAAGCGGTAATACCATTCGCTACGGAGATGAGATCACCGTTACAGTAAAGCCGAATGAAAACTACCGCCTTGCAGACACGGCTTCGTGGATCGACAACAACGACGGCAGTTATACCTATAAGACAGGTGCTGTCAAGGCAAATACAAATATCTCGGTAAAAATCGAGAAGATACCGGAATATACGGTTACATTCCCCACAACTATTGAGGGCTGTATCCTTTCGGTTAAAAACGGTAAAGAAAAAATCTCTAGCGGCGATAAGCTCCTTGAGGGAACACAGCTTACAGCAACCGTGACACTTGACCCGACCTTTATTCTCAAGGGCTGGTACATCGGCGGCGAACTGCTTTCCGAAACAAACAAAAACGAAATAACATTTACTGTAGACAGCGATATACTCCTTACTGTCATAGTGACAGATGTAAAGGGCGATACAGGTGACACCGGAGTCGGTGTAAAATCCGTTGTCATTGACGAAGACGGAAAACTGATCATTACTCTGACCGATGACTCTGTACTTGATCTCGGAAAAGTAACAGGAGAAAAAGGCGATGCCGGCATAGGCGTTAAATCGGTAGCGATAGATGATGACGGAAACCTCATAATCACTCTGACTGACGATACAGTATATAACCTTGGTAAGGTCACCGAGGCTAAGGGCGACAAAGGCGACAAAGGCGACAAGGGTGACAAGGGTGATACCGGCGCTACAGGCGTAGGCGTTAAGTCGGTAACTATCGACGAGGACGGAAATCTTATTATCACCCTGACCGACGACACTGTGCATAATGCAGGCAAGGTAAACGCAAGCAACGGTGAAAACGGTAGAAACGGTGCTGACGGAGTCGGCATTGAGAATGCTGTTGTTGACGAAAACGGCAACCTTATCATTACACTGTCAGACGGTACTGTACACAACCTCGGCAAAGTCACCGGAGAAAAAGGTGACGCAGGAAAGGACGGTCAAGACGGTTCAAACGGCAACGGAATACAATCGGCTGAAATTGATGCCGACGGCAATCTGATTATCACGTTTACCGATGGCGTTGTTACCAATCTCGGTAAAATCGTCGGCACTGACGGCAAGAACGGTACGGACGGAAAAGACGGTAAGGACGGCGTTGACGGAAAGAACGGTATCGGAATCAAGGGCTGCCGCATTGATGACAACGGCAACCTGATTCTGACACTGACTGACAATACGACGTTGGACGCGGGCAATATTTCCGCTATCAGCGACAACGTTAATGTTTCCAAGCCGCTTGCAACCGCGGCAGTATCCGTTGCAGGCACTTCTCTGCTCTGGAATGTCGTGAGCGTTGCAATCAGTATCATAAGAAAGAAAAAATTGGTCTGAGCGTAATTGAGGCTTCCGGTGAAGCAGTGCATCGTGTACGATAAGAAAATATGAAGGAACACCGCCGCACAGAGAGTAGCTTCTCTATGCGGCGGTGTTTACTGTTTGATTTTATTGAGATGGCATTGATTTTTAGTAGAGCGATCGTTTTATTGCCTCACTTTAACCTTAGTACCATTGTAGAATACAAAGGTTATCTCGCTGTTCCTGTGGACTATTGCTTTCTCTACCATCACAGTCCATAAAGTGTCGTTCCACTCGCTCAATACGGTCGGCTGTTTTTTCAGAGTTCTTATGTAAAGCGCTACAGCCTTATCTTTTTGACTGCGGAGGGTACGGAGGTTTTGCAGGCGTGCCAGTTCTGCAGCCGCTGTTTCGTACCTTTTGGTAAGTGATTCATACTTTTTCAAGTACGCTTCCTGCGATTGTGCGGTGACTGCATTATCCTTAACTGCAGCCTTGACAAGTTCGGCAACAATCTGCGTTTCCTCAAGGTGACGCTCAATATCGGCGTCTAGTGACTTGAAATCGGTCAGCTTTTTGCGCATCAGTTCGCAGTCCTCAATGATTTGCTTTCTATTTCCCATCATCTGGTTATAGGCTTTTATGAAGAGCTGCTGTACGGTTTCCGTATCCACAGTTGGCGTCAGACAACGTTCACCGCCTTTGAATTTATTGTTGCACTGCCAAACAGTGCGACGGTAGCGGTCGGTGGAATGCCAGACCTTTGAGCCGAAGAACCCGCCGCAGTCCTCGCAAACCAGCTTTGCAGAGAGTACGCTTTTTCCGCTGTATGCGTTGCCGAGTGCTTTTCGTCTGGCAAATTCAGCTTGGACGTGATTCCATTCATCAGGTTCAATAATGGCGGGGTGGCTGCCCTCAACATAATACTGCGGCACCTCGCCTTCATTTAGCTTTGTTTTCTTTTGCAGAAAATCTACTGTAAAAGACTTTTGGAGAAGTGCGTCACCCTTGTATTTTTCATTTGTCAGAATACTGGTAACTGTGGTTTTGCTCCACTTTGCCTTACCGCTTGGTGACGGTATTTCCAAGTCCTCAAGATACCTGCAAATTCCTGCTTGGGTTTTGCCGTCAAGAAATAATCTGTAAATCAGCCGAACAACGACGGCTTCTTCCTCGACAATGGCAGGCCGTCCGTCCTCGCCCTTTTTATAACCGAGGAAATGCTTATATGCCAAATGAATCTTGCCGTCAGCGAAGCTCTTGCGCTGACCCCACGTAATGTTTTCGGAAATACTGCGGCTTTCTTCCTGCGCCAGTGAGGACATTATGGTTATGAGCAGTTCGCCCTTGCCGTCGAAGGTGTAAATACCCTCCTTTTCAAAATAACACTCAACGCCGTTTTCTTTCAGCTTTCGGATAGTTACAAGGCTGTCAACCGTGTTTCGAGCAAATCTGCTGACCGACTTTGTAACAATAAGGTCGATTTTACCCGCCAATGCGTCCGCTATCATCTCCTTGAAACCTTCGCGGCGCTTGGTATTTGTGCCGGAAATTCCTTCATCGGTATAGACCCTTACGAAATCCCACTCCGGCTTTGACTGAATGTATCGGGTGTAGTAGTCCACCTGCGCTTCATAGCTTGTGAACTGCTCATCACTGTCAGTTGAAACTCGGGCATATCCGGCAACACGCCTTTTCTGCACGGATGCCTTTGGCAGATGCGTCAAGGAATTTACAGTCGCCGGTATCATCGTAACTTTAGGCATTATGCTTGCTCCTTTCTAATGTTTTCTGACGGGCGGCTTCTTTCATCTCGTCCGTCCAACTTTGACTGCGTGAGCGGTCTTTCCAAATTCGAGTAATTTCCGAACCGTCCTTGAAATAGAAAATCAGGGTATTATCATTGCAGACGCGAATATGCTGAATTCGGTGGCAAAGCCACTCGTGAGTAAAATCATTCTGACCCAGGACATCAGCAGTGACTTGCTGTAGAGTAGACTCCGGTATCTGCTTAGACGCACAAGCTGCTTTACCAAGTGAATTGTATGTTCCGCACACCCAGACCGCTCCCGTTTTTGTGATCTTTCGGCGATAGTTTTTGCCGCAGTTATCGCACACCATAAGGCTTGAAAAGGGATATGTTTTCTTTGGCACAGACTTCTTGTTAAACCGAGCCGCCCGCCTTGACTTTTCCTCTTGAACAGCTTGAAAAGTTTTTTCGTCAACAATGGCTTCGTGGCTTTCTTCAGCAAGATACTTCGGAAGTTCGCCGTTATTGAAGATTTTCCGTTTAGTGATATGGTTTTCACGGAATGTCTTTTGCAGCAAAAGATTACCCGTATAGGTGTGATTGCTGAGTATTCGTGAAACTGCGGACTGATTCCATTTACCGCCAAACCGTGACGGAACACCCTCCTCATTCAAGCGTTTTGCAATAAGCTGGTAGCCGCTGCCCGAAAGGTATTCATTATAAATACGGCGGACGATTTCGGCTTCCCTCGGAACAATAACATAATGCTCGTTTTCCATACGATACCCCATTAAAGTCCTATCCCAGGGAATACCGGATTCAAAACTACGCTTGATTCGCCACTTCTGATTTTCGCTTGCCGAGCGGCTTTCTTCCTGTGCGTATGAAGCAAGAATCGTCATCATCAATTCTCCGTCACCGCTAATTGTGTGAATATTCTGCTCCTCAAAATAAATATCCACCCCCAGAGCTTTGAACTCACGAACTGTCTGTAGCAAAGTGACTGTGTTTCGTGCAAAGCGGGAGATGGATTTTGTAATCACCATATCAATTTTACCGGCACGGCAGTCTGCGACCAAATTCTGAAAACCTGCTCTTGAATCCTTGGTGCCTGTCTTGGCTTCGTCGGAATATACACCCGTATAGAGCCAGTCACCGTGGTTTTGAATGAGGTCGCTGTAATAGCTGACCTGTGCTGAGAGCGAATGGAGCATAGCGTCCTTACCGCTCGACACACGAGCATAGGCGGCTACTCTCTTTTTTCTTTCCAGCTTTGGCGGTTTTGATACGATGGTTATTTTTCCTGACATAACGTCACCTCCTTATAGTGTGACATATTACCTCTAAAGCCATCATATATCAAGTCCATTCCGCAATATAAACTACACGAAGATATACCGTATTTTTCGTTCATAATTGTATCAATATCGGCGTAATCTTCCGGGGTTATAATCCCCATCGACAGCATTCGTTTTGCCTGGAGCATGGAAGCAAGGTAGCTTTCCAACCGATTTCTGTAATTGTCACTCATCAGAAGTATGCCCCTTTCTGAAACGGTCTGTTATGTAGCAGGCATGAGAACAGTATTTTCTGTGATTGTTTCCGTAAGCTGTGAAATGACGTCCGCAGCAGGCACAGGTATATTCATAATTTGCTTTTCGGTTGACGCAATCCCTGTGTTCATTCCACCATGTATTTCGACAGGAATCGGAGCAGAACTTTTTCGGTTTCTGCTTAGCAATGTTTTTTATCAGCTTTCCGCACTGTTTACAGGCCACGGCATTCTTTGATTTGTCACCCAGACCGTTGCGGCGGCAGAATGAGCGCACCGTATTATCTGATATGTCGAGTGCTTTTCCTATTTTAATATAACCGACGCCTTGTAAGCGCATTGTTCGTATTTGTTCTTTTTGCTGATTTGTCATTGAGCTTTCCTCCAATCCTAGGGATTACCTCAATATCTACTGGAGAAAAAATAGTCATCCGGTCCGAAAAAAATAATGCCCACCAAGGAAATCAATCCAAGGTGGGCATTATCACTGTAGTTGTTAAGTTTTATCTGAGCATTTCATTTACACGTTTCTGCACCTCCGAATAATCATACCCGGCTTCAGTCAACTTTTCCTTTCGTTCGGCTCCATTCCCCCACAGACCCGCAATAACCTCAACTGCAATCTCATCGGTAGTTTTCCTGTATAGCTTTTCATTTACTCTTTTCTGAATCGTATTGTAGTCGTATCCTGCGACGGTAAGTAATCTTTCACGTTCCGCACCATTATCCCACTTGCCGGCAAGGACCTCGTCAGCAAGCTGATCTACGGTTTTCTCGAAAGGCTTTTTCTTGCCGTAATCAGTAAAGCAGATATCGCCGTCAACGTTGTATCTGCCTATTCTGTCAAGTCCCCACTGCCACATAGTCTGACCATAGTTGTACTTTGACTGGCAATTGGGGCTGTTAGTCCAGTGAGCAAGCCAGATGTCGTACCTGCCGACAATCCTGCTCTTGTCGTAATAGTTCTCCATGAAAGACGGATTTGCATAAACTCCGGGCTTGAATCCCGCCTGCCTTATCTTTTTACAGAAAGCAATCGCCATCTTTGTGCGTGTGTCCGTATTCAGACCGCTGATCTGATTTTTCTCCTCCATATCGAAGAATACGGGATATGTCGGGGACAGTCCCTTGATTACAGAAATACATTTCTCAGCTTCTGTCTGTGCTTGCTCAACGCTCATTGCATAGCTGTACCAGTAAAATCCGTAGTCAATGCTGTGTTTCTTGCAGTCCGCCACGAACTTATCCATAGTAACATCTTTCTTCGTGGAAAAACCCGCACGGATAATTGCGAATTTCACACCAGCCTGTTTCAGCGCAGGAAAGCTGATACCCTCCTGGCAGTAACTCAAATCAACACCTTTAATCTTCATCATCGTCCTCCTTTTCCGAGCGCTTATGCAGCTGCTCAAGCACATCTTTCAGCTTCTTTGGGACAGGCAAACCCAGGTGCGTGGCGTTCTCAAGCAGTGAAATACCCTCGTTCGACAGATAGAAGAATATCACCGCAGTGCGCAGAACAGAACCTGCGCCAATAACCCGTGTATCAAGAATATGCCCGCCGCCGACCAGAGCGAAGATAAGCACCTTTCTGCATATTTCCTTGAACCCGACTGCGCTTGACAGCTTCTTATCCGAGATAGCGCACATCACTCCGGTTATGTAGTCGATAACCACAAAGGCAATAAGCGCATAAAGCAAACCGTCACTCCCTCCGAGAAACCAGCCGAGCCACCCGCCGACTGCCGTAAAAATAAGCTGAATTGTGTTCCAAAATTCTCTCATAATAAACCCTCCAATCATTCGTCAACGATATCGTAAGTTATTTTCATGACCTGTCCGTCCAGTTTTCGCACCGGCTCGGACAGGTTGTTTATTGTGGTAAGGCACAGCTTGCATATCCCAAGCGCAAAACCGAAGAAATGCTGACTACCGGTTGAATGCGGATAGTACGGCAGAATATACAGCGGCAGGTTCAGCCCGTCCGTCTTGATGAGGTTTGCATACGAATACAGGTAGCTGCTTGAATAGGTGGGTGCGGAAAACCGCATTCTGTATCTGCCGTAATCCTCGCCGCTTTTGATTATCTCAAGGGCAAGCAGCGAATAGGAAATGTTGCAGCTATCGCAAATCACAAGCGGAGTGTTCGTCTTTTCGTCAACATAAAATCCCCAGAAGCTCGCCGCTGTCATATTAGAGAGCGTTCCGTCAGCGACATACTGCCATGTCTTGCCCGTGGATTTACCGTCCTTTGTGAATATGCGCAGCTGCCCGAAGTTGTTTGTTCCTGTCGCTTCTGTGCCGTCTATCAGCGGATATTTAGTAATAACGAAGTACTTATCGTCCCACTCAAAGGCGCTTAGAGCATTGCAGTAATCGCCGTTCACACCCGCGCCGTAAAACCATCTGTAACTTCCCGAAACCCCCGAAGCATACACATTATTGATACCAACTCCGTAATTCTGCAAAGGCGCATCTGTTTCAATTACCTTCTTGGAAATCTGCACAAAAGTGTCCAAGTCAAAAATGTAATGATGAATATGTTGGAGCGAGGTTGCAACGATATGTATCTTGTCCCCAATCACATAGGGGAAGAACGCCAGCCACTGAGGATCACTTTCCCAGTCGCTCTTTAGCTTCTCAATTTCTTCCGCAGGCAGGTTTTTTATATTGCTCGTATTACAGTCGTAGTAATAACCACCGTGATGATAGCTGTTGTCGTACATGGAATCCGGAACACGCTCCGCCGCCGGAAACAGCTCTATGACTTTCTTCACGCTTATAATGCCGCAGAACGGCTTTTCCGCGCTTACGCTTATGGACATGGGGTCGAACATAACGACCTCATAAATGCACCCGTCATGGATATGCTTTCCGAGGAGCCGCACATTTCCATTCGTCAGCCTGCCCATGTAAAACCACTTGAAAACTCCGCAGTTGAACTGCGAATCCGGAATATACCGTCCTACAATAGTGTGATACGCCTGCCTGAACGAATCCAGAGAGCTGCTGTTAAGGTCAGTTCCTCCGCAGGACAGATTCCAGTATGAATGGTGCATTCCGTTTGTGCCGCCGTCCTTGGTGGTAAGGCAGATACAGCTGATCTCGCCGTTCGCCTTATCCGAAGCGAAATCCCACACATGGCGGTAGCCCTTGCCGTTCTCAATGCGGTCGCTTTCGTTGGCATTGTAAGTGCCGATGCTTGTGTCCGTGTTCGTGTTGGCGATTCCTGCGTGACCTATCTCCTCGTTCGTCCAAGGTAGCATCATATTGTTGCCGTCCTCGGGTATCTTGTCGCGACAGACAATAACCCCACGGAAAGCAGTATCGGCAATGTTTCCCGCAAAATCACGCAGCAAATTAAAGCTGCGGTCGTTGTCGGAATCCATGCCGATTTCGATGTAATCGGGCGGGTTGAGAATCGTATCCACTGCGTTGGTTATCATGTTCTCCTCATGCAGTTCACGAACTACCTCGCCTGTCTTTTCATCAAAAAGCTGAATGGTCGCTTTACCTTTAATCATTCCTGTTCCTCCTTATACGGTGTGTAAATAAACGATGTCTGGAAGCTGCCGCACGGCGCATTGTTCAGAACATCAGTCAGATTTCCGACATCTCCGTCATACAGTAGCGTAATGCTCTGAACGCTGTCTTTCATCACGGAACTTCCGAACGCAAGCCAAATCGTACTGCCGAAATCACCGGTGCCGAAATCTGCGGAAATCGGCTGTAAACGCACCGTTTCGTGTTCGGTAGTGACTATCATTGTGAATGCCGTTGTTTCAATGCGCTCTGCCTTGACGGGATTTCGCAGTTCAAGATACAGCTTTCTGTTCGATACGTTCACTACGGTTATTGGCGGCGGTGTGATTATTTTCGGACTCCATGCGTCAGGGAATACCGCTCTGATGGTGGGTTCAAGCGTTTTTCTGTTTCTTTCACGCTTAACAAAAGCGGGCATAGTTTCGCTGAACTTGAATTTGTGCGACTTGAGTATCTCAAACAGCAGAGTATCCGATGTACGAACAAGCGACTTTCTGACGGTTCTACGCATAGTAAAATGAAACTCGTCCTCGCGGGTTTCGATGTAGCCGTCCCACGGAGTATCTCCGGCGAGATAAGCGCCCATTACATAGCCCCAGGTCTGCATTTTCGGGAATTTACCCTCTGCGCCGTCAGCCGAAACCACGCTCAACGACATGGTGTTCTGTCCAACTTCAGATGTGAATGGGTAGGTGTAGGTCTTTGTGTGTGCTCCCTCGCTGAAATACTCCTCATACCGCATGACCTCGTTTTCGTTCTTTTTCAGAATAAATGCAAGCGTTCCTGCGGCTGAAATCACGAATTTCACGGTCGAACAGAACGCCGCGTATGTCACTTGAATCGCATTGTAAGTAATGCGGAACAGCCGCTGTGATTTCTCCGTAACCGAAATATCCGCGCTGTTTGTTGCGGTTTTCAACTCCGCAGTGGATTCGCCCACGTCCTTGCGTATCTCGTTCGTTTTCTGCTCCATCTGATAGAGATTGTCCGAAATGCTCGGTCTGTAATCTCCAACCTCGATGGAAATCTCACGGCGGTTGTACGGATTGAAACTCATGGCGATTATGCGTGTGTTCACATTGAGATTGAACGGGTGGAACACTATCTGAACATTATCGCCGACCGAGAAATTGACGTTCTTGTACAGCGTCAGGCCGTAGTTTGTAGTACCGGAACGGCTGTCGGTTTCCATTGTGAGGTCGGACACGTTTTTTCCGTCCATAATGCCGATGTAGTCCTGCGAACCTCTGTGAGAACGAATATTTATTTCCCCTCCATTGTACTCGATTTCTCCTCCGCAGAGCGCAATTAGCTGCATAAGAGCCGCCCTGCGAGTACATTCTCGGTTGATTTTCAGCTTTATCGGAACGGTCGGGTCGCATATTCCTGCGGTCAGTGAAGTGCCTTGCAGCAAAGAAATAAGGCACTCACTCGGAGCGCCCTCGAAATCAAATTCAGTCAGCTTGTATTCATCGTTGTTAAGTTCGTAGGACTTATGCTCGCACTCCACAGTGCAAATCGCAATGCCGTTTGACAGGGATTTCGACACCTTCACAACATTGAAAAGGTAGTTCAGCGTATCACTTTTCAGCCGTACCTCCAGCCCCGTGAATATCTCCGAAGCCATTGAGGAAATCACTGAAAACTGAAAGGTGCATTCTCCGTTCAGGCTGTCGGTCAGCGATGCCGAAATCACTCGGGTAAACACACCACGAACATTTCCGTTTTCGGTCACGATTATCTCAACCATCACACCGCCCCCGCATTCCTTACCGTCACCTTGTTCTGATTCCATTGTATTCGGGATATAACCTTAGTCAGCGGAACTCCGTCAATACTAAGCGGAATTGTTACATCAAACGCCTGCGTCTGTACTCCGTTGAAGCCCGAAACCGTGCCGTTCATATCGAGGTCAAAATCTGACGGAATAGCGTTCTGCATACTCTTTGAAACGTCCTTCATCTCATCGCCGAAGCCCTCGCCAAGTCCTTCAGCCATAAAGCCGCCGAGATTGGCGAATAGCTTTGACGGCGAGTGTATTCCGAAGAAGTCCTTGATTCCGTCCACAATGCCGCCGAAAAATCCGCTTATCTGATTCCAGAGCCACGCGCCCGCGTCAGAAATGCCCTGCCACAGACCTTTCAGCAGGTTGCCACCGACCTCCGCCATCTTGCCGAAGTAGCCGCCGAATGCGTCAACGATACCCGCTATGATTTGCGGAATAGCCTTGACTATCTCCACGATTATGGTCGGGAGATTTTCAATCAGCGCGATAAACAGCTGAACGCCCGCCGCAACAAGCTGCGGAATCGCTCCGATAACAGCGTCAATAACGCTTGAAATAATCTGCGGAATAGCCGCAACAATGGTCGTGATAATTGTCGGCAGGTTCTGCACAAGCGCGATGAGCAGCTTGATTCCTGCTTCGATGATAAGCGGAATAGCGGAAATCACCGCCTTGATTATACCGTCAATTATCTGCGGAATTACCTCCACGATTGCCGCAATGATATCCGGCAGAGCCGTCACAAGCGCCGTCAACAGCTGTATTCCCGCTTCGATTATCTGCGGTATCGCGACGATGAGGAAATCCACGATTCCCATGATTATCTGCGGCAGGGCTTCAATGAGGATTGGCAGTGAATCTAAAATACCCTGTGCAAGCCCTGTCACAAGCTGTAAGGCTGCGTCCAAAATAAGTGGCAGGTTGTCCACAAGCGTTTTCACAATCTCAACGACTACCGTCACAATCTGCGGAACAAGCTGTGGAATTGTTTCCGCAATACCCTTGATAAGCGACAACAGAATATCCGCTCCCGCCGAAACTATCTGCGGCAGTAGTCCTACCAAAGCCGAAATAATCTCGGTCACGATTTTGGCGAGTGTAGGAGTAAGTTCCGAAATAGCCGACAGCAGTCCGTCTGCAAGCGCCTTGATGATACCCGGAGCGCTTTCGAGGACTGCTCCCGCAATCGAAGTTATGATTTCCGCAAACTGCGGAATCAGCGTTCGGATAGTGTCGATAACAGAGGTAACGCCGTTTTTCAGTTCTTCCGCCGCCTGCTCATTGCCTGCGAGGAGGTCGGCAAGTCCGTCCGTAATTTGCGTTATTCCAGGCAGGAGTTCTCCCACCATTCGGTTCTTCAGACCGCCTGCCGTGTGCGACAGCCTGGTAAGGCTGTCCTCAAAAGCCGCAACCGCTTCGTTGCTCATAACCATGCCGTAATCCTCGGCTTCCTGCTTCAGACGTTCGGTTTCCTCTACGCTTGTGTTCAGAACAGCCGCCATATCCACGGCGGATTTTCCGAGGAGGTCGTTTGCGGCGGCGGTGCGCTCTGCGCCTGCTTCCATGCCTTGCAGAGCCGTGATTACCATGCTCAACTGTTCGTCCTGGGATTTTCCGTTCAGTTTCTCGATGGAAAGCCCGACAGCGGACAGCTTTTCGGCTGCGGAATCCGAGCCGCCCGCCGCGTCCGTGATGACGGTGGACAGCTTTTTCATGCCCGTCTGGAGATTGTTTACGTCAGCGCCACAGCGCTCGAACACATAGCCCCACTTCTGATAGCTTTCGGCGCTTATGCCGATTTTCTGCGAGGTTTTGTCTATCTGGTCGCCCACCGAACCCACATCATTCGCCATGTCCCACAGCTTTTTTCCTGCGGCAACGCAGGCAGTCCCGACTGCTGCCGCAGCAGCCCCGAGAGCCGAGCCGGCTCAGCTTTCCGTCAGCGTCCTCGCTTGTGTCGGCGGCTTTCCTGACGGAATCGGAGAAGTCCTTTGATTCATCTCCGGCTTCGGCAAAGCCCTTGCCAGCTTTTCCAAGGGCGGTGTTGTTGGAATTCAGTTCACGCTCCATGCCGTTCAGAGCCGCCTGCGCATTGTTCAGCTGTATCTGCCAGCTTTGGGTGCGGCGGTCGTTCTCGCCAAATGACTCGGCGGCATTTGCGAGAGCGGAACGAAGCGTTTCGATTTTCTGCTTCTGCTGCTCGATTTCCTTGTTCAGCACCTGGTTTCTCGCCGTGAGAGCCTCGGCGGATTTGTCGTTCTTGTCGAACTGGGAATCCACCAGTTTCATTTCGGAGCCTAGTACCCTGAATGAATTATTGATTTCGGCGAGGGATTTCTTGAATTCACGCTCGCCCTCAAGACCGATTTTCAAGCCGAAATTTTCGGACATTCTGTTTCACCTCCTCGAAAATGGGCATAAAAAAAGAGCCTTGCGGCTCGGTGGGAATATGAAAAAGAAGCAACCGTGCATGGTTGCTCCTTTATTGCGTTTAACTACTCGATAAATTGGAATTTGACGTTATCTTTCATCGGTTATTATATGCTCTATTCCGGAATGCTCTTTGCTGAGATAATCTTTCAAAAAACTTGGAAAAGCCCTATATTTATCTAAATCTTCTATGGGTATCCAATGCATTTCTTCTTTTACCCCATTCGTTGTGCTATTGCTGTTAAGCTCTTGTGTTCCTCTTGGTTTCATCAAGAAATAAAGAGAAATTTCGTGGCAATCTAATCCTTTCAATGTCCCGCTATTCTCACTGAAAAAGTTCTCGTGGATAACTACCAACCTTTCTATTTCATAATGTATTCCCGTTTCTTCAAACACTTCTCGCACTACTGCTTCCTCAGCCGTTTCTCCCATATGAACTCCACCACCTATGGAATACAGGTAGTTTTCATTCTCATTACCCGCAAACAATACACAGCCATTTTCTATTATAATTGCTCCGGCACGATATCGAAACCAACTATTCTCTTTTGTAAAACCGCAATCGTACATCTTCGTATACCTCCGCAAATTCCGATTTTCTCAACAGATAAACAACCCTACAAATGGGCATTTAAAAAATGCCTTTATTATATTTCTTTTGCACTGCAACAATACAGCCAATACCAATACCTATGCCAATAACAAGAATTGCAACAGCGACAATTGCAATCATATCAGAATCATCCAATAAAGCAACGATACCACTAAGCAATGTCGTTGCTGAAAGCACAAACACGGACTTGCCGAAAGCCTTGCCGTATTCCTTCTTATCGGTTACTTTTGTTTGGTGGTAAGAGTGTATCAGCTTTGTATTGCCACTATAAATAATTGCACCGAATACTGCCAAAAGTACTGTTGCTGAAAAAACAATAATAGAATATGTCAACATATATACCTTCATAAATTCCGATTTATCGGGCAGATTATCTGCCTTTATAAACCCATTATACCACGCACCTCCACTTTTTTCAACCACTTTTCCAATCAAATCCCCATCGGCACAACCACATCAATATCCGCTTCACGTTTAGGTTTGGAGATTCCAATAAACTGCTTATGGCACTCCCACAGATCCATCAGAAAGCCGAACGGCATTAGCCACACCTCTTCCGAAGCGAGGTGCAGCTGCGCCGTTCCGTAATAGAATAGCCGGGTGAACAGTTCTGCGTCGTTCACTCGGCTGTTACTGCGTTTTTTGAGGTATCATCACTCTCAATGTTGCGCTTTGTGCCTTTCAGCATAGCTTCGGTGATTGCGTCCTTGTACTCTGCAAGCTCTCCGGGGGAGGTCAGGAGTTCCACGGTTTCCTCGGTGAGAAGCGGCTTTTTCTCGCTGTTTCTGAGATTATGTATCTCAATGCTCTGATTGCAGAGCAGAGTTATCAGCCAGATTATCTCGTCCAGAGCCATCTCCATATTTTCTGATTTCATCAGCTTGTCACCGAGGTTATCCAGCCCGCCATAGCGGTTAGAAATTGCTTTTGTCGCTCTGGTGGTGAGAATCATCTCATACTGCTCGCCGCCGATTGTTATTAAAGAACTGCGTTCATTCGTCATTGCTCATACCTCCGTTACTTGCCTGTTTCAGCAGGCTTTGCCGTGAATGTCGGTTCATACACAGACTTGTACCAACCCGTGATTACGCTGTCCGGAACGTTCTTCTCGCCCTCGGTGGCTTCCGCTTTCCACGGGTGCTTACCGTTGCCGTCCGGCTTGTTTCTGCGAAGAACCGTTCCCTCAATTGTAGGCGTGGAAAACGTTATACTGTCGCCCTTTGTGGCAAGCGAGGTTGACGGAATTCCGAACTTCACCCTATAAAGCCAGAAATAGCGGTACTTGCCGTTAGACTTCTTCGCTCTGAAACCGACAGCCACGGGCTTACCGCCGTCCTCGCTGGTGGAAATGACCACGTTGTTGCTGTCAATGGTAGCGCCCGTCAGAACCGAAGCCGCGTCATTGCCTATATCGTCAATGCCAAGTGAAAGCGTACCGCTTTTGAACTCCTTGACGATTTCAGAAGCGCCGTCATCAGCGCAAAGGGTAGCCTCCGCAAGCTCCACGGAAAGGTCAGCCGAAATTGCCTTTGCAAGCGAAGCGGGATCTCCGTAGGTTTCGCTGCCGTCACTGTCCTCGGTTATTTCAGCGTAGAACAGCTTGTCAAGACCTATTGTTGCCATTTATATCTCCTCCATTTCATAGTTTTTCGCCGTATCAACGGCATAATGATGATAGCCCGTGTCGTCCTCGTGACCGACATATTTTCGGGCGGTTACGGTAATATCCGCGCTGAGCAGAGCCTTTACAATCCTGCTCACAGTACGGGTGTAGTTTCCTTTGCTGAAAAGGGAAATCCGCACTTCCTGTACATCGGAAGTCGGCGCATTGTCAGCATGAAGTTCAAAGCTGTCGTACAGCGGAGTGAACACCAAGTATTCATCGGGCGCCTTTCCCGAATACACAGAGGTTTGCGCCGGGATTTTCAGCTTTTTGGCTATTGCAGAGAGTTCCGAAAGCAGGCTCACAGCCCCTTGACCTCCTTTTCAAATGCGGATTTCATGGCTTCCACGCACTGCTTTTTCACAGCGGATTTCGCAGGTTTCAGAAACGGTTTAGCGGACTGACTGCTTGTCCCGTATTCGAGAATATTTGCGATTTTAGCGTTGCTGCCGCCGTCTGTTCTCGGCTCGGAAAATCCGACCTTGATGTCATGATTTCCGTTTTTATCGACCATAACCGGAGATAAGCCGAGCGACCGTTCAAGTTCACCTGTGGAGCGGGATTTGCTTTTCGTTCCCGAACCTACAACGGATTTCAGATTGCTTTTGACCTTTGCGAGAGCAACCTCGCCGCCTGCCTGCAAAACCTTTTCAGCAATGCTGTCGGTCTGCGCTCCAAGCCGGGAAATCCTCGAAAGGAACTCATCGGGCATTTTAACATCTGCTTTAGCCACTCGGCTGCACCTCCTTTGCAAGCGCTTCAATATACATTCCTCTGCTTTTCATATCTTCGACAGAGGTTATTTCAAATACAGAGCCATCGCAGAACAGCCGCATATCCGTGGAGATTCTCACCCCCGGAATGGTGCGAAAACGGAACAGGTCGGTGGCTTCGGAAAAAGCGGCTCGGTTCGCCCATTTCTCGCTGCCGTGCCGTCCCTCACGATAGGCT
>OBAE01000810.1_pt1 | contig 20257 bp, 18 predicted proteins | sample 1517641 | NCBI WGS metagenome assembly OBAE01 (sample SAMN04571701, study PRJEB22368) | human gut metagenome | biome: human gut; material: stool | host: Homo sapiens | place: Luxembourg | collected 2012-08-30 | reverse complement strand
ACAGTCATAATGACCTTGGCATGATTCAGGCAAGCAAGGCAGGCTTCCTTTTCAGAAGCACAGACAGCATAAAGGCTGAATATCCTGAGCTTCCTGCTTATGAAACATATGATGAGCTTATGGCTGCAATAAAGGCTGCTATGGACTAATAGTCTTTAATAAAGGAAAAACATAGATGAAAAAGGTAATATCACTTATAATGGCAGCGGCTTTGTCACTGTATGCGGCAGCCTGCGGTCAAAATTCTGTCAGCAGAGTGGCTGATAAGTCAAGCTCAAAGGCTGATGAAAAGCCTGCGGTGGAAAGCTGTAAGATAGCTGATGATAAGTTCGATACATATGTGTCGAACACTTACGTTGCCACGGGAAACAATTTTGTGGTAAAGAAAGCTAACGAGGTAACATACAGAGCCTATTTTCCACTGGAGGAATACGGAGAGCTTGAATACGCTTTCTATTTTTCAAATACTGTGGATTCTACATACAACGCTGACGGAAAGCAGGCTTTTGCAGGCAAAGAGGGCGGAGAGTATGAGATTTCCTCGGCTTATGTCTGTGACGGTGGAACAGGTCCGGATGACGAGATAACTTCACGGACGGAGGTAACATTTGACGGTGCAGGCTCAAAGAAAGTCGCACCTGCGGAAACTTTTTGGAGCGACCCTGTTACCCTGAATATTCCTGAAGATCATTATCTTGTGTGGGAGTGGACGGTGACGGGAAGAGATATCCCATGCAACAAGATGTCAAACCTCACGTCTACCACATCATCGAAAAACGGCAGCGATTTCACTTATTGTGACGATGTGCCACTGCCGCTTCTTATAGGAGCAAAGCGTGATGTGAAATATCGTGTTACGGCTATTGGCGATTCTATCACACAGGGCTGTATGACAGATTTCATGGCGTATGAGTTCTGGGCGGCACGCATAGCAAAAGAACTTGGTTCTGATTATGCTTTCTGGAACTGCGGTCTTGGCTGGGCGAGAGCGAGCGATTGTGCACAGAAAGGCAATTGGCTCGGAAGAGCGCTCAACAGCGACATCATGATAGTTGCGTTCGGCACAAATGACATTGTTTCAGGCGAATACGGTGGAGATGGCGGAAACAATGCCGACGAGGTGAACGGCTATATAAGCACTATCCTTGAACAATCTCAGGCGGCAGGCTGTAAGACTATCTTGTTCAATGCTCCTCCACAGGATTATGATGAGGAACACGAAGCGGTGAGAACAGCACTTAACGATACTGAAAAGCAGACGGCTGAGAAATACGGCGCAGAGTATTTTGACTTTGCGGCACAGCTTTCAACACCTGAAAACCCAGCAGGTGCGCTTTATGGCGGACACCCGAACGGCAAGGGTGGCAAGGCCGTGTGCGAGGCGTTCATGAAACAATTCGCAGAGCTTTTAGGCAAATAATATTTGTTTTTATACGGCGTTGTGTCTTTTGACACTTCGCCGTATTTTTTTTTTTTGCAAAACAATACCAAACATAATCTGCGATATGTAACGCATATTATATATAGTATCTTCGCTTTTGCCGTGAATATTTTATCATATGAAAAGTTTATACTTCTGACATAAGTTTCCCTTGACAAACGGGGTTAGTTTATGCTAATATGAATATGGTTAGTAAATACTAACCTAAATTATTGTAAAGGAGGAGTTAAGAAAAGTATGAGCGTTATAATAGTAGGCGGAAATGACCGTATGGCAACACGCTATAAGGATATCTGCAAATCATATGATTGCAAGGCTAAGGTGTTCATCAAATATCCTACAGGTTTTGATAAGAAGATAGGCAGTCCTGATCTGGCAGTGGTGTTTACTGATACAGTGTCACATAAAATGCTCAATGGTCTTAACCAAAGAGCAAGCAAACTTGATTTTCCCGTGGCTATATGCCATTCATCAAGCTGTTCGGCTTTGAAGAACGTGCTTGAAAAATATTGTACTAAAGGCGTTGCAAACGCATAGATCTATATGTATAGGTTAGGAATTTCTAACCAAAGGAGGGACTATGTCACAGTCTGAGCTGAGAAATTTTGAAAAAAGCATGGCTTATCATCTTGCCCCTGCAATGCTTGGAATAAAGCCTGCCTGTCTTATGTCAATGGAAAAGAACAAGGACGGGCTTGAAGAGAATGTCGAGCTTTTCAACAGCAGGGCATATACAAAGGGCATGAAGCTAACAGTGCTTTGCGAGTGCAAAAGCAGAAAGCTGCTTTTTCTCTATAACGAAAAGCTTTTATCTGACAGACTTGCAGACAACAGAGTAAGAAAGCTTCTTGAAAGCTTTGGCTATGACAGCCGTATGACCCTTGAACAGCAGCTTGAAAGGCTGTCTGGAAGAATATCCGCAAGTGAGGATTTTCCTCATGAGATAGGTCTGTTTCTAGGCTATCCTGTTGATGATGTGACAGGGTTCATACAGAACAAGGGAAGAAACTATCTTCTTTGCGGATATTGGAAAGTCTACTCTGACGAAAACAGAGCAAGACGTATTTTCAGCAATTATGACAAGTGCAGAAATTATCTGTGTAATAAACTTGCTCAGGGCGAAAGCATTTACCAAGCCCTGAAAATTTCTTAGGAGGTAATCATAATGAAAACAGCAGTAATTTATTGGAGCAGTACAGGCAACACAGAGGCTATGGCAAAGGCAGTTGCAGAGGGTGCAGGCGCAGAGTGCTTCGCAGTTTCTGAGTTCAGCGGCAATGTTGAGGATTATGACGCAATAGCTCTTGGATGCCCTGCAATGGGAGCAGAGGAGCTTGAGGACAGCGAGTTCGAGCCATTTTTCGCAGGTATCGAGGGCAAGCTCTCAGGCAAAAAGGTAGCACTCTTCGGCTCGTACGGCTGGGGTGACGGCGAGTGGATGCGTCAGTGGCAGGATAGAGTTACGGGCGACGGTGCAACACTTGTAAATGGCGAGGGACTTATTGTAAACGAAACTCCTGACGACGACGCTCTCGCGAGCTGCAAGGCTTTGGGCGAGGCTCTTGCTAAGTAAGCATATATCTCTAATGTAATAATGTAAACTGCAAACGCAGGCGGAAAAAGGCAGTTTTTGCTTTTCTGTCTGCGTTTGTGCAGTGATTGAGTTATTAAAAACTAACTAAAGTTATACTAAACTAACTTATGATTTTGTGCAAGCTTACAAAATTGAAAAAACGGCACATTTAGTCTTGACAAATTCGGTTAGCCGTGCTAAACTATATTACGGGTTAGAAAATGCTAACCCTTTTAATAAGCCTAAAAGTTAGACAAATCTAACTTTTGATACTGACAAAAGAACAGGAGGGTCTGAATGATGCCGCTGACATTTGCAAACGTAGGGGAAGAAAACATGATAAAGAAAGTAGGCGGAAAACCTGAAACAAGAAAGTTTCTTGAAAATCTGGGTTTTGTCGCAGGTGGAACGGTAACGGTAGTTAGCACTATCGGAGGAAACGTTATCGTTAAGGTCAAAGAATCAAGAGTAGCTGTTTCAAAGGAAATGGCTGCGAAGATAATGGTATAGGAAACATTTGGCGGTCAAGCCATGATAAATATGTTTGAAGATATTTTGTATAGTTAGGAGGATCAGGTTATGGCAACATTGAAAGAAGCTAAGATCGGTTCAACAGTTACCGTGAAGAAGCTCAACGGCACTGGTGCTGTAAAGAGAAGGATCATGGATATGGGCATCACAAAGGGTGTTGAAGTCCATGTAAGAAAGGTTGCGCCTTTGGGTGACCCTATTGAAGTAACGGTCAGAGGCTATGAGCTTTCGCTCAGAAAGGCTGACGCTGAGATGATCGAAACGGTCTGATACATAGTTCAGGCAAACAGCAAAAAATTTCATCGGCAGAGCTGATGTGTACTTAGAAGATGAGGATATATCAGAGTGCCAAAATTCTGAAAGGATCAAATTGTATGGAGATCAAAATTGCTCTCGCAGGTAACCCTAACTGCGGTAAAACAACTCTTTTCAACGCTCTTACAGGTTCAAACCAGTTCGTAGGTAACTGGCCGGGCGTAACAGTTGAAAAGAAAGAGGGTAAGCTCAAGGGTCATAAGGACGTAGTTATCATGGACCTTCCTGGTATCTATTCTCTTTCACCTTACACACTTGAGGAAGTAGTTGCAAGAAACTATCTTATAAGCGAGCGTCCTGACGCTATCCTCAATATCATCGACGGTACAAACCTCGAAAGAAACCTTTATCTTACAACACAGCTTGTTGAGCTTGGTATCCCTGTTGTTGTTGCTATCAACATGATGGACGTTGTTAAAAAGAATGGCGATAAGATAAATACAGACCAGCTTGCTAAGGAGCTTGGCTGTCAGGTCTGCGAGATATCCGCACTTAAAGGCACCGGTATCAAGGAAGCTGCTGAGCTTGCAGTAAAGGCTGCTGAGTCAAAAGTTCCAATGGTACCTCAGCATTCATTCAACGGTGTTGTTGAGCACGCTATCGCTCATATTGAGGAAGCATTTCTCAATGATGTTGCTGAAGAACAGCAGAGATGGTACGCTATAAAGATATTCGAGAGAGATGAGAAGGTCATCGAACAGCTCGGTATGTCTGAGCAGGTAAAGACCCATATTGAAAAGGATATCTGCGCTGCTGAAAAAGAAATGGACGACGACTCGGAGAGTATCATCACAAACGAGAGATACATTTACATAGCTTCAATAATCAAGGATTGCTATAAAAAGAAAAATCAGGGTGGTCTTACAACATCAGATAAGATTGATAAGATCGTAACGAACCGTTGGCTCGGTCTTCCTATCTTTGCAGTGGTTATGTTCCTTGTTTACTATATCTCAATGGTAACAGTAGGTTCAGCCGCAACTGACTGGGCAAACGACGGACTCTTTGGTGACGGTTGGCATCTGTTCGGTATCGGTTCATCTGACGCTGAGGACGCTGCTGACGAATATGGCAGCTCGCTTGACATAATCAACGCATTTATCGAGCAGCAGGGCGGCGAGGCTATCGACAACGAAGCTGATGACTTTGACGTTGACGCTGCTAAGGCAACAGCAGACAACCTGCTTGCTACAGTAGATAAGTCCGCAACTGCTGATTATACAGTAGAGGACGAGGAAACACTTGAAGAAACAACAGAAACAGCTAAGTATGCTGATCTGGAAGCTGCAGTTGCAGCCGCTGAGAAGTACAACTTTGCTGATCCAGACCCAGCGGATTACGGCGTATGGGTACCTGGTATCCCTGTACTTATCGAAAGCGGTCTTGACGCAGTAAACTGCGCAGATTGGCTCAAGGGTCTTATCCTTGACGGTATCGTTGCCGGTGTTGGTGCGGTACTCGGATTCGTTCCACAGATGCTCGTACTCTTCATTCTCCTTGCTATCCTTGAGGCTTGCGGTTACATGGCTCGTATCGCATTCGTAATGGACAGGATCTTCAGAAAGTTCGGTCTTTCAGGAAAGTCATTTATTCCGATCCTTATTGGTACAGGTTGCGGTATCCCTGGTATCATGGCTTCAAGAACAATCGAGAACGAGCGTGACAGACGTATGACTGTCATGACAACAACATTTATTCCTTGCGGCGCTAAGACACCATTTATTGCAATGATTGCAGGCGCTATCTTCGGCGGCTCTGCTTGGGTAGCAACAGGCGCATACTTCATCGGTATCGCAGCTATCATCATTTCAGGTATCATGCTGAAAAAGACAAAGATGTTCGCAGGAGATCCTGCACCATTCGTTATGGAGCTTCCTGCTTACCATATCCCAACAGTAGGCAACGTACTCAGATCAATGTGGGAGCGTGGCTGGTCATTCATCAAGAAGGCTGGTACTATCATCACACTGTCAACTATCTTCGTATGGTTCACTTCATACTTCGGCTGGGTAGACGGTTCATTCGGTATGCTCACAGAAGACCAGATGGAATACAGTATCCTTGCTCACATTGGTAAGGCTATCTGCTGGATCTTCGCACCTCTTGGCTGGGGCAACTGGCAGGCAACTGTTGCAGCTGTTACAGGTCTTGTTGCTAAGGAGAATATCGTTGGTACAATGGGTATCCTTTACGGCGGCGGAGATGGTTCAGTTTACTCTGCTATCGGTGCTGCATTCACTGGCATCACAGGTATGTCGTTCCTTATCTTCAACCTCCTCTGCGCACCTTGCTTCGCAGCAATGGGAGCTATCAAGCGTGAGATGAACAGCAGAAAGTGGTTCTGGTTCGCTATTGGCTACGAGTGTGGTTTTGCTTATGTTATCTCACTTATCGTAAATCAGATTGGCAACCTCTTCGCTGGTAAGGTGAATGTTATCGGTCTTATCTTTGCAATAGCTCTTATCGCTCTTATCATCTATATGCTCGTTAGACCTTATAAGGAAAGCACAAAGCTTGAAAAGGACGTTAAGGTAGGCGCAAACGCATAATAAAAAGCAAATATCATCACTGATCTTGCATAAACAGTTGGGAGGATAATTATGGACACAGTAGGCGGTACGATTCTGGTTGCAGTGATTCTTGCTGCTATCGTGGCAGCTATAATTTACAAGCTCGTAAAGGATAAGAAACAGGGCAAAAGCTCTTGCGGTGGCAGCTGCGGCTGTTGTCCAAATTCTTCCCGCTGTCACAGATCATGATAAAACAGTAATAAACTTCGGGGAGGTCATCTGAATGCTGACTAAATCACAGAAAAGGTATTTATTTGCCATATACAGACTGGGTCAGAACGGCAGACCTGTCAAGTCCACAGAGGTAGCTTCTGTTCTGGGCGTGACAAAGGCAAGCACCGTCAAGATGACTCAGAAGCTTATAGACGAGGGCTATATAATCAAAGAGCCTTACCGTGAGATCACACTGACATCTGAGGGCATAAAGGCAGCCAATGAGCTTTATACTCCAAGTGTGATACTTCAGGATTTTCTTGAAAACCGTGTGGGCGTTGAGAGAAAAAATGCCGAGAATGACTCGGTGGCTATTGTTTCTCAGATATCTGATGACGCTCTCGACAAGCTTGTAAGCTTTGCTTTGCAAAGCACGACAAACGGCTAAATCAGTAATATTTATATCGTTAGATCCCGCCTTTTTCGGCGGGATTTATCAGATATATCAGTTAGTTGCAATTAACCACAATGCGAAGTAAGTTATGGCATACAAATATGTATAATATGACGTTTAAAAACGGCAAAGATACATTATTAAAATAAATAGTTAGAAAGGGGAATGAATGTGTTTCTTGAAATAAAGAACATAAAAAAGCATTTTGGCGAGGGCGAGAGCAGAGTCGAAGTGCTTAAGGGCATTGATATCGAAATAGAAAAAAGGAGAGTTCTGCGTGCTTCTCGGACCGTCAGGCTCAGGTAAATCAACACTTCTGAACATTATAGGAGGAATTGACGCCGCTGACGAGGGGTATATCTCAATAAACGGCGAAAAAACAGCCGACATGAACGAAAAGGCATTGACCCTTTACAGAAGAAAGCACTTGGGTTATATCTTCCAGATGTACAACCTTATACCTAACCTGAATATCAAGGAGAATATCGAGGTAGGCGCATATCTTAGCGACAACCCTCTTGACGTTGACGACCTGCTTAAAACCCTTGGGCTTTACGAGCATCGTCACAAGCTTCCTAATCAGCTTTCGGGAGGTCAGCAGCAGAGAACTGCTATTGGCAGAGCCATCGTCAAGAACCCTGATATCCTGCTCTGCGACGAGCCCACAGGTGCGCTTGACTACAATACCTCCAAGGAGATATTACAGCTTATAGAGGACGTAAATAAGAAGTATGGCAACACTATCATAATGGTAACGCATAATGACGCTATCAAGCAAATGGCTGACAGAGTTGTAAAGCTTAGAGATGGTATGATAAGAAAGAATTATCTTAATGAAACTAAGCTCACAGCCGAAGAGCTTGATTGGTAAGGAGGGTCAGCATGAAAAACCCTCTTATCAAGCGTTTGCCCAGAGAGCTTAAGGGCGAAATAGGAAAATACATCGTTCTATTCTTGTTCATCACAATGATGATAGGCATAGTATCAGGCTTTCTTGTTGCGGCAGGCAGTATGTCTGTTGCTTATGACGAAAGCTTTGAGAAATACAATATCGAAAGCGGAAATTTTGAACTTCTTCAAAAAGCCGATGATGATGCTATCAAGAAGATAGAGGACGGTGAGGAGAAGATAAAGGTATACGAAAATTTTTATCTTGACAAAGAAACAAAAGAAGTTGACAGCACTATCAGGCTTTTCAAAAATCGTAAGGATATCGACAGGATATGTATAATGGACGGTGAGCTTCCTTCTGCTGATGACGAGATCGCTATTGACAGAATGTATGCTGACAATAATAAACTTAAAGTCGGCGACAGCCTGACGGTCGGCGGCAAGAAGCTTAAGATAACAGGTCTTGTTGCACTTTCAGATTACAGCGCACTGTATTCTAATCCGTCTGATATGATGTTTGACGCTTTGAAGTTCGGTGTAGCTATCGTTACCGATACGCTTTTTGACGATTATGGTGAGGCTGATCTTCATTACAGCTACTCATGGAAATATGATAAAACCCCGGCAGACGACGAGGAAGCTCAGGATATGGCTGAGAAGGTCATGAAGCATATAAATGGAATCTCAATGCTCACTCAGTTTATTCCGGAATACTCAAATCAGGCGATACATTTTACAGGCGACGATATCAAGGGCGATAACACCATGATAACAGTTTTTCTTTATCTTGTTATGGTCATAATCGCATTTGTTTTTGCTATAACAACGGGAAACACTATTGCAAAAGAAGCAAACGTTATAGGTACGCTCAGAGCCTCAGGCTACACAAAGGGCGAGCTTGTAAGACATTATCTTGCAACGCCTATGATAGTCGTGCTTGTATCTGCCATTGTAGGCAACATACTGGGTTACACCTGCTTTAAGGAATTTGCGGTCAAAGCGTACTATGGAAGCTACAGTCTGCCAACATACAAAACGATCTGGAACGCAGATGCGTTTATAAAGACGACAGTAGTTCCTCTTATAATACTTTTCGTAATAAACCTTGTAATGCTTGTAAATAAACTAAGTCTTTCACCGCTTAAATTCTTAAGGCGTGATCTTAAAAAGCGTCAGAAGAAAAAGGCTTTTAAGCTCAACACAAGGATAGGCATATTAAAGCGTTTCAGACTTAGAGTCATCTTCCAGAACATTCCTAACTATATTACAGTGTTTGTTGGCATTCTTTTTGCCAATGTTATCATCTTCTTTGGCCTTGGCATGAAGCCTATGCTTCTTCATTATCAGGATATAATAGAAGATAATATGATAAGCAAATATCAGTATGTGCTGAAAATGCCTGCTGAAACTAAAACAGAGGGTGTAGAGAAATACTGTTCAGGCTCTCTTAAAACTGTCGATGACAAGCTAAAAGAGGAAACGGCAACAATTTACGGAGTTAAAGAAAACAGCAAGTTCGTTCATGCAGATATAAAAGACGGCGGAGCGTTTATCTCTGATGGCTATGCTCAGAAGTATAACATAGAGGTCGGCGATGAAGTGACGCTGAAAGAGTCTTACGGAGATAAAAAATACAATTTTAAGGTAGAGGGTATCTATGACGATCCTGCAACTATAGCAGTTTATCTGACAGACAGCGACTTCATAAAGACCTTTGAACTTGAGGACGGGTATTTTAATGGTTATTTCTCCAATACAAAGATAAAGGATATAGACGATCTGTATATTGCGACAACTATAACGAAAGACGACCTGACAAAAACATCACGACAGCTCATACTGTCTATGGGTTCTATGATAAGTATGTTTGCAACAGCGGGTGTTATAATGTTCATGCTAATTGTTTATCTTCTTTCAAAGGTCATAATAGAAAAGAACAGCCAGTCTATTTCTATGACAAAGATACTGGGTTATAACAACAGGGAAATAAACAGCCTTTATATAACGACTACGACCATAGTCGTTATAGCCTCAATGTTGCTGACTGTTCCTATAGTAAATGTCACTTTGAAGTATATATTCAAAGTTGCTTTCGCTCAGTATTCAGGCTGGATGCCATATTATGTGCCAGCAAAAATATTTGTTGAAGTGCCGTTGCTCGGTATCGTTTCATATGCGGTGATAGCATTTATCCTTACAAGACGTGTAAAGAAAGTACCTCTTGATGAGGCACTCAAAAATGTAGAGTAATTCTTCCAAATCATTCTTTCTTAATTGAGCTGTGCTGTCGGTATGTATCGGCGGCACAGTTTTTTGTGCTTTTTTTATAACTTTTTTTGAGAATCGCTAATTTGGAAAAATGAGTTAGGCAATCGTCGTAAATTTTATTAATATCTTTACTATACTTTAACATATTATTAACAGCATAGTGATACATTATATGATATGGAATTATACGCTTTTATAAATAGGCTCTGCTTAATGAAGAGAAGAAGTGCAGAGAACTGCTGTGAATGGCAGTATGTCATTCGGTGGGAGGAAAAATATGAGTAAACAAAAGAAGCCTGCAGGCGGTTTGAATATTATCATTGTGGGCTGCGGAAAAGTAGGCACGACCCTTGTTGAACAGCTTGTGAAAGAGGGTCACGATATCACGATAGTCGACAAGAATGCAAAGAAGATACAGGAACTCAGTAGTCTTTATGACATTATGGGCATCGTAGGAAACGGCGCAAGCTTTAGCGTTCAGCAGGATGCAGGCATAGAGAACGCCGACCTTATAATTGCTGTCACAGAGTCTGATGAGCTTAACCTGCTTTGTTGTACACTTGCCAAGAGAGTAGCAAAGTGTTCAGCTATAGCAAGAGTAAGAACACCTGATTACAGCAAGGAGATAGTCTATCTAAGAGAGAAGCTTGGTCTTGCAATGGTCATAAATCCTGAGCTTGAGGCTTCAAGAGAAGCGTCAAGAATACTTTGTCTGCCAACAGCTCTTGAGGTAAACACCTTTGCGAATGGTCAGGCGGAGCTTATAAAGTATAAGATACCTGAGGGCAATCCTCTTGTCGGCACTACGATCGCTGAGCTTAGCCGTAAAACGGCAACAAGCCTGCTTATATGCGTTGTTGAGAGAGAAGGGGAAATATATATTCCATCTGGCGATTTCACAATGAAAAAGAATGATGTTATCTCATTTTGCACCCAAAGAAATTTTTCAAGAACATTCTTTGAGGATATCAGTGTGAAGACAAATCAGGTGAAGAACACAATGATAATAGGCGGTGGCAAGGCGGCTTATTATCTTGCAAAACGTCTTATTGGCATGGGGATCAACGTCAAGATAATCGAGAATGACAGACAGCGCTGTGAGGATCTCAGCGTGCTTTTGCCAAAGGCGATAATAATAAACGGTGATGGCACTGACGAGGAACTTCTGAAGGAAGAGGGCATAGAGTATGCAGAGTCATTTGTGGCTCTCACGGGAATAGACGAAGAAAATATCTTGCTCACTCTTCATGCCAGACAGGTGTCAAATGCTAAAACTATCACAAAGATAAACAGGATAAACTTCAAGGACGTTATAAGCAGACTGGACCTTGGAAGCGTAGTATATCCAAGATATATCACCTCTGAGGCGATAATAGCCTACGTCCGTGCGAAGAATGAATCGGGAGATAGCAATATCGAAACGCTGTATCATTTGTTCGATCATAGAGTAGAAGCTATCGAGTTCAAGGTGGATCAGGAGTCAGAGGTCACAGGTACACCGCTTCAGGCTCTTGATTTAAAAAGACATTTGCTTGTGGCGTTCATAAACCGAAACGGCAAGATCATTATCCCGAGCGGTCAGGATACTATAGAGAGGGGCGACACTGTAATGGTCGTCACTACTCATACGGGATTTAACGATATCACTGATATTCTGAAATAGCGGAGGAAATATGAACAGCTCGATCATTCGATATATTTTAGGAAACGTTATGCGAATGGAAGCCTGCTTTTTGCTGCTGCCTTGCATAGTGTCGCTGGTTTACGGAGAAGGCGTGGGACTTTATTATCTTGGAACAGCCATTGTGTGCCTTGCTTTTGGCATGGTAATGGCTTGGAAAAAGCCTAAAAACTATGTGTTTTATCTCAAAGAGGGTTGTATAGCAACATCTTTGAGCTGGATAGTTATGAGCCTTGTTGGGTGTATGCCTTTTTGGATAAGCGGAGAGATACCAAGCTTCACGGATGCTATGTTTGAAACAGTTTCCGGCTTTACAACAACTGGTGCTTCGATCCTTACCAATGTTGAGGCGCTTTCTCATACTGCACTTTTTTGGCGAAGCTTCACGCACTGGATAGGCGGTATGGGAGTTTTAGTGTTCCTGCTTGCTATCATACCGCTGAGCGGTGGCTCAAATATAAATCTTATGAGGGCGGAAAGCCCTGGACCATCAGTGGGCAAGCTTGTTCCAAAGATGAAATATACCGCAAGGATACTTTATATCATCTATTTTGGCATGACCATATTGGAATTTATTTTCCTTATTATCGGCAAAATGCCTGTGTTTGACAGCATTTGTACAGCCGTTGGAACGGCAGGCACAGGTGGTTTTGGAGTCAAGAACGACAGCTTAGGAAGCTATTCGCCATATTTGCAGTGGGTGGTTGCCATTTTCATGATACTGTTTGGCGTGAATTTTAACGCATACTATTATATTATATACAGGCACTTTAAAAAGGCATTCAAAATGGAGGAAGTACGGTGCTATTTTGCTATAATCCTCATTGCCACAGCTATAATATTCGCAAATATCCTCGACCGCTGTGTTAGCATTTTTGACGCACTTACAAAATCAGTATTTCAGGTGGCGTCGCTCATTACAAGTACGGGCTTTTCAAGCACTGACTTTAATCTGTGGCCTCAGATATGCCGGACGGTGCTTGTACTTATAATGTTCATAGGAGCTTGCGCAGGCAGTACGGGCGGAGGTATAAAGGTATCAAGAGTGATCGTGCTTTTCAAGACAATGATAAAGGAGCTTCACTCCTATATACACCCAAAGAGCATACGCAAGGTAAACCTTGACGGCAAACCTGTTGAGCATGAGATAGTGCGTTCTATAAATGTTTATATCGTAACATTCGTGATAATTTTTGCTTCATCAGTTTTTATGGTGGCATTTGATGGTAAAGATCTTGTTACAAACTTTACTGCTGTGCTGACAACCATCAATAACATGGGACCTGGTCTTGCGGAGGTAGGTCCAACAGGCAACTTTTCAAACTTCTCTGTTTTTTCAAAGTTCGTTTTCATGTTCGATATGCTTGCAGGCAGATTGGAGCTTTTCCCTCTGCTGATACTTTTCCACCCCTCTGCATGGAAAGATCTTATCTCTAAAAGGGCGGAAGCAAGAAAATTCTGATAACATAAAAAGGACGGCTCAGACCGTCCTTTTTTCATTTTACAGTCTTTTTGAACTGCTGTTCATATTTATGCTTGGTCGCTATTCCGCCTCTTATATGTCTTTCACGTTTGTTTTCCTCAAGGACCTCTTTTACGCTTTTGAAAAGCTGAGGAGAGATTTTCGGCAGACGTTCTGTCAGATCCTTATGTACTGTGGATTTGCTTATGCCAAATTCCTTTGCCGCACAGCGTACCGTGGCTCTGTGTGCCGCAACATATTCTCCAAGCAGCACACATCGTTCCTTTTCGGATCCATTCATTGTTCACACCCCATTAAATTTTTCTGTAGTAATCTATATGCTGTTCCTTACCTCATTATTACTTGACGTTCTTTCAGACTTTACAAAATAATTGCCGATAATCAAATATTTTTATGCAAAATGCTTGAAATCACACTGGGAATGTGCTATAATGTAAGTGTGATAGAGATACTGTCACGGAATATGAACGAAACGAGGGGATAAGGGCAATGAAACTTAATTTTATCGGTGCAACACATGAGGTAACGGGAAGCTGTACATATATAGAAGCCTGCGGAAAGAGATTTCTGGTGGATTTCGGAATGGAGCAGGGCGTTGACTATTTTGAAAATGCGAAGATACCTTGTCCTCCTGGAAATATAGATTTTGTATTGCTGACTCATGCTCATATAGATCATTCAGGTCTGCTTCCACTGTTGGCGGCAGGCGGCTTTGCTGGACAGATACACGCAACGGAGGCCACTTGTAATTTATGTGAGATAATGCTGAGAGATTCAGCGCATATTCAGGAGTTTGAAGCAGAGTGGAGAAGCAGAAAGGGCAAACGTAAGGGTACAGGCGAGGTGTCGCCACTCTATACTATGGCAGACGCAGAGGCGGCTATTGCCTGCCTTTGCCCACACCCATACAGTGAGGTGACGGAGATATCCGAGGGCATAAAGGTACGCTTTATCGACGCAGGTCACCTGCTTGGCTCATCAAGTATTGAGATATGGCTCACAGAGAACGGTGAAGGACGTAAGATCGTATTTTCGGGAGATATAGGAAACCTTGATCAGCCTCTTATCAGAGATCCGCAGTATATAACGGAGGCAGATTATGTTGTAATGGAGTCCACATACGGTAACCGTCGCCATGATAAGCCGAAGGACTATGCAAAGAGTCTTGCAGAGGTCATTCAAAAGACCTTTGACAGGGGTGGAAACCTTGTTATACCGTCCTTTGCAGTGGGCAGAACTCAGGAACTGCTGTATTTTATAAGGCATATCAAGGCGGAGAATATGGTGACGGGTCATGGGGATTTTCCTGTGTATGTGGATTCTCCACTTGCTATCGAAGCCACACAGATATTCAATAAGAACAAAAATTCCTGTTTCGATGAAGAAGCAATGTCCTATGTGAACAAGGGCATAAATCCTATCACTTTCAGCGGACTTAATATCGCTGTCACAAGTGACGAGTCAAGAGCCATAAACTTTATCGACACACCTAAGATAATAATTTCTGCAAGCGGTATGTGCGAGGCAGGCAGAATAAAACACCACCTCAAGCACAATTTGTGGAAACCTGAAAACACCATACTTTTTGTGGGCTATCAGGCTATGAATACTCTTGGCAGAAGCCTTGTGGATGGTGCAAAAACGGCAAAGCTTTTCGGTGAGGAAGTAGTGGTAAGGGCTGAGATACTTGTGCTTCCAGGTGTGAGCGGTCACGCTGATGTTGATGGGTTGGACAAGTGGATAAAAAGCTATGAAATGCCGCCTAAAAAGGTTTTTGTAAACCATGGCGAGGATTCCGTGACGGAAGCCTACAAAGACCATTTGCGCAACGATTTCGGGCTTAACGCCTTTGCACCATACAGCGGTGCGGAGCTTGACCTTATAAGCGGCGAGTTCAAGAATACGACCCCTATAAAGATAGTCAAGAAGACAGGTGCGTCGCCTAACTATCAGCGTCTGCTCAGCGCTCTTGACAGGCTGACGGCTTTGGTGAACAAAAGCTCAGGTCTTACGAATAAAGACCTTGCAAAGCTCACTGATACCATAAATAATATCTGTGCAAAGTGGAACGATTAGCTTTTGCTGCACATATAATATGAGATACAGGGCAACACTGCACGCTTTATGTGTGGTGTTGCCTGACGCATACGAAAGGAACAAACCACACAATGAAAAAGATACACGTCAGTGCTATAAACAGAAAGGTCAGAGATGACGAAAAGCTTTTTGTTGAAGAGTGCGACAGAAAATATAATGAAAAGCTCGTTGCCATTGCAGACAGCATCGAGGAGCATCAAAAGGAGAAGCCTATATTGCTTTTGGCAGGTCCGTCAGGGGCGGGCAAGACCACAACAGCGTTGAAAATAGAAGAAATACTTGACAGCAGGGGGATACACACCCACACTATCTCTATGGACGATTATTTTCTGCCTGCTGACAGCTTCACCGCTGTTATAGGAGAGGACGGCAAGCCTGACTATGAATCTCCTGACAGAATAGACCGAAAGCTTCTTTATGAACATATGGAAAAGATAAACGGCGGTGAGGAAGTCGTTCTGCCGAAGTTTGAATTTTCAGAACAATGCAGGCGTGACGGAGAAAGACTCAGACGAAACAAAAACGACATAGTTGTTTTTGAGGGTATCCATGCCCTTAACCCGGAGGTCACAGGTGCGGCTGGGGATTATGCAAGATGTATGTACGTCAGTGTAAGAAGCAGACTTGAATTGAAAGACGGTGAGCTTCTGCATCCTTGCTATATCAGGCTTATGCGCAGACTTATAAGGGACGGATTTTTCCGTGGCAGAAGTGCAGCGGAAACATTAGATATGTTCGACAGCGTTGAGGCTGGCGAGAACAAGTATATAATGCCATACAAGCACAGGGCTGAGTTTTCAGTGGATACTTTTCACGCTTATGAGCCTGCCTTGTATAAGAACTATCTTTTGGATACACTGCGACGTGAGAGCAGGAGCTATAAGGATTTTGAACGCTTTTTGCCTATGCTCAAAGCCCTTGAGGAGATAGAGCCGGTGATGCTCGAAAGTGTGCCTGTAAATTCCCTTGCAAGGGAGTTTGTAGGTGAGAGCAGCTATAGATACTAAGACGATAAAACGCCGTCGGAAAAGGACGGCGTTTTTCTATGCTTGCTTGACTTTTTTTATAAAAAGTAGTAAAATGAAATAAGGTAAGTACAGGTATTTTTGAAAACGTTTTCCTAAACGTGATCATTGAATAAAAAATTAGTGGGGATAAAAATGAATTTTGATAATGATTTGATGCTTTTCTTCCGAACGATATATGAAGATTCGGCGGATATGGACGAATGCAGTGCCAAGGTGAAAAGTGCTGTGGCTGCTGTGGCAGACAAGCTTGACATCGTCAGAGCGGAGCTTGCAGTGAAAATGCCTGCAACAAAGCTTTGTGAGGATGGTGCAGATATGCTCATGGTGCTTTATGACGGAGAGAAGGACGTGGAAAACGAGCCTTTTGAGGCAAGTTTTCCTTTGTTTGAAGGCGGCTTTATAACAGTGACCTTTTATTCTGGTAATTCCAATGGCTTTGATAACGAGCAAAGGAATATCGTAGAGATAATCGCAAACACTGTTTTTATCCAATTTAACAGGGTAGTTATGCAGGAGCTTTTTACTCATGTTATAAAAACGGATATCGAAACAGGTGCAGCAACTTTAGACGCTTTGATAAATTACGCCGGCATGCTTATAGCGCAAAACAGGATAGAGGATTTCAGTATAATCTTTTTCAATATACATAACTTCAAATATGTAAATAAGGTATTAAATTACGAACAGGGCGACGTTGTTTTGCGTAATTATACAAAGACAATATACCGAAATCTTTCAGATGGTGAGATGATCGCAAGACTTGGCGGCGATAATTTCGTTATGCTTGTAAAGAAAGAATCGCTCAGAGAATATATTGATATGCTCAGCTTTATGAACATAAGGTATGACGATGGCAAAGTATCAAAGGATTTTATTTTTAGTGCAACCATCGGATATTCGTCAACTGTTGGTATAAGATATCCAAGAGAAGTAATGGCTCGTGCAAGTATTGCATATTCTGCTGCAAGACGAGTTGGTGCAGGTCATGTAATAGAGTATTCCGAAAATATAAAACAAGAACTGATGAAAATTCAGGGAGTGCTGTCAAACTTCATGGCTGGGCTTATGGCAGGTGAGTTCGAGGTGTATTATCAGCCAAAGGTACGCATCGAAACCAAGGAGATATTTGGTGCAGAAGCCCTTGTACGTTGGCATAGAAAGGGAAGGTTATCACCACCGGTGGAGTTTGTTCCGCTTCTTACGAATGACGGAAGCATAATAAAGCTTGACTACTATGTGCTTGAAGAAGTTTGCAAATGGCTGAGAAAACGCATAGATATGGGTTTTGAACCCTTGAGGATATCAGTGAATTTTTCGAGGAAGCACCTTGAAGAAAAAAATATGATAGGCAATATAGTTGCCTTGATCGACAAATACGAGCTTGATCACCAGCTTATAGAAATAGAGCTTACTGAAAGCGAGGATTATCAGAATTTTGAACTTATCACAGAGATCGTGAATGGTCTGAGAGCTAATGGTATCGTCACATCTATGGACGATTTTGGTACTGGCTTTTCATCACTCAATATGATAAAGAACGTTGATCTTCAGGTAATAAAGATAGACAAGTCCTTTATTCCTCTTGAAAAGGATTATGAGGGCAAGGATAAAGATCTTATAATGTTCTATTACATTATAAAAATGGTTAAAAAGCTTGGCAAGGAAACTATCGCCGAGGGAGTTGAAACTGAGCAGCAGCTTGACTATCTCAGAGAAGTTGGCTGTGACGCTGTTCAGGGCTTTGTGTTTGACAAGCCTCTGCCTGCGGCTGAGTTTGAGAAACGTCTTGCCTGCGGTTATAACTGATAAATAAAAGGACGAACATTTTGTGTTCGTCCTTTTTTCTGCATGAATGAAAACAGCCGCAAAACCGCATTTTATTATGAGTTTTGTACATCTTTGCTGAGTATCTCCTCTATGTTCTCAAAAATAAATTCCTGCGCCTGCTTTGGAAAAAGTATCGTTTTGTAGCTGTTTCCAAGCTGTGATATTTTTTCACGCTCTATTATTCCTGCTTCAGGGGAAAGTATTGTAGTTTCAAGAAAGCCCCTGCCGTTTGCACCGTCTTTTGCAAGATAATTTTCACCTATGAGCCATTCTTTTATGGCAAGTTTTATGCTTCTTATATCGCCGTCTGTGCCGAGCTGATAGAAAATGCTGTCGCATACTTCTGAAAGGGTCATATCCTGTTCCTTGCCTGAAAGCTCACCTGCGTGGGCGATTATATATTCCTTTGTGCTTTGACCGCCAACCGCATTTTGCTTTTGCAGATAGCCCTCTGGGATATATTTATAACCCGAAGCAGCGTCAGGATTTTCCTTGAGATATTTCTGTATCTCAGCTACAAAGTATCTTCCATAACGTTCCTGCTTTGACTTGCCCACCCCTGAGATATTCAAAAGCTCCGTCTGCGTCTTAGGCAGCTTTATACACATATCACGCAGTGAAGCGTCTGTAAGAATGATATATGCAGGCAGACTCGCCTGTGTCGCAAGCTTGCTCCGCACAGCTCTGAGCCGTCCGAAAAGCTCCTTGTCAAATGTCGTAACTTCGTCCCTGCCGATCTTTGTGACCGTTTCGCTCTTTGGCTTTTTCTTTGGAAGGCGTATTGTAATAGTCTTTTTGTCCATTAATATCTCTGCAGACCTTCTGGTAAGTGTAAGCACAGAAAAATCCCCGTGTGAAGTCTGTGTGATGTAATCATCAGCTTCAAGAAAAGCTATGAGCCTGCGGATATATACCTGCGTGGAGTCTTTCATTATGCCGTAGGTTGAAAGAGTGGAAAGGTCAAAACGCTTTACCTTTTCGGAGTCTGAGCCTTTAAGTATCTGTGCTATGACACCTGCTCCAAAAGAAAGGTTTCGCTGGTGAAGTCTATAAATGCAGGAAAGCACTTTTTGGCAATCTACAGACACGTCAACTTCTTCTGTTTCTCCGAAATCACCCAAACAGCCTGAGCAGTTCTGACAAGGCTTGTCCTGCTTCTCACCGAAATATCCAAGGATAAACTCTCTCAGACAGCCGTTTGTGTTGCAGTAATCGGTCATCTTTTTCAGACGCATAAGATCACGTTTGCGTATCATTTCAAGAGTGTCATCGTCAAGGTCGGGATTGTCATGTGAATTGTTTATAAGAAACTTGTTGGTCGCAACGTCCTGACCGCTGTAGAGCAAAATGCACTTTGCTTCGTTTCCGTCACGTCCCGCTCTGCCTGCCTCCTGATAATAGCTTTCAATATTCTTAGGCATATTGTAATGTATGACATAGCTCACGTTTGATTTGTCTATTCCCATGCCGAAAGCATTGGTCGCCACCATGACCTGGACACGGTCAAAAATAAAATCATCTTGATTTTTACGCCTTTCCTCATCAGAAAGTCCTGCATGATAGCGTGAAGCGTTGTAGCCGTCGGCACAGAGCTTTTCACACACGCTCTCAACATTTTTTCTTGTGGAGCAGTAGATTATTCCGCAGTTGTCCTTGTATTTCTCAACTATCCTCACTGCTTCACTGTATTTGTCATGAGGGTGAGAAACGCCAAAGTAGAGATTTTTTCTGTCAAAGCCTGTGGTTATGGTGAAAGGGTCACGGAGTTCAAGCATTTTGATAATGTCCGCTTTTACTTCTGCGGTGGCAGTGGCGGTGAATGCACTGACTATGGGACGGTAGGGAAGTTTGCCAAGAAACTCGGGTATCTTCATATAGGAAGGTCTGAAATCCTGTCCCCACTGAGAAACGCAGTGGGCTTCGTCCACCGCAAGCATGGATATCT